>ERZ1740065.3042-NODE-3042-length-10479-cov-12.158193_pt1 | contig 10479 bp, 7 predicted proteins | sample MGYA00581738_ERZ1740065 | MGnify/ENA primary metagenome ERZ1740065 (study PRJEB43018, sample SAMN04849749) | marine metagenome | isolation source: floating plastic debris | place: Pacific Ocean | collected 2008-09-01 | study: EMG produced TPA metagenomics...
GGGAGGGAGGGAGGGAGGGAGGGGAGGGACAGATAGATATGGGAGGGGAGGCATGATGAGGAATGCAGAGTAGTGAGAGGAAGGCAGAGTGGACTGAGAAGTATATATATAGGAAGGAGAGCAATGTGCTGTAAACAAGATGAAAACAAAAGACCATCACACTAAAGCCATGCATGATAACTAACAGAGACATGGAGTCAATACTATATGGTAACACCAAACATGAATTTAACTATCAGCATACGTTATGGCCTGTTGATGAGCATGGTCTGCCAGAGCAGAGATCTTGTTATTCGTGTCCTTCTGCATGGCAACTTTCTCATCTTCAAACTTCTTCGTCATCCTGGCCACTTCCTGTTTGTGTTCTCGATCTGCTGTGAACATAACGTCCTTGATCTCATCCAGCTCTCGCTGCATGGCGACGCGCTTCTTCCTGAACTCCTATAAGTTAGAGCAGTAGTCTAGCAGATGCAGACAGCAGGTACAGAGCGGCATAGAACGGAATCCAATGACAGGGAAACTTCAGTGAAGTAGTGCTAGTCCGTTTGTCCGATGGACACTGATAGCAATGGTATTTGAGTGCGTGTGACAGTGGCAGTGCTATGAGTTGTCGTACAGGAAAATTCATGGGACCAATCGAATGAAATTCTATATAACGATGGTTTCATATAACCTAGTTGTTAGGTGACTACTTCTATAGCAGCTACGGTACATATAACAAGCAACTGGTCGGGATTGAATGTATCACCCAGGACATAAGTTTTGAAAATAAATCCGATCCACAACAAGTATACACGAGTGTGCTTGTAATGAAAGCCTTCGAAAGTTCACGCGCCAACAAGCACTACTGCAATGCTCCTGACCTCTATTCCTTCGAGTTCTGAGATTCTGATTTACTGAGAATATCGCCATGAACAAACTAGAGGTCACTGATTTATTACAAAACTTTTGTTGATTTAATTACAGACAGTATTCACGCTAACCTTGACGTGTTTAAGTTCATTCTGCATTAGAACGATGTCGTCTTGTTTCTTTGAAATCTGTGTTTCGATGCTTCGAATTTGGTCGGTATAATCTGTCACTAGAGTTTTCCTCTCCTGTTCCTGATGCTCGATAATCTTTTTAAGTTCCTCATCCAATTTGTCAACCTGAAGCAGAACAAAAACATGATGAATATGGTGCAATGACAGTATTATACTAGCTGGATGGACAAGGAGATATGGCTGTCTACAGGTTCCTAGTCGGCAGTAATATCATGTAGAAGTATTTCAGTTACCACTGCGTCTTTCTTCTGGTCCTGAGTCTTTAGGAAGGAGATGACATCTATAGTATCCATCTCAACCTGCCTCATTTGAGATTGGAGGTAGTCATTCTGGGCTGCCATGTGTCGGGCATTATCCCTGTGTCAAGTATACGAGCTACGTCAGAGATAGCAGGCTACGGTGAACAGGTGACAGGAAATGGACAAACCTATAGTCATCTTTCGTCAATTCCATGCAGCGGAGTCTTGCCTGCCATACTTTCTGGTTGGCAAGGGCTTTCTTGTCAGCAGACTCTTCCTTCTTCTTTTTACCACTGTTAGGTCAAAGACATAACAACGACATGTAAGCGCGTATGGTCTTCTCACATAATCACGAACGTGTATGCGTGATACATTCATAAAATACGATAACTTTTGATATAGTAGTATTGTATAGCTCATACAGCGCTTGATCGAACGAAACTCAAATCACTAAGAACCAAATGTGATTAGCTTAACACACTCGACATAACTTTGGCAATTACCTTTTCTTGCCCTTTTTGCCACCTTTCTTTCCTTTTTTAGGAGGCATAATTCGAGTTTAGGTAGTAAATACCTATTTCTATAACGTTCTCAACACAGGTTGTGACTCTACAGCATGAAACGGTACATATACAAGGCGGTAGGGCACTGAATATTCAGCTCTCCGATCTCAACGTGCAAACGACGAGCGCTTGATAACTATAGAAACCAATGACCTTCAGGGTAACCTTAGGAGTCACAGCGATTCAAGTAACCCCGCCCCTAAATAGCGCTGTATTGTAAACTATAGGTAAATACTTGACCAACCACTACAAACTTTCCACGGATATTGTAATAGAGGCTATTTCATAAAAGGAGCCTGGCGCAAATCATCTAGCCACCTTTTCGCAGCTAGAAGCATCAGGTGTAGCTCATGTAGCGTTGATTTGACATACACCATGCAGTGACTGGAATAAATAAGCTTATTTAGATCTTGGCTACATCCCCCCTAATTTTCGCCATGGCTCCAATTCCTGATCCCAATGATGATGACCGGGATGAAGTTAAATCGGTCGGTGACGTTCCTCAAGTGATCGAAGTGTCAGACTCTGAGGATTCGCTGCCTGACGTCGATAACGACGAACCCACTGGTAAGCTCTTCTTATATTCCGCTTTGAATTACATCATTGTAGGTATCGACGTTCTATTTCAAAGCTAATGTAAGTTTACACTTAGGTGTATGATTAACAGGCTATATCTTGTTCCAACCGTCATATGATATAAATGCGTGTTTCTCTACTGTATGGTAGGTTTTACTCTCTCACTGCAAGTATAGTTATGTGTATTCTTTCATGTGATCTTTCAAAACATTTGAACCTGCTCATCTACACAGCTGGCTACGTACCACTTGGTCAGGATCCATCCGCTTCATCAACCGATGATGAGTCCAGTGAGGACGAAGAGCAGGCAGCTCCGGAAGACAGAAGTAATGTGAAAGTGAGTGATAATGATATGATGCATACTTTGTATATAAATCCCCTATATTACATCTCGATAGAGTGTATAGAAGCGTATAAATTTTGAAATGTTTATGTCTGTGATGTTTACTGTTTCTCCACGGTGTTTTACCGATTTAGCGCAGCTCACGTTAATAACGCCCCAGTGAAGCTGTTTATTACAAAAAAAAACCTGTTGAAGTTAGCCTAAATGACACACTGTATACTATATGTAGGTTAGATCCTGTACAGTAAAGAAGGAAATATTTCCACATTAGGCTGATTGGACACTGAATGATTTGAAAATGAAATCATATCCACTCAAAAACTTCTGGCATGATCTCTAGCTAGAAAATGAAGATTGCTGTTGAATAGACCTTTCACGCATGTGTGTCAAATGGCTTGACTTACAGATTGGACATTTTTCTGGCAACAGAGGTAGTTCTTGTCTTCAGTTTGTCATAGAGGCCGCAGAATTCGGAAACAAGTGGTAAAATGTTAAATTGAAGTGGATTTCTCCCTGAAGAGTGGGTAGGTAAGCTTAAAACTACCCACACTGACACCAGCTACAGTTGAGCAATTGATTTCTTCCAGGTTTTTCTCGGATTTGCATGCTCTCTGTTTTTCATATTTCCCTTCCATTTCGTAAAACCCCCTCCGTTCCCACCTCCCTCTAGCCTCAGTGGGCCTTCCATCATCATTTACGTGATGCAGCTTCATCCAGCATCATCCCTGCTTTACTTGCTACACCTAGTTGAGTCAAGCATGAATAACTGCAAACATTTTTATCCAGCTGATGGCTGTAGACCACATGTGTAGTAAACTGCTAGCAAACTGTGTTATCATTTGATACGCTTGACTGACTGTTATTCACAACTACCACAAGGCAAGCCCTTTGTTTGCTAAGCTGTATATGGGTCACTACTATCAGCCAATTAGCTCTTGCTATTATTGCTGGCACTACTTGAGCCTATGTTGAAACAAGTTTTTGCAGGTTTTTCGTAGATTTTCCAGTTCTGTGAAATCTGTATTTTGATCAGCAGTGATGTGACAATGCAGTGTTTTAGTTTTTGTGTATTTGATTCAGTATACTAGACATAAAAAGGCTCTACCAGTAATTAACACCAGCAGTAGGTTTACGCCTGTAGATATCTATAGCAGAGCATAGCACTGCTGAAGTTATCGCTTCTCGGCCTATTGGCTAAGATCAAAGTGTAGTATCTGTTCTAATCAGTTTAATATCTGATTCGTGGTACATTGTACCACTATGATATTAATCTGATTTTTGGAACTAGGTGAGGTGCAGAAGCTTGCTTCGGCCTTGCCACGGGTTGGCCTGGTATTGCAGTACCTCCAGGATCGGCCCACCTCCCTCACCAGGGAGAATAAAATTGAATGAAAGTACACTTGGCCCCATATCTTACCCAGATCTCCATCTGAGGGAGATCTTGGTGGATGAGCACTAGAAAGCCATTTTTGAGGGGCTTGGTTGTAGAAGATGCCTCTGGGACGTTACTTACCTGGTAGGTGAAATATTGTAGTTGTAAAATAATAGTGCGATTTCACTTGACCACCTCAAGAGGGAGAATGACATGTGGTTGAAACCGCAACTTGTCCCCTCCAGTGCAATCGTACCTTTTGAGAATCAAGTTCTATCGAATGAGAAACTGATGATGATTTCCACTTTTGTGATGGAGAATAGCAGTAGCAAGTTAGTTGTTAGCCCAGTGCACTCAGGATTGCAATAGAGTGAAGGCGTTTCTGACCACTTGTACTCCTCTTGCATGGCCGGTGCCTATTTTCTCCCACTGCTAGGCACTGGCAGGCAATGGAATGCGGCATACAAATAAATTTTAGCGACCTCACAATAGTAGCTGTAATAGAGACTCAAAGAAATTGCTATTTAAGTTTAACATCATACTTTTGACAGCCTTTTATGTTGTGTACAAGCTCCAATAAAACTACTAAACATCTTGCATGCTATTATTCAAATTCCTGATGATTTTGACAAAACACTGTAATATTTTCTCCACTAGAATATCTATAGATACCATAAGTGGTATATTTAGTACACTCACAATTCACCCTACCTAATCATATTGCAGTTGCCAGTTGTGATGCCCGACGAGCAGGTGAGCCAAATAATGGCAGCGATGGCTAACATCAAGCTGCAGCACGTACCGCAGTGGGCACAGAAAGTACCGGAGGAGAAATGGATGAACAGTCTCTACGCCAATCTAACAAACAAACGAGATCGTGGTGTCACTGCTATTGCACACACCGTTCCAATCACTGGCAGCAGAGAGTCAGCTAGTCAAAGTCTATCTGATTCCACATCCGCTGTCGTCACTCAGGAGCAGTTTGCGGACTTTGACGCTCATTTCTCGTCAGCTCCTCATTGAGAGGCGTACTCCATTCCTTCATTACTGTACCGCTCATCATTTCTCTTGCATCAGTCGTCAAGAGTGTCTAACTACGGCTGTCTTATTCCCCATCACTTACAATGCTTTGATGCCACTTGTATAAATAATATAATATAGTATGATTTTATTTTATTTATGTCTTCTCCACTTACCCTACCTGTGATTTGATAGTTCTATTCATGAGTCCGTATGAACAACTCAATGCATTTGGTGATTTTCACCACGATGACTGGGTAATAGCTGAGCTGGTGTGAGATTTCTATCTAGCCTAGAAGCAAGACTAAACTAACTCCCTTTTTTAAAAATCACTTTTTTAAAAAATATTTCCTCTTGATTTGGTTTAAAGCCTTTAGTTGCTTATTTGTTTTACACCTGTGCGCTTTATTTGGAGGCCAGAATACGGTACATATTAAATTTCTGAAGAAAACCTCAAAAAAAGTTTCGAACAACAACGACACATGAGGATACGCGGCTTCGCTTCAATTGGTCGCCAATACTTAGAGTTGTCTTCTCTCAAATAATTTTCTCTCGTTCTTTCTCTGTAGTAGGCAGATCGTCTATATTTTTCAGCGAATCATTGCCGCGATCAACCGTCGTTGCTACGAAAGTCCAATGAAGGAAAATGGCGGCCATGCCGTTGCCCAACCGAGAACTTTAGTACTGTTACATAATTTCTGGCTCAACGCAGTGAAAGAGCACCTTCTCTAAACGGAATACATCTATTTTTAAAGCCGACGAAACAACGAACTATAGAAGAACATGAGTCGAAGTAGCTCTCCTCCCTCACCAAATCGTTACTCAGTGTTGCCTCCTGTTGCTAGAAATGAAGCTGATAGGATGTTCTTACGAGAGCTACAACAGTACATCGACGAAGAATTGGAGTCAATCGATAGCACTGATCGAAAACAAAGATATTTAATCCACAGTACTGCATTCAACAAGGTACTTAACATAGTTGACATATCGTTGTACAGTAAAAGAAAGTGTCGGGTACCATTTTATCTGCGTCTCTTTCGAAAGTGTTATGGTATTACTATACGCAAAGAGAATGACATTATCCATGTAGTTCATCTCACCAACGCATGATAGTTTCCTTGCAGCTCGTAGAACATGTTCACTCGTACAAACCTCTACTCGTACGGGTGAAGAAGGAGTATGATGATATTATTGATACCATTGAGAGGGGTAAGATGGAGGCCAGCTATCTCAGCGATAAGGTTCAAGCAATGGCCCAGGAGCCGACAACTCTGAGGAACTACAGACGACGTTCGGACGAGTTGGCTAAAAGGTTTGGTTGCTTCACCTGATAATCTCATAAAATGCATCTATTAGGGATAAAAAACTGAGGCTTTAGTTTATTGGATGCTGTTTCAGAGTTTGTATTCATACTTATTCTAGTAACCTGTGTAAATTCGCAATATTCTATTTGAGTCCAACTCCTACAGCATATACTCCTTTGTGCTGGTAACATTTCCTCATAGTCCCTGCCTTGATTGGCTTGCCTGATTGGCTATTTGCAATTTTTCCAGGATTGGTGTCATCAAAGCCGACAACGATCGGCTGAAGATGGAGTTACAGGAATTGGCTGATTCTTACCGGGCTGCTGAAGTCGAGGCTAACAGAGTCAACCACACAGAGAAAACTAAGCCCAAAAAGGATTCGAGGAGGATTCCAGGTTAGATCACTAACATACAGCTTGAGGTTTAAAAATTGCCTCAGGTTTTCCATAAAGCATTTTCCACAGTAGTTTTATCCCAACACCATGCTCTAGGATGATGGGTTTGCTGCGTTGATCACCTTTTTACGACCACAGTTTTCTTCAACATGAAACTTATGTCTTTTGATTGTTCATGAAATCAATTATTTTGTTCGTTTTTAGTTTCAGCTTTGTTCTGTGATCAAGTTTAGGTTGGGTAACTGGGTGTGAATAATGATCCCACATGTATATAGATATCGGTATCATTGACCTCCCCACCTTATCCCCCACTCTGATCTAACAATGTAATCGTTGCATCACCTACTCTATATTGAATCCAAAAACAATAGTGAGAGTTGAGAAGGCTCGCAGCACAATAATGGTTTTGTACTATGATACCAGATCTGCAGGTGTAACGAACTGTCCATAGTGATAGTGGCCATCCAATGGCTCTAAGAAAAAGCCAACTGCCCTTCTTCAAGGCTATTTGAAGTTCCTCCACTGTCTAAGCGGCAAGACAATTCCTCGCGTACTGCTTTTGTACCTGAAAAGGTTTTTGAGTAAAGTAGGGAATCTTTCAGCAGCAATATGCAGATCTACGTTTCATTGGACTAAGACAGATTGCGTGATGAAATTATGTCGCTCGTGTTTCTATCGACATATATAGTAGTGACTGTATCTACCAATGTATCGGCTCTTTCTACGTAAGCTGTCTCACTGTTCTGGGTGCTGACAGCAGTTGTATCATGATGTTAGCGTAAATAGGTGTACAAAGGAAATCGATTTATCTCTCAATATCACTTACATACAATCAAGGTAGGTAGGTATCTGGTACTCTATTCAAATATGAAGTCCATTATTTCAACATCAGAATTACAGCAGCTCTAGTAACTTGTAGCGATAGTTGCAGTATATTTTTAGAAATTACTGGAGACTGGAATTTATTTGCAAATGTTCAAAATTGCAAAAAATTTCAACGGTTATATGGTGATTATAGTCGTGATGAATTTGCGCAATCGCGAAATAATTCCGGGCTACAGTATATGTGATTTGATGATTTCAAATCTTATTATCATTATTGTTAAATTTGTCTGTGTGATTCAATCTCTTCAGTTAAGAAGGATAAGTTGGGCCGACGGAAATTCGCCCCAGGTATACGGTGTCAAGCGTACTTATTGTTTCGTCAGTAGCTCTCGCTTGTAATGATTTTTACTGAATCGAAGTTGTCGTCTTCCCTTTCTGTTTAGTTCAATCTCATACTTCACTCTGCTACACCTGTCTTTCCTATTAGCTGATGGTGACCTTGCTTTGACCTTGTAATTTGTTAGCATCCATTGGTGACTAGTTGTTATAGAGACGTTAGGTCTAGTTTTATCTGATGAGGCTTTGTGGTAAACTCGGAGTCGTTTTCTTTCTGGTTTTCCAAGCAGCTACCATGTTATGCCTGATACTATTTACCCTCCTATCTGTAAGGCGGCTTCTCTACATGTCTCCAGTGACCCACCTAATGGTCTAATCAAACAAAGAATCTTTGGCGTGATGTAGCAGCTGCTATGCTTTTAAGAGAGAGAACGACTCCAACTAATTATTGTCACAAAACCTTGTCTAGATGGTAAGGAGGCAGTGCTCCACTGTACCGCATCGCCGTGTCACTTTGGCCAATCATGTTATAGGCCTGACTCTGGAGGAGAGTACAGACGTGACGGCATTGCAGCGTGAACTGAATCGAGTGGAGAACCACATCAAGGAGATCAGCCTCAACAAGAAGTCAAAGTTTTCCGACAGAGAGCATAAGGAAGTACTCAAGGTTAGTACTAGAAATATACTTCTTCATTGCTGCCTGAATCATGATAGTTTTGGGGGCTGGAAAGGAATAGTGCTACAGGGATGGCTTTGGTAGCAATGTTCTAACTATTGAGAAAATAACGAGCAATTAATCATCGCCAGATGACACGATGGAAATTATGCCCCATTATACATGATATAGGAGTTGTCTTCTCACTTGTAGGATCGCTATCGTTAGATCGTTGTAATTTTGATTTCTTGTTGGGTTTGAAGAAGCCTCTAAAATTTCCGTCGCTATCATGTCAATTTTTGGGTATGAAAAATGATGGCTGTTGAAAATATCAAATCTGACGAATGGCTCAAGAGAAGATGACTCCAAATTACTGTATCAAATATTCTGCTAGCGGCGCTGAGCGATTTGTTGTAAATGCTGTGAACATAACCTCACAATGTAGATGATTTTTGCACCATGTACTTGAACTGATATCTTTCCACTCACTGACACAGTTTTGGTAGAATATCGGGTCGAATAGCCGATCAAACGTGCACAACTCCGACAGGAAACTTAGGTTTATCATAAGCGATTTCATTCAAATTGCTGTATTACATCCGTATCCGATAACCATTTTGCCATGCTTGCAGTATGTAGATGTTTTAACTGTCTATTGTAGGATAAACTGGCAAAGAAGGTGTCAGAGAGAGACATACTGCTGCAAAGGAATCAATGGCTAATAGCCAAGCAGAAACGACTCAAGGTACGCTTTTTCTGTAGTTGTCTCCCCTTCCCTCTCATTGATTATCAAGCCGCTTTGAATCCCCTGTCTGACGGCTAATCAGATGCACTTACCATCCTTTCCTCCCCTTTCTCTTCTCATCTGCCTCTATTTCTTCACTTTCCTTCCTCTTCTCTTCTCCTCCGCCTCTATTTCTTCATTTTCTTTCCTCTTCTCTTGTCCATCTTCTTCCTCTATTTCTCCTTGACCCACCTCCTCTCCTCATGGCCTTTCCTCTTTTCTTCTCCACGATCCCCGATTCTCTCTCCTCCAATAGCTGTTGCTCTCTGTATCAATGATTATGTCTCCCTCTACCCCAACTGTTCATAGTCTGATATAACTAGCTCTGGTTTTAGGTTGCCTATGATGCAGCTATGCAGTACATGAACTCATCAGAGCCACAGTATCGAACTATCGCCGACGTCATCATCATGGCTCTTGCCAAGGCCAAAACTAGTCACAGTAAGTCTGGAGTTATCTTCCCTTTTTTATCTGAGTGCGGCAGACAAGCATTCTTTGCCTGCTTAGACAGGAAGGCTAGTTGTTATAATGGCCTTCACTTGTTATAGCCTACAACCTAAAGCACTTTAATTTAGAAGCTGATCGAAACGAGCTTTAAATACTTTCAAACCAGATATGAGAGCTCCAGTGATGCTTGGATTTCCTTAAAAATCATCAAATAATAAGAATAGTAGCAATCTAACAATAGTGATTTCATTTATGAGAAGACAACTCCTATAATGGGCAAAAATTTTTATAGCATAATCTAATCATAGCAATGATTTTTCAGCATGTCTTATTCTCCTATCAGTAGGCCACTGTTATCATACGCACTGGTACTACGCCGGTACTACGCCGGTGCTACGACGGTGCTACGCCGGTACTACGCGGTTCTACAGCTAAACCCCGTGTAACACCAGCAAAGCATCGGTGCAAGAAACCGAAGTGCCTACTGATAGGGGAGTAAAATATGCTGATTTTTCATTGCCATCGTCACTGCGGTCGTCACTGCGGTCGTCACTGCGGTCGTCACTGCGGTCGTCAC
>ERZ1740065.3043-NODE-3043-length-10477-cov-10.832086_pt1 | contig 10477 bp, 10 predicted proteins | sample MGYA00581738_ERZ1740065 | MGnify/ENA primary metagenome ERZ1740065 (study PRJEB43018, sample SAMN04849749) | marine metagenome | isolation source: floating plastic debris | place: Pacific Ocean | collected 2008-09-01 | study: EMG produced TPA metagenomics...
CATACCCCATCTCTCACTCGTATCCCCTCTCTCATTCGTATCCCCTCTCCCTCCCTCCTCTCACTTGCACAGAATGTACCATTTGTATTGAGGAAACCTTATTCTGACTTATAGATTATGAGTTCAGCCCATCCATCATCTCCTCCTCCTTCCTGTGCTGAATACACTGGTTTATCTGCATCTGTCGTGGAATCAAAATAGCTTTAAGGATAGGCTAGCCTGTTAAAAGGATAGTATGAGGTTTTCTAACACGTCATAAATTACAACCTGCTATACGGAGAGTGTATGCATATCATACAATAGTTGCTTTATCACCTAGTTAAATCAGGAGGAGATAAATCCCACTGGGACATTCTACCTACCGGTAATAGACTGCAGACGTCAGACGTGATGATGGCATTTTTTTATCTGCAGTTTTTCATATTTTGATTACAAAACACAAGTGCAGAAAAACAGAAATAAGATAAAAACAAGTATGTTAGCCGAGAGCGGCGCAGTGTCTCATACTGGCAAGCGGCCAAGTACTCGTGAGTCATTACCTCCCAATGCATTCATTAATCATAGATAGGAATGCGCTAGTGGTAGTATCTGTTGGCTACTGGCGGGTCATGTGAGTGTTAGTGTAGCATGACTCCCTACCGTACTTATATAAGCGATATTGTATCAGTCGAAACTTGCATGGGCTGATAATTCATAACATTGAAACTCATAACCCACAATCCAGACCTACGGTCATGGTGAGGACATAATCGCAGATTGGAGAGTTGATGACGTAGTGAAGAATAGATCACATAGTGAAGAATAGCGTGTACATGTACACACATGTGTCTCTCAATCCATTGGGTATCGTGACCTTGAATTTGTAATCTGTGCAGAATTTGAGATCCTACCCCACCCTCATGTTCAAGCTCGCCAAAAAAATTGATACTGCTTTTAGAATTTCGAGGGATCCAAACTAGGCTCTCTCCTACAATAGCCAGGATTGTTGAGGCGATTGGCTTCGCGCCAATTATTTAACCAGTCTGCTTCGCCCAAACGAAGGGCCACGTCGAGAGAGGAGTTTTAGCTCCAGGTGAGATATATCCTACACCCACACATGGCATTTAGCTGACAATCTCCCTGTCGGATTGGCACAGAAGTGTGATCACAGGGAGATAAAGCATCGACACCACAAATAAACATAAAATAAAACTCGAGGTACGAATGAACTCAGGCTAAGGATGAGTCTACACCATTCCAAAACCCCGCCAACGCAATCTCCTGTTGCCCGCTGCCTCATAGTTGACAGAGAGCCAATCAGAAGAGTATACAGAGCAGATGATACATGGCGCAAAAACTCTCCACCACAGAGAGGCAGTCCTTAGAGGGTAATGACGCGTAGTACAGATCTGTGTAGTCATGATGACCACACTCAATAAATACTTTGTTTCACTGAATTCCTATGTTGGACCTGCCAAGAGTCCGAGAGCTTATCTCCCAGATTGTATTTCTTTCTACAGTGGTGACAATAGTTCTCTCTAGCTTCCTTCAAACTCTTCCCTCTGCCTTTCAGTTGGCCATACGATTTCCTCTCCCATCTACCTCCTCCTCCTCCACCATTGCCCTTCTCCTTCCTCTAACAAGCTCATCTCTCTAATCTTACCTCCCCTCCTCTCCACTATCTTTTTTTTCCCATCACCTCTACTCCTTACGCCACTCACCCTTATCCATCCTAACTCTCCTCTACTTACTGCTGCCTTCCTTCTTCTTCTCTCTACTCTGTCTCTCGCATGCAATGCTACAGACTGGCATCTCCACACGGACCAGCATCTCCACACAAACCGGCATTTCCACACAGACCGGCATCTCCACACAGACCGGCATCTCCACGCAAACTGCCATCTCTACACAGACAGTTATCTCCACACAGACAGGCATTTCCTAGCAGACCGGCATTTCAACGCAAACCGACATCTCCACACAGACCGGCATCTCCACACAGACCGGCGAAAAAAACCAGAACTATGTTCTAAATTGGTACATTGTGAGTATTAGAGGTGTGGCAGTGTTCATACATAGAGCAGACAACTCCAGATAGATAAAACGATGTAGGATATTTTATCAGCTGTTGTGAACAGCAGCACACGACTCGGATTATTCAACACCATGCAGCAGGTTAGCATGATAAATGATTGTAAGAAAACTTAAGGTCAAAGGTCAGGTTTGGATGTCTATGAAAGGTCATGAATGGAGGGAGGTCATTTGCAAAATCAATGTGGCGATAGAGAAAATTAGCTTTAGCCATAAAGTGAACATGTCGCACGGAAATTTCATAAAATCTTTGGTAGTTTTGGTGTCACAAAGTGTAGGTCTGCATTTCTAAAAAATATCCTCTCGGGTTCAGGGCGAACCAGATGACTTTCGTTTTCTGTGTGTGTCAGTGTTTACTACATTTAACATGCAGCCATTCTAAGAGTCAATGATCTGATACTAAACTCCTCAACGGAAGAATGAGCTGATGGTTGATAGAGATGATGCAGACAGGACAGTCAATGTGTAGCCTAGGATCTGAGTGCCTCAACCTCTGAACGTCAGGGTCTATTCCACCCCATGATATTGCTTTAACCAGGCGATACTGGGAAATTGGAAACATTAGTGTGGAAAAACATTTCATGAATATCGCAAGTTGAAGGAGATGATATATCCAGATAAGTTTTCTATTGGATCATGAAAACTTTTCGGAGTTGTCATCTCATGATGAATAGAAAAGTACAAGGGTCATGTGACATTATAAATGATAGTTTTATAGGCGGGGAGTTATTCTACCCTGCTTTTTAAATGGGCACCATCAACACACGCTGACATTTTTTGCTATCATGCTTTCGTCGGCAAACGCTAAATATTCTGCTACGTAATATTCCCACTTGTACAGTACCACACATCAATCTGTAGAATTGAGAGATTTGTGTGAAAACCTGTTTAGTTTCATGTAATAGCCATGCTATTGAATGAGTAAGAGGGGAAAGAGTGTACTGAATCCAAATTTTATCCTACCCATAATGCAGCTTTATGATACTAAGGTGTTAGATACTTACAAACAGCAGAAGATGTCGAGCACACACAAGGCCATCTCCTCCATTATTACCAGGCCCGCAGCAAATGAATACTTTTCCACCATTGGCCAAATCATTCCGTGGGTAGGCCTGAAAAGGTGTGCTATAAGAAACTTGCTGCTCATCACAATAGTCATATGTACAGTCGCAGAGAGGAATAAAAGTTACTACGAGAGTTTAAACCGAACTCCGAATCTGAACTCCATGGTAGCATAGCAACATTCAATCAATGTTAGAGACACATCAGGACAAAACTTCAAGACAGATAAATATGAACTAATTGGCTGCATACCTATTAACTCTCATGCATACCGTAACCCTCTAGAACTGCAGAACCGGATTTGATAGCATCAGAAATGTTAGCGTTTCCTTCAAAATCATCAAGAAATAAAAATGATAACGATCTAATGATAGCAATCCCATAGATGGGAAGACAACTCCTATCTAAGGCATAATGGGTGTAATTTCTATAGCGAATTCCAAGGATAGCGATCATTTTTCGTCGCTATTTTCGCGGCTGTTAGACCGCCGCTATCAAATCCGGTTCTTCAGGATTTTAGATGTTAAAAAGTAGGTCAAACTTGCTATTATTGATTTCCTAATGATCTCATGTAGTTCATCGGTTAGATCTTGCTGAGCTGAGCTCAAACATAGCAGGACCATAGCTGTAAGGGTATGAGTTTTGAGCTATGACTTCTCATAATCCACGATAAAAACAAATCTTTAGGGTTTTAGCCTGACATGTACTATTGGTTTGTTTGTTATCATTTTATTCAATAACCTATGTCAGCACAAGACAATCTATATTACGGAATAAATAGTATCAATTCATTATCAACTAATCAAGATTAATTAAAAGTAGCTCACCTCAGCAATGGCTACAGCGCAGCTGAGCCCAGCTATCTCCATCAATTGATCCACACTGAAGGCGTAGTCGTTGAAGAGCTCCAAATCTACATTCTGAGCTTCTTCCTGCCTACATTATAGTTAACTTGTTGACACACTATCGAGCAGTAAGCACATTAGTGCATGGAGGAATCTGTGACAGTGGAGTCGCAGACCTACCCCAAATAAGAATAGCCAGAGTCTGTATTCATCTTTCTTAAAAGGATGACAAGAGTTTTTCTCAGACTCACAGATCTTTGTGTAAATACGTTCGACTGAAGTTTGCTCGCGAGAGAATGGTGTGATATTCCACTAGCTAAAGAATTACAAATAGCGTAGAATCGAGTTTGCGGGATTCCTGAAAATTGAGCGGCAACTTTGCCCAATTGCTTGAGTAGCATCGAAGGTTTTTGGTACTGTAATAGAAAATTAATGATGCAGATTTCAGATTTTGCGATGGAAATGAGGGAAAGTATGCAAAGAAGGAGCAATACAATACCTGCCTAGGGTCTCAGCCCAGCACTTCACGACAGAATGAAGTGAGTTTCACCGGCATAATCTAAACGTGAAGATACTTGAGTAGCTGTATATAGCCCGGCCTAAACGTATTATTTTATTTGCCAAACAGAGGTTTTAAATTATAATATTCAGGTAACCAAAAATTTATTTCAAACAGTTTCAAATATTCTAAATAAAAATATATGCTACAAAAAAATCGAAATTCACTTTCATTGCTATAGCGTTAAGATTATAATGTTATAGTTTCGGTTTCAGTGAGTATGGAGTCGAGACTAGGAGTTTTGTTTATGATTATTCTCTTCATCAACGTCATATCGGTAACATCTACTCCCGAAGATGATGATATGTACAAGCCAAAACGAATGGAGAGACCTAAAGATGATGGAAAGTGGAGAGGTAAAGATGTTCGCGACTACAATGATGCCGATGTAGAGAAACTCTTCGACCAGTGGGAAGTAGGTTTCAGTTTTGAAATCGTGTCCCTCTCTGATTGGTTGTTTATGCACTCATCCGTTGATACTGACGCTGCCGTGTTCTCGGGAAGAACACTGTGAAGCAACTTCAATCTCCTTCCTAATCCCTTCGGTTGCATCGGTGTATGAACGTAGTTTTGGTCTCTTTTTTAAAAAAAGCATGTTCCAGTGATGCCTCTCCAAAGCTGCTTGCCAACTTAGTTACTTGTTTGCTAATGCGTATAGTATAGCTAAAACACAAGTCATTCCTCAGCCCATGGCCCATTTGTTTTCGCTCGTAGTTCATCTCGTTGAAGTCGAACCCACCGTCATTCATTCCTTAAGTATGTTACATAACCACGTAATTATCATTCAACTCTCCCTCTTCTTCTGTAGCCAAGGAATTCTGGCCAGCCTTCCCATTGTTTCTCATTGTCACTAATCTGTTATTTGCCTGCATCTAGGTGCCTCTCACTTGTTTCTCCCCTTTGTTTCTGTCTGTGCATCTCTGGTCACAATTCACTCCCATTGCTTTTGGGTATAAAGGCTGTCCTATTCCAAGTTCAGTTCAGTTGAACTCTACACTATTTCTGTGATATCTCCCTTCCACATAACTGATAGCCAAGTACATCCACTATTAGTTATTAGTGAGCGAGTACATACTGTAGAGAGAGCAGCAAAAGCTCTAGTCTCCTGAATAGCGAAACTATTACTAGAATTGATTGTGGTATATGTAACTTATCCTCTGTAATTCTCAGTACAATTTCTCTCTATGCCTACTCTACACCCAGCTAACTGAAAGGGTATGAGACAATGTTTGTTTCGAATGCCATTCTCCAGCCTTTGCCAATTTCTGGATGACACTGTGATTGCATAATGTCAATCCGAGTCCGTGTTTTCTCAGGAAGAAGAAGATGAACTTCCGGTTGATGAGTTGCCGCCATGGGAGCTGGAGCCTCCTCCAATCAACATGAAGAAAGTGGACCTCAAGGACAAGGATTCAATCCTCCGTGAAGGGAAAAAACGTAAGTGTTTTTATGTCAGCACCTTTGTCTCTAGCCAATAGGATAATAGGATACCGAAATAGATTCTGTCTCCCTTAGATCACTTCGATTGCTGCAGACAATGAAATGATGCTCGAGGCCCGCTTGTCCTAAATCGGCTACTAGTTTGGTCCTCCCTCTCCCTCTGCTCTAGCTTTTATCGTTTCTCACCCATAATCTAGTGCTGTATCCACCCCTCTACCTAGTGCTATATCCACCCCTCTAATTTGCACTGTATACAGCCCTCTACCCAGTGATGTATCTCCTCTCTACCTAGTCCTGTTTCCACCCTTCTATCTAGTGCTATCTCCACCCCTCTACCCCGTGCTGTATCTACCCTTCTATCTAGTGCTATATCCCTCTCTACATAGTGCTGTCTTCACTCCTCTACCGATCTGTGTGCTTGTTTGTCTTATCTTTGCCTTGTTTGGCTGTAGAAGTCGCACTCTATTGAATTTTAAATCCAATTGTAATTTATCACCTTCCAGCAGCTGTGAACCAAATCAATATTACTGTTTATGATTCTCGCTATGAATCGTTTACCGTTTGTGCTTGAGCCTCTAATGATTCCTACTCTAGATCGCACACTGATGATGTTTGCTACGATCGCTGGCCCACCCGACAGGAAGAGGACTGAGAAGATCAGCGGGCTATGGGAGACGAGTCTCTTCAACGCCAATCTGCAGATGAAACGGTAACCATGACGATTTCTCATTCAACCAGCAACACCTTTAGTTCTGGAATTCAAGCCTCATTAGTTCACTGCCATTATTCCTTCGTCTCCTGCTCCAAGTTGTATGTCTGTTTGTCCACGCTGAGTTGTCCCACCCCGTCTGTTTCAGGTTTGTGATCGAGGACAACAGGATACTGATTCAGATTGACGACGGCGCGAACTCGGTGCAGATCAGAGACTTTCTGCTCGCCCAGGAGGACTGCTACGAGGTTACGGTCGACAGCAAGAATTACGACGGCAAAGGCAAACTGGTCAGTATACACACAGTTACTAACCCTGGTATTTAGCTGCATCGACCAGTTCCCAATCATACTTCAGAAGTTATCTTCTCTTAGCAATGGGAAGCGAGTCAGTTTTTAGTGTTTCTGTAATTATTCGTCATGTCAGTGTCAGTTAGTGACTTCTGTAGAGCAGGAAATAGTTTGCATTCATCTATTTCTTGCATATTTACAATTATAATGGGTGGTTCGAAAAATGGAAAGCAAAGATAGCTCTGTATTCCATCGATGCTCTATGCAGCATTTCCAAGAAAGGCGAATGTGTGCGTCTTCAAACGTTTATAGCAAATAGAAACGCAACAAATGTTTGCAACATAACTTGTGCAAAATCACATGTGAAGAGTTGTCTCCCCCATAGTTCTCAGAACCCCCTAATCTTTCGCAGTGAGGCATCGTTGCTGAGTTTGAAAATATCTCTAAAACCTGTACTTTATCACACTTTACGTTACGATACTAGTGTGTTCGTGTGGTTCAACATAACAAACTAACTCTAGGTGGAAATAATATCGATATCCTACAGCTCATCGCTCGCATATTACGTGACCGGTGAGCTGTGGAATGGACAAAAACATGAAACCATGAGCTCGGTATTTGATCTCACCGGTAACAAATCAGTGAATAAAATCATATGCAAATGAGGTAAATTAGAAGTATTCTATAAACCCAAATGTTTTAGTGGACAAAACATAGTGTTTTGCTCACATCAGCAGTATTTTGAATAATAATGCCTAAAATGTTTAGCGATTTCCTTCGGGCTTGTATACCGCATAAAGAGCTAGAAAAAATATAGCGCTCATCATTGATCTTATAGTCGCTATCAAAGCTGTTATTGTGAGGTCACTAGAATATTTGAGTTTACAGCACATCCCTAGATAGAAACATACCCAATCGGTATTCATTTGCTCCTTTTGTGAACTTGTCAATCGGGTAACAATTAGGTATTTACATCATTCTCAGAGCTCGTACCTGTCTCTCACACATCGTATCAGTGAGCTCGTGAGCATTCTCACAGCTCGTACCTGTCTCTCACAAAACGTAAACAGCATTTACTTTTGGATTCTTTCGTTGCAGATGGCCGATAAGAACAGGCCCTTGACAAAGGAAGAAGTTCTAGAGAAGAAGAAGAAGGATGCTGAGGCAAAGGCGGAGAGAGATAGGATCAAGGAGGAGAAGAAGAAGAAGAAGGAAGCCAAGGAGGCAAAGAAGAAACAGAAGAAAGGAAAGAAGAAGGTTGACGATGAACTGTGACAGTCTGTCTAGTACGCTACTTACAATACTTCCTTAGTTGTCAAGGTCGTGTACGTGTCACGTGATTGACTGAGATTTGCTCATCTGACGGTGTTAGGGCGCGGTTGTTACACACGCCATGGTTCCTAGTCTATATTGTCTTCTCTTGAAATGTATGAATCAATTCATATCTTGTATCCAAACTTCCTATGTGTAACGTTACGTAGACCTTCCTGTTCATCCCTCCAGTTATGTTGTATATTTTTACTGTTGTCTTCTTTGAGAAAATTAAAGCTTTAAAATCGCACTCTATCTCGTAGCCTGAGGTGGATGTAAGAGGGACATATGTAAGGATACTTGCACCCCCCCCTCCATCCAAGTGGTTTCAAATCGCACTCCTTCTTCTATCTCGTAGCCTGAGGTTGATGTAAGAGGGACACTTATCTCCCTCCCCCATCCAAGTGATGCTTAGATGTGGTAGGGTGTCACAGAAAGCACTGGTGAGCACACAATAATATCGGTCCTTGCTGTAGGAGATTTTCGTGCCCATGCTCCATTTGGTTTGAAACTATGAACGAATCTGGATGGTGCCTAATGCAATGCAATGGCAGGCATCATCCACATGGCATTCACTCCAGTGATAACTTTCTGCCGTCTATTTGACTAGCCGTGGTCTACGTGAGATTCAGTTATCCTTTATATTAACGCTCCTGCTTCCTGACATCAGGAACGTTGTCATATCAGTCTAGGTAAGAGTAGCTCTAAAGAGTATAGTATTAGTGTGGTCGAACAATTGCAGTTGTTATTGACTCTACAGACTGCGATTGACCCTCATCGTTACATTAGCTGAGGGTACCACCACACTAGCTATGGAGAGAGTAGAAGCTGCTGGTATCACCAGTATCAGCGGGTACTCCTCATCTACATACCTGGTCGGCATCTATCGATCGCTGTGGATCTCAGCTCATCGGTGACTTGTAGTAATCTAGGTCAAGTTAGTGAACTGCTAGGGTGGTCTTATGCATTTGCTGCTGTTTTTTCTGCCCAAAGTAGCTTGTCTGTGAAGCGTCAACATGAGCCAGATGTGATAAACATTTGTTTTTATGCTAATTTTAATGAAAAAGACAATATTTGTTTGAAAGATTCCATTATTAATCGACTGATCAGAAATATTTCACTCATGAGCAAGTACTCATAAACAGTGTCAACCTGTGAGAGGAGTAAGGACCAGCTTTACTTCATCACAGCATAGGATCATTGTGTACAGATACTTCCAACTGTGAGTTCTGGCCTTCATAGCGACAAATCTGGTGCTCCTACCACCCTATTGGCATATGGCGGGGTGCGATGATCATACCGTTACATTAGATTACATAGAGAAGGCATTTGCGCTCACAGCTGTAAAAGCATTATATACAGACTTGGACTGCAGTATCCAATCTTTCAGAGACAGACAGATTGCACTTCTCTTATTCGATGTATTTGCTGCTGATACCACTTCCAAACCTGCCAACCTTTTGATGGTTGTCCGCTCGCCAGCAGCATTGGCAGGTCCGGAAATAGGAAAATACAAGTCTGGGTAAGGCTGAGAAGTTTGTCAGATGAAGGATATTTCTCTTCTCTTCTTATCTACAACTCAGGGTTTACTCCTTCATCACCTATACACCACCAGTGCCTCTACCGCTCCATCTCATCTAATCTATACCATAGCAGTAGAGCCAGAAATACTTAAGATGCATTATCATTCACATGTCATCTATGATCTACAGTACTGTCTCAGGAAAATATCATCTATACTCAACCCAAAGACTTTTAACCATGTTTTAGGCGCAACTGTTGCTTCTAAAACTACAGACAATTCAGGATACTGAAAATGCATTAGGAAGCAGGGAATGACACTGATTGATGATGCTTGCAGGTGCTTTTATTCTACTTGTACCGAGTATTACCAGCCACATACATGCAACCACCTGTCAAGGTCACAACGGTGACAACATCCACCATACTGCTGTATGATATGAAGTGTTGTGATGTATGGCTGACTTACTCATGAAGTGATGAGTAGATAACAGCTGGGTAGAGAACAGTCTAGCATGTTTCCCTCCAACTAAAATAAGGCTGCAAGAAATCATTCTCAACTGATGAAGCATTGATCATCTGCCTATCATATTGGGGCATGTTTTACTCTTCTATAGATAGGGGGGGGGGGGGGGGGGGGGGGGGGGGGGGGGGGGGGGGGGGGGGGGGG
>ERZ1740065.3044-NODE-3044-length-10476-cov-12.889838_pt1 | contig 10476 bp, 4 predicted proteins | sample MGYA00581738_ERZ1740065 | MGnify/ENA primary metagenome ERZ1740065 (study PRJEB43018, sample SAMN04849749) | marine metagenome | isolation source: floating plastic debris | place: Pacific Ocean | collected 2008-09-01 | study: EMG produced TPA metagenomics...
CCCCCCCCCCCCCCCCCCCCTTCCCTCTCTCCTCTCCCTCTCCCCTCTCCCCTTCCCTCTCCCCTCCCCCTCCCTCTGCCCCTCCCTCTCCCTCTCCCTCTCCCTCTGCCTCTCCCTCTCCCTCTCGTTGTTTCAGTGTCAGAATGCCTGGATACCTATGTCTATGTCTGGATACCTATTAACAATAACTGGACACGATCTTGTATGATAGACTGTTTAAGATCTAATCAGCCATTTTTTTACTTTGGCATCAATTGCTATGAGTGCTAGCGAACTTTGATTGGCCAATCATTGCAATCAAAAGACAAAAGCTGCTTTTTGACTCGCTGCAGTTATTGTTTAACGATCCAATAGTCTTTCAGCTTATAGAATGATCTGCTGTGATCATGCCACTAAACTATTCCTGAACTGGTTATGCTGCTATAAGCATCCATGCATTGATTCTTGGGAAGGGAGAGAGCATGCTGAGAGACATGAGGACTCTCTTGACTGCAGCGTGTTTGCTGCTGACTCCAGTTATATGTGGTAAGTCTATGGGCTGTTGTCATTCTCCCGTAGATATGCATGCGCGTGCGGGAGTGTACACCCATATTGACAGGAGAACGACGAAAACCAGTCTATGAACTAACATATCATGATCATCACTGTAGTTGATACGTAAAACACTCCTCCAATATCACTTGTGTATCCTAATTTGATAGCCTCTTTATAACCCGAATATCATGTTTACTGAGACAAACGGATCTTTTCAAGACAAGTTTTTGCTTTTATGAATTGGCCACAAACCTACTGCTGGAAGAATACAACCGTTGATGGATACCTGTAACAGTGTGTGTACAATACTTCGAAACCGTTGATGACTATACTCAATTAAGGAACAGTTGCAAATCCATATATTTAACCCGCTCTTTATCAAGAACAGTTGATGATGAGAGTTCCAGCATATAGCAACTATTTAATACCCACTAATTCAGCCGTATCCTGTCAGTCGAATGTCTTTGCTATCAGGAATGTCATGGTTTTTTGTTGACACAACAGATATGCTCTTAGAATTCTACAGGCCGTAGGGGTGTTTCATTCCAGTGGTACCCCTATCTTGTGCTCCGTCCTCAGGGGCGGATCCAGGGATTTTTTTGACTGACGCTCAAGTCGTCAACTAGTAGCTTGTTGTCTGGAGGGCAGCTTGCATCTGCCGACTGCATAACTAGTTGTTTAGTGATGCTGACTGGGGTTTGTGTGGCTGTGTGATGAGTGCAGTCGTGGTTTCTTTATCTATGTACTACTAGCTGAGAAAAATAGTTGAGGTAGATTTTTTTACTGATGCCCTTGCGGCATTCGTATTAGCCTGAATCCCTGCCCTTGGTCCTGTGCTGAGTTTAAAGGTCATGTATGCTCCAGCTCAATCAAGGCTTGGGACCATTGCATGAGTTCTCAGTACTCGTAGAATATCCACCCTAGGATCAGTCAATAACATGGCCTGGTGATTGATGTTTTCATTGGTCGATCATGCTCGTGAGTTTCATGGGCTCTATTGTGAAGCTTTTATTTCCAAATATTTGATTTTGAAAAGAGATTATAGCCAATCGTCCCAGGGCAGCTGCTTGAATCAAAACGTTCAGAGAATGGATCTGAAGGAAAAGTAGTTGTCCCAAAGAATGTATCAATTATAATTACTTACATGGATGATTTCGTAAGAGTGGAATTTTTATTCAGTCATCAGGAGCGTAAATGAAAAGATTACCTTTAATGATGTTATTTGTTATGTTTTGCAATAAGTTGCATTTTTTTACTCAGATGGGACCAGTGTGAGTATATGCGACATCAGCAGACTGTCACTTCCTGCCAACGTGACGAGCCCGAGCTACCCCAGTAGCTATGGCGACAACCGAAACTGTCAGGTAAAACACGAGTCCCCAGCATTGGTAATTAGAGTAAAACATTGATCATTGGTGTACGCCCCAATTGCTGAGGCGATGCTGTCATTGGGTGAGGTGTAGCCAAAGTCAATTTTCATCTGTATGCTCATCATACCATTTATACATGTACCAGTGTTGCCAACCCCCGGAGGCAAAATAGTGGAGATTGTCAAACCTAAATGCAATCACAGTCTTTAGGTGACGTGAGGTCTGAAGAGGTCTCTCCCACAAAAATTTTGACCTCTCAGATGCTCTTAGAGTCCATTTCAGGCCATTTTAACAAGCCAGAATATACCATGACAGGGGCGGATCCAGGAATCTTTTTGACTGAAGCTTAAGTCATCAACTAGTAGCTGTCTGAAGGGAAACTTGCATCCATTGACTGTCTGTTGACTGTATAGCTGATGGTTTAGTGATACCGACTGAGGTTTGTGTGACTGTGCAATGAGTGCAGTCGTGGTTTCTTCATCTATTTACTACTAGCTGACCAAAAATAGTTGAGGCAGATTCTTTTGACTGAAGCTCGAGCATCAGTCTTGTTAGCCTGAATCCGCCCTTGCATGACATGCACCTACACTAGTATAGCTACCATTCAAAAGTTTTCAATACTGTTCATAAAGGCTTTAATGTGAGCTACAAATACCTAAATGGCAAGAATTTCTTGCATGGAGCTGATGAGCTCTCATAAAATCATAAAATCAACATTCTTTATTAGCTGAGTTCAAAAATGTAAGCATCGTAGAAATAACTGGAAATTCTAAACATCGGGTTGTAGATCGTAAAAGCCGAATCATCGTATAACTACGCTGAAAATCATGGAGTTGGCAACACTGACATCTACATAGTTTGCTCTAGACGATGATGTTATTTATCGATGTACCTTCGACTTTTATTGGTTGCACTGAGGGCGTTGGTGCTGAAAGTACTGGTGCTCATGCTTGCACTCTGTAGGCGTGCGAATGCATTCAAGAGACGTACAATATGTAGCTGTAAATGTTTACTGGTATCATTTGAGGTTTTAGTTAGCTTAATCTCACCGAAAAACTCCAACAGGTGGTGTTAAACACTGGCACTGCGTCCATCATTGAGGTGAGCATCCTGAATCTCAACCTTGAGAGCTGCTGCGACTTTCTGACTATCGACGGAAAGAGGTAGGTGATGTGACGACATTGAAAACACTGTTGTTGCACAGATAAGACCTGAAGTTCATTTCAGGTTCTAAAATTCCCGGTATGCTGAGTTCATCTTTTCAACCTTGTTGGTTATGTTTTAATCTAATTTACTCAGGTATGCGATTCTTTTGGTGGATCAAAGTGGACTCAAAAATCGATATTCTGGGAATCTCCTTCATCAAATTAGACTTACTGATTTCTAACAATGATCACCTTCCTTGATTTAGTCTCTCTGTATTTCAATCTTTCTCTTCAAAAGCAGTGAAAAGACAACCTATAGTCAGTCCCTGCGCCTCCCTAGTTAGATGTGGGATTAATATGATGATACGTAGGAACAGTAGGATTGTCTCCTCATGTTAGAAGTCGCTGCTGATTTTAGGCTGAGCCAAGCTAGATATGTTTCAATCTGACAGTCACATGTGACGAACATTCGGTTGTGACGACTAATGCTCCTGTCACTCAGAATTTCTATCACACTCCTATGTTTCACTGAAGCTTTGTGACAGAGTGCTATAATAAGGTTGGCTAAATCTGTAGCAGAAAATATACAATCGTAATTAGATTTCATGTCTTGCTGATTTTCCCTCCAGATTTCATCCCCTGTCATCGTCTAGTAGGAAAACTGCTACCACAGTGGAGTTTTTGCTATCGTCGCAGACGTCACGCGGCATTACTCCATCCTAACGGAGGTTACTTCTTGTTTACATTTTGGCCATCTTCCCAGCAGGCGCAAGTAACTGCACCCATTGCCCACAGTTGCAAGTCATCAGAGTTTTTAAATAAACTTATCTTGACTACTTATTGTCACTAGAAGTGGATTGTAGCTGAGCCCAATCAGATTTTGGAAGCTGCTCTGCAGGACTTTCTCTATGATTTTGGAGGAGTTCAGATATTCTTACAAAGATTTACTAGTGGAAATTGAACGCATAGAGCAGTAACTACTGCAGTAAGGTCCAGCCTGGAGCTCCAACTAAAGAAGCGATACATGTTGAGACTTTAGAGCATTCCAAATTTCAATGAAGAGTTGTCTATGTATTGTTTTCCAATAATATTTTCAACTTGAAATTTTTTCCGGGAGCCCTAGGCTCTGCTTGAGCAACAAGCAACAAGCAATGATTAGGACGTTAGGTTCAGCAGTATCGATATACCAGAGCTCCTTAAAGTCAGATAAAAGCCCTGGAAATGTGCCAGATTGCTGCTGGAAAGTCATCGATAAAAACTGGCATTGCTGGTGATAAGTACCAGCTGTTCTATGAGATATCAGTATAGCACAACAAAATTTCCTTGCAGGCAACCGAGGATAAATGTAAAATACTTCATTTCAAACATTCATTTCGCCTGTGTAGGATGAAGAATTTCTGAGTACATGAGATAAAGTATAACTCCTATGATCTACTGTTAGATACACTGGCAGCAGTCCGGAGGTGGTGTACATTGACGTACAGAACCGTCAGTCCATCACACTGACCTTCTCATCCGATAGCTCTAGAACCTTCACTGGCTTCTATGCCAACATTAAGAATGCAGGTAGGGAAACAAGCTTTCTTCAACATGTGAACCGTAAAGACTTTTTACCCCACAATATTCCTGCTACCTTACTTATCATTTCTGCACCAAAATATAATATCATTTTGTCCTCACTTAATTTTTAGTCAACTTTTGCACCCATAAATCTGTTATTCTTCTTTACGCTGTTTGACTACAAATCTCTGGAGAAATTCGCAGTGTCAAAGTCAATATAATTTTACTCAACCGTGATTGGATGATCGTATTCGACCGTGATTGGATGATCGTATTCGCCCGTGATTGGATGATCGTACTCGACTGTGATTGGATGATCGTACTTGACTGTGATTGGATGACGTACGGCTCAGAATGTCATGTCACAAAATAGCACAAATTTTTTCCAGAAAGTTTTTTCAAGAGGAGAAAACTCCTAACATTTTCGAAAATTCTAATATAAAGTGGTATGACAAAGCCTGTACCTGCCATACCAATTGGTACGGCCTCTGTTTTACCTGCGATACTAAACCATTTTGAAAATGGTTGAATTGTGGATATGGAGCCTGACAGAATGCCATTTGTATTATAGTTCAATATGTATCAAAGTGATTAAAGCAGAGCCAAGAGTGCACTAGACTGATGTATCAGATATGGAACCAACTGTGATGACTCACACTTTCTCCCATATTGACTTTCATTCTCCTCAGGTTCTGATATCTGCAATCCGGAGGGACACGAGCAGGTTCCAGCCGCCATCTACAGCCCCAATTATCCGCTGCCGTATCTGAAGAACATCACCTGCTCGGTGAGTTCATCTTCAGCTTGGGAACGTCTTCCGTTGTCAAGGTTATGCGAATTGCAAATATACTAATAAAATGTAACGGGGGAGGGGTTATTATGTGTATCAACACATGAGGGAATGAAGCTGTACCAGTGCTGCCGATCCCAACTGGTAAACAGTGTAGTAGACCTCAGTAATTTAAAAACAAAATACTGCATGGTGACTCGAAACTCACTTTCTGGCCACCAGTTTAGAGGATAGCTGTGCGCCAGACACAAGGAACCAGTTCATGTGAACCGAGGGAGGGTATAGGAAAGAAATTAAATGACCTACCGAGGCCAATTAGCTGCCTCGGAAAATAAAGAAAGTGCAAATCTACCTTTAAAAGCATGGAGTTGGCAGCAATGCACAGATCTATCAGAACATGGGTTGCCATTGCTGAAAAACTGTGATAAAATATGTCAGACAACTTAAGCTGTATTTCAGGTTGAACTACCGGCATCAGACCAGGTAGTCAGAGTGGAACTTCAACTATTCGAAGTTGGCAATGCTGAAAACTGCGGCAACAATTATCTGCTCATCAGCTCTCAAAGGTGACTACTCTCTATCTTCGCTTCTGTCTTTGTCTTAACTTTCATATCCGCTTTTTTTCTTTAGTCCAGACAGTATGTCGGTCTCTGATTAGCCTCTGTCTCCTTCACTGCCTCTGTCTCCTTCACTGCCTCCGTCTCCTTCTCTGCCTCCGTCTCCTTCTCCACCTAATTTCTGCATCTTTTTCTGGCTGGATATATCTCCATTTCCTCTCATTTCTAGCGGAAAATAATGTGAAATTTCCAATGCCAAACATGTGCTAACAACAGAACTGTTAACTTACAGGTACTGTGGGAACAGGACAGGTAGCTACATGGACCTGGTAGCAAACAAAACCCTCAAACTGAAGTTTGTTTCCATGAAATCTGATATCAGTGGTAGATTCTCCATAGTCGTATCTTACAAACCAGGTAATGCGCGGAGTATAACATTCTCCACAGAGTACATATACATAACAATCTGAAACTAATACCAATGACGCCACAGTGAGAGATATATGTGGCAGCGGAGAAGCTTCCATTCCTATGGATGTGATGAGCCCCTCGTTCTACAGCAGCTCCGTGTACCCCACAGGTCGCTATTGCTCAGTAGGTTGCTATCTAGTGCTCCCCCATCCCTGATGCAGCACATACCAGCAGTGGTAATACTCCAAGGACAGTTCGAATCATTCTGGAGGATTTGTAGATCATTGAAAGCAGGAAGAAGGCATTGAGGATTTTTACAAGTTCTTATATGACCCCCTATTGATCAGAATACCATTCGTAAATGTCACAGGAAATAGCACATGTGCAGATTACCAATGGAATGAAGCCGTAACACCAACTGCCACCAAGAAATTAAATATGATTCTACAATCTTAGCTGAGAGTGAACACGAACCGACGAGCCGTGAGAGTAAAGTTTACTGTGTTCGACATCCTTCGTGGCACCTGCTCATCACACTACCTGCAGATCAACTCTGAAAGGTTCTCCACATATTCTGTACTGTAGAAATTCCAGTCCGTTTCCTTATGTCTGAGCATAGTAGACCCGGCATGTCGAAAATTGTTCAAAGTTCCACAAAAGTTCACGTATGATAAACTGTGTCAGTATTCTATATATTTTTTCAACCAAGTGTAGAAAGATAATCTCTTATACATAGCGGTGCATTTGGAAGTATTGAACTAATTGAACTATATTGAATAATTATTGAATGTATTTGATGTACAATGGAATGGGAATATGATAGTGAAATCTCTGTCTTGATGCCAGAGTTCCCTATTTCCCAGTTATTGCGGAGAGAAAACAGGAAAGGAATTCTACGTGTCTAGCGACAGTTCTGATTCGGACTACATGACAATGATCTTCAATTCAGGCTACAGCAGTACAAGACGCGGATTTCTCATTCAGCTTACCTACAGAGAGGGTAGGGCTTGTGACTTGGGGTAAATACTCTCACTAATCGGCCTGTATAATATGATAATAACTTATTTATGCAGAACTAGATATCTGTGAGACTCCAGAGATCGATCAGCTGCCAGTGAACCTGATCAGTTACGGATTCAATGGTAACTCTCTGGTGTCAGGAGGCAAGATCTGTCGAGTGAGTAACGATGAGTACTGATGGAAAGCGATTAGCTGGCAACCTTGTGATCCAACTGCGGCTACAAAAAGCTTTGAATGACCTTGCAGTTTGGCCACTCGCCACTAGCTCAGTCCAACTGCCTAGATCTTCACTCGTCTCTTTGGGGGTTGAATAGCTCTGTGATAAGCCATTCAATGTTAAATGGGGTCCTTTGAGTTGACTATTAAATGTTGCGATGATCCTCACCTATCCTTGTCAAATATCCTTATGGTCTCCACACTCTGAGTTGCTTATTATCCCATTTCAGACAAAGCTTCCAATCAGCTCAGCTGGTAAAGTTTTGCAGCTCAAGTTCCTCTCCTTCAGCCTTTTCACTGCCTCAGGCTGTGCACAGAACTACCTGAAAGTTGGTTCAAACAGGTGAAAAAACTTGGTACTATTCTGTTATACCTGCAACTGCTGCCTGATATTCTCTACTCTACTTCATTAGATTTCTCTAGACCGACTACAGATAAGTTTTAACCGTATTGTCAGAGTTATACGTAGCATCTTGCTAGTTTCCTGATTGGTGAAAGAAAGCAACTGTTGAGATTACAGCATTTTTTCTCTCCTATCGGTACGCACGCGGGTTTCATAAGCCAGTGCTACGCTGGTATTAGTCTAGTACATAAGTCGGCGATAGCATGCTAGGTGCGGACTAAGGCCAGCGTAAAGGCCCTGCCACACGCTTGTGAAAACAGCAACAAACGAATGGATGAGGTGAATAAATGAAAGAATGAGCGAATGAACAGATAGATGGCCACATACTCCTTCTTTAGCAAACTTTAGCCAATCATTGACAAGTGTTGCACAACATGCCGTTGATTAGAGCACTGCGGTTGAATGCAACCAATCAGATCACAGTGTGAGGAGCTTTCGCCATTCTGGTTCATAAAATGTGGACACGTCGAGCTTTCAATGAAAGGCTCAACGAACACATTTTACGAATGCAAAATGCGAATGCATTTTGCATTCGTTCATTCAATCACGGCTGTTTTCACGAGCATGTGGCAGGCCCCTTAATACCAGCGTTGCATCAGCGCACGAAACCAGCCGCCTAGTGATAGGAGAGTAATGAGACCTTATGACTGGAGCTGCTTGATCTACTTACCAATGAACGAAAGATTTCCTAACTGCCTCGCTACATGCCATTTGTTACTTGCTCTACGCTGAATGCTATGCTACACGTTTATAAAAACTATGCAATGAAATGATTGGCTTTCAACATCTCAGCTATGGTTTGCCTGATGATAACAGTTGGAGTTCATAAACACAGGTACTGTGGAAATCACACTGGGGAAGTGGAGACAGTCGATTCTGGATTTAGTGAAGTGGAGTTGAAGATTGACCCAGCAACAATGTCTGCAGGCTTCTTCATGAATATCCTCATAAAGCATAAATCAGGTACAATGAAGATCAACTTTCCGAAGATATGAATACGGCATCACGCCTTCTTAGGTCGGTTGGGACGCCCGGATCGCACAAAGATTTGTCTTTTCTTGTGCCAGTCCTGTCGGCGGCCCCGATTTATGCCGGAGAGTTGTCTTCCCTTAAGGCAGGATTAGACCTAAAACTAAAACTGGCTTAAGAGAGGAAAACTCCCGGCGTAAATCAATGCCGCCTACAGGACAATTACCGGTGCAAGAAAGGACAAATCCCAGCGTAAGGATACGGATACATGGGTAAGAATACTTCTTCCAATGAAATTCTATAGCTGTCATTTCTTGGAAGTTTAATGTATTGCTTTTTATCAGATGTTTCTTTGTAATGACAAAATACACCACCCCATAAAGAGACTGCCGCCGACGCTGATCCTACCGCTTTTTTAAATACACCATTGCATGCAGATTTCATAATGAACATTGAAAATTAATATTTTGGTTAACACAAAAAGTCACACCAAACAATAGATAATGTTCACAGCCACAATGAATACTTCTGTAGACCTTTGGCTCGTTGATCTAGTGTTGACCTGGAAATTCATAGCAAACCGACTGCAGCAAAGCTGGATCCTGATATTTTCATGGTAACTGTTTCTCGTTGCAGCAATGGATATCTGTAGCAGCACCAGCTACACCACATTACCGCTGCTAATTCACAGTCCGAATTATGGCCCGGGTCTCACATATCCTTCGAACCGCTACTGCGCCGTGAGTATGACAGAATATACTAATTCCTCACCATCAGTAAAATTGTCACATTGTGTTTCAACCGCTGTCTACTGAAATTCTGGAGACTAAAGATCTCGTACAGTTGTATAAATCATTTATTTGCAAACATATTCTTTGTGTTTACCAATTCACACTATTCAAATTGAACGCTATATTTTTATAGCTCTTCATGTAACACAAGCTCGAAAGGAATCACTAAAAATCATACACGCCTGATGATTTTGAGCAAAATGCTAAAATATTTTGTCTGCTAAAATATCTGTGTATTCAGTATATCGGGAGCTAAGATTGCGGTCAAATGTACTTCTGAATTTCTTCAAATAACTGTATAGGAAAATAAATGAAAGGGAGAAATATTTTTTGGGTTAAACCTTTGCAATCAGTCGCGCAAAAAAACAAGAATGCAACACAAGATGGTATTTTTTATTCTTATGTCGACATGGCCGCCTGTATAGCGCTCATCAGTGTCCGCACTTAGTTCAAAAAGCAATGACAGGGATGGATCCAGGAATGAGTCCGCATGCCCAAGTATTAGAGGCATAGACGTGTATGTACAGGGGCGGATCTAGGAACTTTTTGACTGCTGCTCAAGTCATCAACTTGTAGCTGTCGGAAAGGCGAATTGCATCTGTTTACTGCGTAACTGACTGTTTACTGCGTAACTGACTGTTTACTGCGTAACTGACTGTTTACTGCGTAACTGACTGTTTACTGCGTAACTGACTGTTTACTGCGTAACT
>ERZ1740065.3045-NODE-3045-length-10475-cov-11.684261_pt1 | contig 10475 bp, 8 predicted proteins | sample MGYA00581738_ERZ1740065 | MGnify/ENA primary metagenome ERZ1740065 (study PRJEB43018, sample SAMN04849749) | marine metagenome | isolation source: floating plastic debris | place: Pacific Ocean | collected 2008-09-01 | study: EMG produced TPA metagenomics...
CCCTCCCTCCCTCTCCCTCTCACTCCTTCTACACTCTCCCTCTCTCTACACTCTCCTCTTTCTCCACTCTCTCCCCACTCTCTCTCCTCTTTCTCCACTCTCTCCCCACTCTCTCTCTACGCTATCTCACTTCCTATGAAAGGAAGTCAGTAAAAATTTGACACTCATCCCATCGAGGAGTCATCAGAGACAGTACCAGCCCATGACATCGTGCACAGCTGCCCCACCTCACCTGCCTTCACTCGGATATCGGCGGCAAGCTGTCTACTCTGATTCAGCAACGATCGATAACTATGGCGGCCATGTTGGTCCTTCACTGCGAGCCTGTCACCATGGCGTTGCGCAGCGACATGTAGCGGAACATAATCTCGATGGCTTGAAGACTGTGAATAGTGTTGTGAAGCACAGAGTGCGGGAATAAATCTGGTCGGCCAACTCAACGCCTGAAACAATGAAATAGCATTACATCTGATATCACAGCTTATTAGAACGGAGGTGGTCTGTGAGATATAGCCATGAAAGTTATACGAAATCGATAGCCCATGCACAAGCAGACAGCAGTTTTACCACTCTTCAATTAACCTCGTTTTTACTGGACGCCACAAATTGAGCCATAGAAGTTGCATAGTGTAAACACATCTTCAAAATCAAGCGGCTGTGGTGGCGTCACTGAATTGTGACTTTAGCGGAGGCACCTCAATGCAAGGCTAGTGAGCCATCGGCTAGTTTCAATTATTTGCTTTCTTCAACCATTTTATGCTTTCAGTCACTTGCAAATTTCACCATTTGCTGATTTCACCATTTGCTGGTTTCACCACTTGCTGATTTCACCATTTGCTGATTTCACCATTTGCTGATTTCACCTTTTGCTCGTTGCTTGTTCAGATTCTACTCCATTATTGGCCAAAAAATATCTCTTGCAGTCATTCATTGATCACAGGTTTGAGAACTAAACAAAACTCTTCAAAATCTCTAAAATCCTATCGTACCTCACTTTTCTATATCTCCATTATTTTCATGGTTCCCGTTTTGCTTCATGTTTTTCCTAGAATACAGTAACTTCAGCACCAGTAGATAATTATTTTACCAAAAACAAAAAATACCCAAAATAATTACTAGGTGTTTGCAAGCTTCATGGGATTGCCCAGCTTTTTCAAAGATGGGTAGTTTGCTTCCTTTGCACTTTTAGAACTCAATAAGGAGTTGAATATTTTCATGGGTCTGGCCTGAAAGGCAAGAATTATGATATCGAACTCTATGAAAATTTATGATGCACAACTAATGTACTATGGGTAAATCATATCTGTAATTTCATCACCCTGCCCTGCTTATTTCGGATGAAACTACGATGTAAACGAACAAGCAAGATGCACACCCGCCGCCTGTATATTTCTCCTCTCCATTCAAATGTTGCCATATGCAGTAGTTTAAGTTCATACCTGCTCATAGCAACATTTCAGCATAGTGAACAGAGATCAAACTTGGCTTCTTCAAGAAGCGTCTAGTATCTCCCTGCGTATTCGGTCAAACCAGTGCACTGATGAACTTCAACCACCTGAAAAAAACAATCAATGTCAGAATAGGTCTATTCATCATGAAAATATCTCCTGCAGAATACAGACCAGGTCTCCCAAGGTCTTCTTTTTCTGCTTGCAGGTTGCGCAAAAGCACACGGTGACTGATCGACGGTGAACGCCTTGCACGGCAACGATACTCGGGAAGATAGCACACCGGAAATCTAAAACTGATATCAGTACGGCATTGCTCGCTTGGTGATTACTAGTATTTGATTGGAGGGACATGGCCCCGCTCATCCAATAATACTCTTTGGTTCTCCCGCCTTATTACTAGTACCGTGTACCTGTGGCTTTTGCTCTCGCTCACACAGGACAGCCGGCCGCTGGAAAGCAAACATGGATTGCAATGCTGAGGTATGTGTCCACTCGTAAATGTCATAATCAACTACCAGTACCGCATGGAATGTATGCTTCGATTCATGATCATGATACACATTGAGATCTTGTGAGATGATAGTGATGAACTAAAGCAAGATGTTGTTGTTGTTGTTGTTTATCATTTTTTTTGAGGTTTTCGATGTGAGATAGCATAGCAGAGTATCTATCGATATGCCGATCAATGCGTTGGCAATGTCAAGCAAAGCTTTTATGGCATCTGATAGTCGAATTGATTGGACTGAATAGCTGGTTTGTTAGTCAGTTCAAGCTGTAGCACCATCGGAATGAGTAGAACAAATTCAGTTGAATCATAAACAGCATCAGACAGCAACAGCAACAGACTCAGAAGTGAGTGAGGTTGGATGGTTGTCACATAAAAGCCACGCATGCGAAGTGTTGCCTACGTGAACCTATGAGCATAATCATTCAATGCTGACGTTCTCTCTGTACTAGGAGCTGTAGCCTGTAACTCAGCTCCTACTAAATGAGACTATATCTTTCAGGTGTACCACTCCCCCCTCTCTTCCCAGTGTACCTCTGTGCATTTGACATATGCTATTTGTAAACTCCATCTTTTATTATGCAGAATGCTGTCCAAGTGATAGATAACCAGTTTATCATCCTCAGTGATGGGATTCGCCTCTCGGCCAAACTATGGTTGCCTGGAGGCATTAAAGCAGCCAACCCTGTTCCTGCTATACTCGAGTTCCTCCCCTACCGCAAGCGGGATATGACAATAGTTCGAGACGATATCACTTACACTCAGTTTGCTCTGAAGGGGTTAGTCCAGCCATGAGTGGCTGTAGATCTAGTGTCATCGTTATACCTGTGTTTATTATGTTTATCGTATTTATTGTATCTATTATTTAGTGTTTATTGTCCTTGTCATGTGTGTCGAGTCTATTTATTGTTGAGGTGTTTGGAACACAGGTGGATTCAGTCCAATATGGCTGATGCTAAGGCGCCAGTATCGTTAGCCTGAATCCGCCTCAACTATTTTTGTGAGCTAGTAGCAAATAGGTAAAGAACCCACTACTGCACTCATCACACAGCCTCACAAACCCGCAGTCCTCATATAACAATCGGTTATGCAGTCAACAGACTCAAGTTTCCCTTCTGACAGCTATGAGTTGATGATTTTTGCACCAGTCAAAAAGTTTCCCCCCCCCCCCCTGTTTGAACAGCTTACCTCTCATCGCAATACCCTGTGAAAGCCTTTTAACAACTACTCACTTTTCACAGCATTTCAAATCTCTACAGCAAACTAAGTTTTCATCATGGTATGATAACTCCCAATAGACTAAGTGCCGCTGCTCCTATTTTACAGCTACGCTGGAGTTCGAGTAGACATGAGAGGAAGTGGAGACTCGACCGGAGAGATACAGGACGAGTACGTCCTCCAGGAGCAGGAAGACGCCCTAGAGGTCATCCAGTGGATCAGACAGCAGCCCTGGTGTGACGGCAGCGTCGGCATGATGGGAATATCCTGGGGAGGATTTAACTCGCTACAGGTAGCATGAGTGGATAACTCCCAATCACAATTTTCATGAGTGCGTGCAATGCAACTATTATGGACACCAGGTGGCTCACAGGCAGCCGGAAGGTCTGAAGGCAATAATATCGCTGTGCTTCACTGATGACAGATTTTCCGATGACATACATTTTAAAGGTAAGCAGCCGGTTGGCCAGTCACATGAGCAGATAACTCCCACTCTGATTTGATACATCATTTGGGATCCAATGATGGCAATTCCTGTTGTACATTCGGTGATCTCACAGCTGCTGTGTGATGCTACAAAAGCAAAGGGTAATTCATTGTAAAATGCCTGGAGATCGAAGAAATTTGTTTTCCCAAATATCACGCGATACAAAACCACAATTCTTCTCAAAAGTACAGTATTTTATATCAGAAATTAGTCATCCCTGTACTTTCCTGATAAGCTATGAGTACTGTGATAATCCACAGATAAATGGACATTACTCTCCAATCGGTTACACACTTGGGCGCATCTTGCTCATAGGAGAAAACAACTCCAAAACTCCATCCTAAATACTGTGGAATCAGATTTGATAACGACAGAAATGTTAGCGTTTCCTTCAAAATCATCAAGAAATGAAAACGATATAGCGATCTTATAAATGGCAAGACAACTCCTATACAAAATGTATAATGGGTGTAATTTCTATAGTGAATTCCAGCAATAGCGATCATATTTTGTCGCTATGTTCGCGGTCGTTAGACTGTCGCTATCAAATCCAGTTCTACAGTAGGCGTTTCTAGCACTCACAATCAGGATACCCTGGTAATGTCGCGTACCGTGCAGTATCTGTGTCATGGAGCTGATGAATAGAATCCCCTGACAAATATGATATTCCGTTCCTACCTAGCATTCACTTCTTTGTAAAGTATATTCGGCTTTAGGGCCAACGCGCCTGCTAGTTTTTTCACTCTGTGTATAAAAGGTTATAGGTCATCAGTTGGCCAATCACTGTCAGAGAGCTCAGGTATTTCATTGCTTTACATTAGGAGGAGCCATGCTGATGGAGAACATTCGATGGGCAGCAAGCATGGAGGTTCGGAATTGCCTTCCCCCAGACCCTCTTATATCCAATGATTGGAAGGAAATCTGGTTGGCCCGACTGGAGAAGGCGGAGCCTATTCTTACGAACTGGTTGTCTCACTCGACTAGAGACCAATACTGGAAGCACGGGTCTATTTGTGAGGACTACAGCAACGTCAAGGCTGCCACTTTCCTTATTGGAGGATACGCTGACGGCTACACCAACACTGTGGAGCGAACACTTCGTAACATCGACTGTCCTAAGAGAGCACTCATCGGCCCATGGGTACACCTGTACCCGCATATCGCCGTCCCAGGACCACAATGGGGATTCTGTGATGAGGCAGTAAAATGGTGGGACAAACATCTCGGAGGTAAAGAGATGCCCGAAGAGCCGGAGACGATAGCCTTCATTCAGAACTCGGTTCCAGTGCCGTGTCCAGGAGTGATTGAAGGTAGATGGGTGTGCGACCCGCAGTCAGAGATGAAGACATGGTATCTGTCAGATGGGAAAATAGGCAGACAACCTGGGACAGGAAGTGTAGAGATCTGCACTCCTGAGACCTGTGGTGCCGGCGTTGGAGCATTTTTCCCTGTCTGCTTGCCTGACATATCACTGGACCAGACGTCCGATGACACGCTGAGTTGTGCGTTTGATACCGAGCCATTTACAGAGTCGACAGAGATCCTTGGAAGGCCTGTACTGACGCTGTCAGTCGCCAGCGACAGCGCAGTCGCTAATATATTCGTCCGACTCTGCCTGATAGATCCTAAAGGCGTTTCACGTCTGGTCAGCTTCAGCGCTCAGAATCTGAATCATGACGTGACACATGAGTGTGTGACCCCACTGACTCCAGACCAGTTTCAGACAATCGATGTGCAGCTAGACTACATTGGAGAGAGAATCGATCCGGGATACAAGCTGCGATTGTGTCTGAGCAGCGCCTGTTTCCCCATGTTTTTGCCTAACCCTGAGCACGTCACGCTTACGGTAGATCTGAGTCAGTGCCAGCTACAGATACCTGTCCTCGTTTCCTCGTGTCCCCTGCCTCATGACATCCCACCAATAGACACCAACCGGCCTGAGAGCTACGAAGTTTTGAGAAAACCAAAGCAAGTCAAGAACACTACTATCGAAAGTGACGGGAGATTGGTAATGGAACAACTCATGGACAGCGGAAGTCGCAGGGTCAAAGGTCATGGGCTGATCATTGATTGGGTAGTAGAGCAGACGGAGAGCATCCTTCCTGAAGATCCTACAAGCGCTGAATCCAACATTCAATACGAAGTGCTCTGGTAATAATCAGTTTGTGTGTTTGACCTATATTGTTGACCTATATGTGGTATGAGATAGTCTACACACCTCCCTAATCTTGCCAAGAGGTGTTTCAGAGTACTACTTCTAACTAACTAGTTTTGCTATGTGGCGAGACATATTTAGACAACCTGATCTGCCTCAGAGGCATCTAGTAAGAAGAGGGCAGTACTGTAGACTCATTCACTTATTGATTGACATACAAGTTTTGGTTTTCTTCGCAGGTGCAGAGAAGACTGGAAAGTAAAGATAGGCTACAGTATCCTAGTATCAATGGATAAGGAAAAGCTCTACACCAATGAGAGCAAGACCATTTCTGTGAATGATGAAATATTTTTCCAGAAATCAAACAAGTTGGAACATGTTAGGCATGGCTTTTAAGCATCAGTGAGATGTCATATAAGAAATGTGGGTGAAGTAGATTTTCAGGGAGAGAAGGGGAGAGGTGAGCAGTGTTGCCAACCCTAAAGGGCAAAATATCGTATATTTCAGTAATCTAAAAATGAAGCCCCCACATACAGCCTTGAAATCCACTTTATGCCCTTTATTTCAGTACATTACTGCCTTCCAAATACAATTAGTCATTTTCTGTGGTGCGCATAGACCACAATTACATGACCTAATGTGGTAAACTAGCTGCCTCAAAGTTCAAACAGACATAGATCTACGAGTAAAATTGTAGGGTTGGCAACACTGCCGACCTGCTGTCTACGATCAATGCTGAGGTATATACTGTATTACTGAGTTTTTTTATCCATTAGATGTAGTGTGGTGGTATCTAGATTATATCTGCTTTACTTTCTTTGTATGAAGTATTGGCGCTGTTCCGGTCCGTATTACTCAATCAGCTCACTGCTCAATAAAATCATGGCATGATTTCTATTCCTTCACCATACACCCTGGCTATACATCATTTGTAACAATATGTAGAAGTAGAGCACAGATAGATCACCATAAGGGCGCAACTATACTATTTTCATTCACACCAGACCTGAAGGTTAACTCAGTCAAATGATATTGGGAGATAGTAGGGTACCAAGTCGAGGGTTTGTTTCATAAACATGAGCACACTATAGGAGAGGCGATTATAGTCACTAATTTAGCTGGGCGCAACTTGGTTTGTTGTTTGGTTGACTAAAGAGATTCTGAGGGAATTAAGGATGTTAGTTCTATTCTACACAACATTTTATGACAAATAACAATGTCTTCAATTCGGGCAATAGGATAGGAGAACAGCGCTGTGAGCCAACTGAAATCTTAATTTAGATCTTTAAATAATTTTAATTATCATCAGTTCATAATCAGCCTGGATTTTCTTCCCATTCCTAGCCTTTCTGTGGTTTAGCCTTACAGCGATCTGTATCCACATTCGTCCCATCCGTGACATTGGAAACTCCATTTTATAGTTGATACCGGGAGTAGTTTCATTATCCGCATTGAAATAGTTTGGTCTATCCACCTGAAATAATTATATAAAAGATAGAAAAATTCAATGAGCTTGAATGTAATTTTATCTAAATTCTTATGAAATTCGTGAATCCAAACTTTTCCTCTAGTATATGACATGATTGAGATCGAGATATCAAAGACTTTTATTCGAGCGGTTAGCGAATCATTACTTTGCGTAAGCAGACGCTAAGTTACGGTGCATCCTTGCCGACTCACTGACGATGAATGCCTGACTGAAATACAAATAATTCAAAGATGCAAAGTAGGTTTTTATACTCTAAAATCGTCTATTTTAAATTATCTATCCATTTAAAATATTTCGTAATGGTCTTCGAGTAGCTGAAAATATTACACCATATCGTAAACGATGTCGATCGATATGGCATGTCACTAGTTGCCGAAATCACTGCCTGACACTTGTCGTTCACCAACTATCACTTACTGTCATGAATTTAATTGGTCAATCCTCGGTCTTAAAGTTCGATGACGTTCAGTTGAGCACCACTCATTAGGACCAGGTCAAACTACCAACACAACTTAGCTCGCTCCTCATCTCACTTTGAATCCCTAAAAAGTTCGTGCAAAGAGCTAGCAATCTATAGGCATGTTCCCAACTGAAGGTATCTGATTCTATCATTTTCTTTTCTCCACTTTGCTACCGCTTGTCTGGTTACAGCTACAGGTGGTTGTTTCTTTGTCTTACCTTAGTTCCTTTTTCTAATACAGGATGGAGGGACAACCTGAATGTCATGACAACAAGGTCAGGCTTGTCCATTAAAAGGGCTCGTACATTCCATCCTGCAACCATCACTCCATCCTTTGGTTCAGCTCATCAGTATAATGGAGGAGCATTCCCTTCAGCATCATCTTCTCAGGTTGGATATCTGTTAGCGGTATCCTTTTCCCGAATACCCTAAGATCGTGTCTCAAAGTTGGAGTGTAGTAGCCATCTCCGTGACATTATGCATAGCATCACTGAGGAAGCTGATTCCTCTCTCCCTTCTTTTTTCTACCCGTCATCCGTCCAGTGATTTTCAGTACAGCTGCCAGACATTGTTTTGGTAGTGGTAGGGGAGTTGTCCAGCAAGCATGGCATACCTTGAGCTGTTTCTATGCAATAGAGGCAGACGTGTCAAAGCAGACTCAATATGGGTAAAGTGGAGAGTTGTGCAGGCAGAGAGGGCTGCATAGAAGTGGACGGAGTCAGCCTCAGTATGGGTAGAGTCAGTCTCAGTATGGGCAGAGTCAGTCTCAGTATGGGCAGAGTCATCCTCAGTATGGGCGGAGTCATCCTCAGGATGGTCGGAGTCAACCACGACTAATTCTTCTACTTTTACTTGTGCTACATTTTTTTCATTATTTGACATAAAATACAGTGCTACTTACATGATCCCCTCTGCCCGCATCAGTTACCCTTGACCCTTCGTTGACCTTCCTCCAGCGCGATTCTATCTATGTTTCAGCGTGGCAAGACGGCACTGGGCACCAAATTTGCAGCGATAGAGCACTCAGCAGATGTACCGCTCGTCACTCGCTATCACTTACTTCTGGACAGAATCGAAGAAGACGGCGATACATTTACTGATCTTAGCAGTCACTCGTCCAGGTTCTTCGCCACCGAGTATCAGCGTAGGAAGAGCGTTCTCTGCGCCGGAGGTCTGGCTGTCGAATCTTATAGCCAGGTCAAAAGTTACAACGGCGTAACTCCTTATCCACAGCCGGCAGCTCCCTCGCTCAAAACTCCCGTCTTTCCCCTGGTATTGGGGGCTGCTAGGGTGGCGTCTTCGACAGCTTCATCCTTGCCACCGACAGCGAAGACGCATATTCAGCAGACGTCAGTGAAACACACATTGCCGCACCAGCGAGCCAATAAGAACCGGCGGCCTCTCAATTCAAGCGTCATGAGCCTCATCGACTGCCTCGCAGAAGTCAACTTTAAGACTATGTCATTGACAGACTTGGACGCACTGCTGCGCCCGCTGACCTGCCCGCTGATCAATGGGAGATCGGTAATGTTGTCCAGCCTCTACAAGTGTGTCATATGTGGCAAGACGTACGGCGGCGTGGTGGCATTCAGCGAACACATTGAGAGCCACATCAAGAGCAAATTGAAGAACAAGTGCGGTTTCTGCGGCCGTGTGTTCACAAGGAGCTGGCTGCTTAAGGGCCACCTTCGCACTCACACCGGCGAGAAACCGTTCGAATGTGACGTCTGCAGAAAAGCATTCGCCGACAAGTCGAATCTTCGATCTCACATGCTCATACACACCGCCAAGACTAAGTCATACCATTGCGTCAAGTGTGGCAAGGCGTTTGCGCAACGTCGCTACCTGCACAAGCATCAGCTTGAAGTGTGCAAATAAACCGGCATTCTTATACGAATCTGCAATCCCTGATGAGGTCCTCTTAGGCCGTTTTTATTTTATTTCAACTGATTTGAAGTTGAGAATTCGTTGTTTGCCTATTTTGTTGTTCCCGATGGCTTTTACTTGCCATGTTGTGTAACATGTAGATACGATGGACAGTTTACTGATGTGGAATTTTACATTGAAAATATGGAAGGGAATGAATGAAATGAATCCGTATGATATATTAACCGTAATATTCTGATAATAAAAGTGAAAAATATGGAAATACAGCTGATATGAAAATAAGTGGCGTACTCCGACCATGATTCTTGTTCTCCTGAGCTATCAGAAGTTATTGAGTGTACTCCATTCATTTGCAGCTCTGTCTAGACATGGTTTTCCTCGCTGAGCTCTTGTTTCTATTCTTTGCTCCTCGCTTATTCTTGCCATTTCCTCTGGTGTTCTGGCGACTCCCTAACCTCTCTGTGCAAATAAATTCGGCATACATAGAAATTTTAGTGTTGTCAAACTATAACGTTTTCCTCAAATTAGCAGTATTTCTAATAATAACGCTTGAAAGTTTTAGCAATTTCTTTCCAGCTTGTATATAATATGATGGGCCATCGAAAATATAGCGCTCAACTTCAATAGCGTTTTTTATTTGAGTTGCAATTATAGCTATTATTGTGAGGTCAGAGGTCGCAATCATAGCTATTATTGTGAGGTCCCTAAAATTTCTGTTTACAGTAGATCTCAGATCTAATAACTACCATCTATGTGACAATTACAGGCCTAGTACGCTGCTAGTACGCTGCTAGTACGCTGCTAGTACGCTGCTAGTACGCTG
>ERZ1740065.3046-NODE-3046-length-10473-cov-12.523037_pt1 | contig 10473 bp, 14 predicted proteins | sample MGYA00581738_ERZ1740065 | MGnify/ENA primary metagenome ERZ1740065 (study PRJEB43018, sample SAMN04849749) | marine metagenome | isolation source: floating plastic debris | place: Pacific Ocean | collected 2008-09-01 | study: EMG produced TPA metagenomics...
ACTGGTACCGATACTAACTACTGGTACCGATACTAACTACTGGTACCGATACTAATTACAGTGAATCTTTTGATGAAGGACTCTAAATTTATGGCTGACGCCTGCTGTAAGCTGGAGAATGTTTGCAATTAATTACAAATTGTTGTATGACTGAAACCTCACATGCAGGTTATGGATGTATTTTAATTGTTGTATTATATTGCATGTTGTATTGTGTGTTACAAAGACAACTAAAACTGACATATGACACAACGTCCTGATCTAGTCTATGGTCACACATGCCAGCGCTGTTTCAGAGTCGACTGGAAGAGGAGTGTGTGGCATTCGTTTGGCAGACGGATCCCAGACATAGACTCTGAGCCAGCTTACTCCATTATAGACCTGATTCTCAAAAACATCATATATGAAGACGGTAGGTCTGGCTCGCCTCTTGACTTATCTTCATTTCTGCCTTTTATGGTGCTTAATTCTTATTCCATTTCCAGACAATCTCGTCTGCATAAACAAGCCTTACAAGTTGGCATGTCAAGGCAAGTGCATTAGACCCTCGCTCCTATATCTACTATATATCGGGTGTCAACTAGAGTCTAGTTCTTCCAGGTGGTTCCGGAGTTCACCACAGCATATCCAAATACAGCGAGCAGATAGCAGATAAGCTCGGCTCTACAGACAGGCTGATACTCTGTCACACAGTGGGTAGGAGCAGCACTGGAGCGTTACTGCTGGCCAAGTCAGTCTACCCTGATCTCTCACTCACTTCTCGCTCACTTCTCACATTACCTCTAATATCTGCTGCCTCAGGAATACTGAAGCAGCAGCAACCATCAAGGCCATGTTTGAAGAAAACCTGGTAGAGAAGCAGTACCTGGCTGTTACTAAGGGAGTGCCATCGCTACACGAAGGCTGCATTGACGTGCCTATATGTACCCAAAGCCAACATGGTACCATATACAGGGTTGGTTACTCGTCTGCCCCAGGTATCCAGCTGTCTGCACAGCTCTGTCACTCCTACCATCACTATGCTTTACTCTTTGAAGTCCACGCTTGTGCCGCCAACAACCAATACCAACAAGAAATTCGTATTTCCTGCCCAGACTCGGTATAAGGTCATCAGGAGCGGCAGCGGCGCTGCGTTGGTTGAATTGAACCCAGTTACAGGTAAGGCGTGTTCCATGTCACTCGTCACAGCGCTAGAATCATCAGTCCCATCCTCTCTTCTCATTGGCAGACTGGCGACATCAAGTACGTGTGCACCTAGCTGGGGTGTTGAACACCCCAATCCTTGGAGATCACAAGTACTCTCACTCGAACCGCCTCGCCCCTCAGGTATGGCAACTGCAGCTACTACCTGCGACCACCTGTTATCTGTACCCCTACTGGTTTGATCCGTAATACCAGTGTTATGGTAGGCGAGTTATTGGAGACAATAGATTGTTATAGACCCTATGACATGAGGTTGGATCGTGCTTCAAATATTTCAGTTTTTATCGATAATCATATGGAATCACATAGGGAGAGGTATAAATTATAATCCTGTAGAAAGAAAGAAAGACACCTCGGATCAGTAACTCGGATCAGTAACTCGATCTTACTGTCATTGCAGAAGCTTCCCAGTGATATACTCACAAAGTTCAAAATCCCTCAGAGCAAAGCACGACACATACCCATGCACCTACACATAAAGAAGCTGGTCATACCAAAGTACTTCAACAGCAAACAATCCCTCGTAGTGAGCGCCAGAATGCCGGCATTCTTTAGCCACACTATTCGTGTTTTGAAACTTTGTAAATTTTGATCACAATGCAGTCATCGGTTACTGATTTAAACGATTCCTTGAGGCTCTTAAACTGCAAGAATATTGGTACTGTGTATAAAAATATGTGGATAAGACTATAGCACAATGCCACATCACTGTCTATATCAGCCAGTCTCGCTGCCTCAGTGTCTCAGGGCTGCCAGTCTGCAACAGCGAAATGACAGCATTGTTACTCATCACAGACGAGGCGCCGCTCTCCATTGAATATAAGTCAACCCACCGTCGTGACAGATTGTCCTCTTTGGATGCGGCAGCCGACGCCTCCAATGTAGACTGGCCCGGCTGAAGGTCCTTCAGCTGTTCAGAGATGTCAAGGTCATTTTCTGCTGCTACCTGCTTCATCAGATCCTCCACCTGGTTTGTTGGAGCTGAATTGGCGAACGCTGCGCCCATGGACTGTTCCATTGTCTGTAAAAACGAATGATTGTTTATACTTTGTATCTGACAAGTGGCCAGTACAGATCTTTATTTCCTGTTTGTCACTCTCTCCACCTGCTGTCACTTCTACCTACAGCATTCCTCACTCCATCACTATTCTTTACCTGCTCCCTAACATCAAGATCTTCGAACTGACTCTCAAACTTCTGCATTATTTTCTCCACTTCTTCCAGGTTCATGGAGGCCATGGCTTTATCCAGACCTTTGGTCACCACTGCCATATTCTTCATGATCTGTGGAATGAATCAGTGTAGTCAACTCATGCAGCTCTAAGCAATCAGTATAACGTCTCAGGCTCACGACATAGCAACATAAAACACATGCACAAGAATCCTGGAACACGCAGTCAACATGGTTTCAGTTAGTAGCACCAATTGATAAATAATCCGTGGTCATTTCAGTATCTGCTGAGCTGTAGAATAGAAATAGGAGTTTCCTATACAGCACGCACGACTGTGGCTGTTAGACAGTCTTACCCCCTTCATAGCGACAGCAGTCTGAACGCGATTGCTAACAGCATCAACTCTTGCACTCATTCTCATAAACGTCAAGCATTCGTTCTTCTTTCTTATCGCATTTTCGGCATATATCTTTGCTCCGTCAATGTTGTTCTGCGTCTAGATAAAGAAATCAAAGCTCACATGTCAGACATAGATCATGAAATAGCAATGGTAGGAACAAAATGCAGCCGGCACTAAAATCATACCATTGCTTTCTTCATCTTGACTTTTTCCTTGTCTTGGTCTTTTTCAGCTTTCTTGGCAAGCCTATCCAGCTGCTTGCATGTGAACTACGATTATATCATAGATATTCGTACGAGAGGCGATTGTATCGGTGTAAACGCGCATGAGTTCAGTTTCATAAATGAATAATAATCCAAAACAATGTGATCAATACCTTTAGCTGAAAAAGCGTATCCTGCAGTGATTCAGGCATTCTGACACACAGCTAGGGAGGTGGGTATTCAGAGATCTTCTCTAACGACCTGAATCATTCAAAAGTAGTTTTATCGATGGCCATGTTTATCATACTACATCACAAATATACATTATTTTTGTCTGACGTTCTTACCGTATTCTAGTGTTTTATGCAGTTCTTATGAAGCAGTTGTACTGTTTTACATTAGATACTTGATATGTAGTAGATATTTACTTGAAATCACAGTGGTTGCAGTGACTTAGAAGACAGAAAACGGTATACAATGTACAAGGAAACTTGTGAATGTACGAGATTGTCGGCCAACAACTGCGCATAATAATGTGACAGGGTTTACTGTCTATTCTTACCTCCGTCACGCAGTCTTGATTTATCGACCAATCAGATCAGGCTCCCGGGATACATTTCACGAGAAGGCAATTCCAAGTAATCTGATTCATTGCCGCAAGGTACGTAAGCAGTGTGTAGGTATCTGAGTCATGCATATGCGTGTTTAGATTCAGTGGCGTGACACTACTATTTCATCATACCCGAGGCTACTTGTTGTTTACATTTTGGTCATCTTCCCAACAGGCTCACACCATTAATTGCCCTGTGCACCCATTGCCCACAGTTAGAAGTCATCAGAGCCAGAGATAAATCTATCCTGACCAGTTATTGTCACTAGAGGTGGATTGTAGCTGAACCCGGCCATATTTGGGAAGCTGTTCTGCAGGACTTTCTCCAGGATTTTGAGCAGTTCAGATATTCTTACACAGATCTACTAGGAGATAACTACTACAGTGAGGCCTGTTAACACTGGAGCTGTTTATCCTGCAGCTGCAGCTACAAATGGCCCTACATGTGGAAGCATTCTGAATTTTAGTGAAGATTTGTCTCTGTATTGTTCTCCAATCATATTTTCAACTTGAAAATAAAAATATTTTTCTGGGGACGCTGCCCCCTGACCGCCCAGACCCCCCTGACCCCCCCTGACTCCCCTGACCCCCATGGCCCCGCTGCCCCACTAGCCCCGCTGCCCCCAGGCCTCCGCTGGGGCTTTGCCCCAGACCCCACCAGGGGCATACCCCTTGACCCCGCCAGGGCCTAGGCAGCCCCTGGATCCCAGCCTATGGAGCCACTACTTCATCACATCTGAAAAAGCACCCCTGAGATTCAAGGAAGTTATAATTATAACTAGCCTAGTTATAAGTTCCTTGGTTGCACCGTTGGAGCTTTAATCATATATTAACTGATTGATTTGATGGGGTATTTTCCAGACTAAACAATCAAAATGGAGGTCAAGGAATGGCTGAAAATAACCATCAATCTACGTATCTACTCTGGCAGGCAGCAACTCCCGCAGCTTTGTCACACTCCAGCACACACTGCGACCATCCTTAGTGCTAGGAGAAGTGTGTGCATGAAGTCACCAAGAGTTTTCCATTAGGGACAGGGCAAGATGTGAAGGATATTCCCCAAGCTCTATTCATGTACATCTAAGTGGGCAATGCAATCACTAGCAGTAAGGTGGATGAGAGGAGGAATATATTTTATGATATGATAATGTAATGAAGATACATTGAGATAGAATGGCACACGAGCTGCTACTATGTGTGAGTATTGTAGAGAGACTGGTAACACAGAAACATACTGAGGGAGTCTAAATATAGACACAAGTTCCTATAAACCAGAGTATAACTACAGGCTAACCTCTGCTCTAATCTTCCTTTTTGAGTTCTACAATCTGGTACCATTTTTCTGCCTGTATCTCCTCTATTGTTAGCCTCTGTTTGATTGGCTGAAATATCTTATCCAGTAAGCTCTTGCAGTCGGCCGACACCCAATCTCTATCTGGTGGGAACTTCACCCTCGACTGAACTTGCTTCACTAAAATCTTGTGATTTGTGTCATCAAATGGAAACCTGCCAAACACCTGTAGGAGACCATCATGGAGGAGTCTCATTCTGACATGAAACTGTGAAAAGGTGATGTATCACGCGTGAGTTTGGCTCACCATTATGAATAGTATGACGCCGATGCTCCAGATGTCGGCTTTGTAAGGGTCGTAAGGCGTGCCAGTCAGCACTTCGGGAGCAGCGTACGAATAGCTACCACAGAAGGTACGGCTGAGTACTCGGGTCCCATCGGGCTTAGTTAGATTCGCTCTCGCAAATCCAAAATCCGTAATCTTGATACAGTTGTTCTTGTCCAGAAGTACGTTCTCACATTTGAGGTCACGATGCACTATGCCTTTATTATGGCAGTAGCCGATAGCATCTATCAGCTGCCGAAACCAGACACCTAAAACATGTCCGCTTCTGGTTCACATCTCTACGGACAAGGGAAATGATTTACTTTACTTCTTTTTCCCAACTCTACATGTGAAATAATAAGAACAGCTTCTCCCAACGGATGACAGCTGAGCCATCAGGCTGTTCATCACTCACAACTTCCCACCTGACTACTGAACTATGGCCATGACACAGTCTCCTACCTACCAGCCTGCAGTTCCTTGATATATCTCTGTCTATTCAGAATGTTTAGTAGATCCCCTCCTTCCGCCAACTCCATGACCAAGTATACGCGGGCAGTTGTCTCTATAGACTGGAGGAAACAGATGAGGTTGGGGTGTCGCAGTACCTTCACCAACTCTATCTCTCTTGGTAGGAACTTGTCTATGTAGTCTTTGGGTGCCTTGTTCTTCTGGATTATCTTCACCGCTACCTTTACGGTGTATTTTTTTGAGAATGCTGACTTGACGATTGCGTAGGAGCCGCTGCCGATAGTGTTGATGACCTGGTATCCATATGCATCCAGCACCGATCGCTTAGAATCAGATTCCTGTTTGTTAGTGATACAGGCATGCCGTTTCTTGCTGGCCTGCTGCTGCTCCGCCTCTGTTAGAGCCATGTCTGATACTCATCTATTTCATTCCTTCTGCTAGTAGGTCTCCTGTCTCAACTGTAGGTTCAATTTGTCTCTGTACAGCAAGATTTATTGTAAGGCGCAGAAATGACTAGATCAACTGTGCATTCTTTAAATTGTTCTACAAATTCCTCTTACACAGAATTCCATTGTGGAGTTATGTCAGGTGTAAGAGCTTTAGGAAGTGTTCCTCAAACCGCAGAAATTTGTCATGGGGTTCATAGGTGATGACAGTTATCCAGGGGACAGAGATATACGTCTGTTGATTTGGAGTTGCACATATACAATCAGCACTCGTCTAGGGGTTGAGGGATTTCCATCAGTTTTGACAACCACAAGTTGGACAATGGCTGTATCTGCCACTCTTCATCTTCAACCAATTAGAAAAGATGAAGTAGATAAAGGAATGAGGTTGGAGAAAGCAACAGATCTTCATTATGATACAAATAGAAGTGTATGTGCCTGTAAGTTTGTAGTGCGGAGTTGTCTTCTCATTCAAACTCAGCAGGGTAGCAACACCCACATTGTGTAGTGTAGTGATGATTAAAATAACGGTAAAAGGTGTTTTTTTACCAAAATAGTACATGCGCTTTGATTATCATGAAATGAACTGAACTGCTAGTGCTGAGGTCCATTAGTCGACTCTGATCAATGTGTGTGTGTGTCTCCTATAGCGCAGGAAGTAGAGGCTGTAGTACTGCGGACATCTCAACAATAAACCACACCTATGGGCTGAGCAAACCAGACGGGTAAGAGTGGTAGCTAGATGCAGTAGATGACAAGGTGGACAGAAAAGAAGTAGAAGATAGTAGCACATACAAGGCGGTGAGGATGTTGATAATAGTGAGATGAGGAGTCATTGGTGTGGAGACGAGGAGTTCGTGGTGTGGGGATGAGACTGTATCGGCTCCCCATATGTATCCTTATATATCGTACAGAAGGTATATAATGGATTCATCTGTGCAACAAGTCATGACACAGGCTATGCAGATTCAAAGGATTGAAGGAGTTTACAACCCTACATTATGGCAAGCTAATCTTAGCAGATTGGTTGGTACATGCATTGCAATCCCAATGTCTCATTTTGGTAAGCAAAGTCAGAACACTCCGGGCAGAATGCATAGCAAGTAGTAGGAAGTAGTAATCGAGGGTGTAGAGGTATACTAACATCTAGTAAATACTAGCTGGTGTGCTGGTAGCTGGGGATGTCGCAATCCTAAAGCGGCTCAGTTGTTTAAAAATAAAGATAATGGATATGCTTTATGTAGCGCAAGTTTACAATTGTAAACGTGTCGATCATTCGTACCCCGTCGAACCTAATCGACCAGCTGAAGAACTTAAGCGATATTGACATGGCGCAGCAGTCTCGTTTCGTTGACGTGGTATCGGAGCCATCACCACTCTTTCTTTTTCCTTCTCTAGCTCCTCAGCTTTTCCTACGTTGATTGAGAGAGATCTTTACACTTTTAAGAGTTAAAATACCACAACTCTTTGCTAGAACAGTGTAGGTGCAGGATACCACGACGCATCAGATATCGGTGGGTATTAGTAGCTTACGACGCAGCATACCTGTCAACTTCTTGTGGAGAAAAGTATGGGAGTCTCCCGAGAAATACGGGAGACCTGACAGGTATGCGAGGCGGCACTGGTCTAATATTATACATTTTGTGTTACTCGAATTGAATTGAAACGAAAGGTTATGTGACATTATACGTTTCATTCCAGCTTTTGTTTGCTGCAGTGTATGTTCAATTTCCGCCCCAGAATACGTGACATCGTACAGAACAGAATACGAACTGTACGCATTCAAAGCAGTACTTGTTATTTAGAATGCATCGTTGGTGAAGTCTACAAAAACAGGCAATGAAAAGCTATGGTTATTCTAGCGTGACCTGACCGATTACTATGATCTCAAAAAGCTGTGATATTGACAACGTTCCTCTGCTGGCCGATGCCAGTACAGATGCAGAGCAGGCCAGTATTATAGGCTCTGGCCACGAGGTACATATGGTTATTTCAATCCTCTGATGCCATTATTCAGTCGCTTTGCCAACACCAGTATGCTTTGTGTTTGTCTTTACCAGATTCCGAAGCCCCAAGTCAGAACGCCTGCATATGTCGTCCTGCTATCGCTGCTGTCGGCTATAGGAGGTTTCCTGTTTGGGTATGACACTGGTATTGTCTCCGGCGCTCTGTTACCCATTCAAGAGCAGTTTCACTTCGATATCGTGTCAAAAGAACTATTTGTCAGCATAACAGGTAATGACACCCGGCTCCCTGAACCACTATGTCTAAATGACCCAGAAAATGAACTCTTCACATATGTTATATGTGTATGTATGCAGGTGGTGAGAACCATACAATGGCTGCTAGTGACCTGCTGATGTCAGCTACGGTCTAACATAACCTCATTACTTGCAGTGGGAGCGGCGGCCATATTTGCGATAGTCGGCGGTCAGATCAACGATAGGTTCGGTCGTAAGCCGTCCACGCTGATAGCGAGCGCCATATTCGCGCTCGGCGCAATACTCCTCGCTGCATCGCAGTCTTCGGTCATGTTACTAATCGGTCGATTTATACTGGGAATCGGTATCGGTAAGACATCAAACTCTCACCCAAACACCCCTCACTCATCTGTAACACGAGGACTCAATGGTGAATGTGTTTCCCAGTTTGATACTCCTCCCACTCTCATCCTTAATGTATGAACCTGATATCTCGTAAGTTTTCTTACCATTTTAGGGTTTTCCTCGTGCACAGTGCCGTTGTACATAGCGGAGTGTAGCCCCGCCCACCTGAGGGGCCGGCTGGTCAGCCTCTCGGTACTGTGTATCACAGGCGGACAGTTTGTCGCTGGCATGATCTCAGCAGTGTTCTGTTATGACAAGCAGTATGGCTGGAGGTAATCGACTGAACTCTTACCGACAGTATCTGACCTTGATCTTTATATGTATATTTGAGCAGCAGTAGAGTCAGTAACCCATCGCTCCGTCATACTGTTGCACCACCAGAGCGCCGATCTCCCTGATACAGATGCAATGAATCATTTTAAACTTTTGTATGTTTTCTCCTATGTGGAAACTTACCCTGGTCTTAGAAATCTATCCAATAGATGAATTTCCTGCTGCATTTGGCGCCTGTTAAGAACTGGGAGTTTTCCTCTCTTAGAGGACCAAAATTTATATAAATTACAATGTAGTTCTGTTCTATATTTGCAATGTAGATGGCAACTTGCGGCTAAACATGTGTATCTCAACTTTGTTACACAACATCAGTCCCACTTCACTTGGCCGAAGTTAAGATTACAGGCTGTCAGTGTTTCTCTTGTAAATGAAGGAGAACCCCTAATGGCAATCATGTAACACTTATGAGACGTGTGATTGGCCAATCTATATATAAAAATATGTGATAGTAATAAAGAATAATAGTGGTCGTTTATTAGTAATATTAGTAATGATAATAATACCAACAATGGTAATAGTAATGATGATAGTGATAGTACTGCTTGCTTTAGCAACTGATACTCTCCGACCTACAGCCAACGTTTGGGTTGTAAAAGTTTCAGTTGTTAAGCCATCATGAGATTGACTCGGTACGCGAGATTTTTGTCTGACATGAATACGTAGCACCAGTGCTAAACTATGTGTTCAAACATCCATTTTATCTCTAGAAATACCCTATATTGTGAGCTGTATATTACGATGTTATTCTATTCTTCGTTAATCATCTTCATTCCCACATTTCCTGAGAGTCGTCTTCTCATGCAGATACATGCTGGGACTCGCTGGTGTCCCTCCAGCCATCCAGTTTGTCGGTTTCCTGTTTATGCCGGAGAGTCCAAGATGGCTGATAGACCGAGGCCATCATGAACGCGCCTTGACGGTACTTTCCCTGTTTCTGCACATTGCTGAGTGCCAATCAGTGCAGCTCTGGTCATTCTGACCGACGGCGCTCATGTCTGCAGGTACTGAGGAAGATAAGGGGAAGCAGTGACGTAGATGAAGAGTTCTCATCTATCAGGAGGGCATGCGAGGAGGAGGCAGAGGCGAGAAGACGTCTGGGAGGGGAGACAGTGGCGAAGAAGGTGTGGAAGAACAAAGCTGTGAGACGAGCGCTGATCCTGGGCTGCTGTCTGCAGATCTTCCAACAGATAACGGGAATCAACACAGTCATGTAAGTATCTCACTCTCCCTCTCTCTCCCTTTCACTCTCCCTTTCCTACCTCAGTTGTTCATCTATTGTTTAGAGCACCAAATCTATCTTCAGGTACTACAGCGCAACAATAGTGCGTATGGCTGGAGTTAGTGACATGTGTCAGGCGATATGGCTGGCCTCTCTGACAGCACTCAGTAACTTCCTGTTCACGTTTGTCGGTA
>ERZ1740065.3047-NODE-3047-length-10473-cov-4.186600_pt1 | contig 10473 bp, 13 predicted proteins | sample MGYA00581738_ERZ1740065 | MGnify/ENA primary metagenome ERZ1740065 (study PRJEB43018, sample SAMN04849749) | marine metagenome | isolation source: floating plastic debris | place: Pacific Ocean | collected 2008-09-01 | study: EMG produced TPA metagenomics...
AGTCTCTCCTAGTTTGAAATATACATTTACTTCGATGCCCTCGCCACCTACCATTCGATCATCTCCAATTTTGAAGAATCCTTACGTTACGATCTCCAGCGAAGGCGCCAGCGCAAATACGGTGGCAAGCGCACGGTAGATTCTACTTTTATCCACACGAAAATGTCATTGGCGAAGCAGGAAATCCTTCATGTCGCGGAGGAATTTGAGGTAATCATGATCAACGAATCGCACCATACGCCTTACCACCGCCAGTTGGTGTCCGAACTGCTGCGAGAGCTTCGCCAGTTGGGCTTTAATTACCTGGCCCTGGAGGGATTGAGTCGGGAACACCAGGTCAACGAAAGAAGATACCCTTGCTTTGAGGATGGATTCTACACCAGAGAGCCCCTATTTGGTGAATTGATTCGGCAAGCGGTCCAGCTGGATTATACCTTGGTCGCTTATGAGGCTGCCGAAAAATGCAAGCCCGAAGGCAAAGACAAATACCATTGCCAAAGATTTAGGGATTCCATCCAGGCCAAAAATATTTACGACATCAAGAAAAAAGATGTGGGGGCCAAAATGCTCGTTTTGGCGGGATACTCCCACATCAAGAAAAACAGCCAGCCCCACAAAACCAGAATGGCGGAATACTTTGCACGCCTCTCCGGCATCCAGCCCCTCTCCATCGATCAAACCACCATGATGGATTTTGCGGATACTAATTTTTTAAATCCGAACTACGCGTACGTACAAGACCATCTGCCAGCCGAACCCGTCGTTTTCTTGAATGCGGATGGCACAATCTGGCGTCATTCCAAACGGGTGGACATCACGGTGTTTTCTCCCCCATTGACCCAAACGGATCACCGGTATTCCTTTTACCAACTCCGGGGCCAGGTTAAGTACGTTCCAAAGGTCAATCACGACGGGGCTTTTTTGATCCAGGCTTTTTACGCTCAAGAGCGCGGCCATACCATTCCCGCCGATCAATTTTTCCGTACGGAAGAGGAGAAATGCCTCTACGTGTACCCGGGGATTTATCGCATTCAGTTTAGGGATAAACGTGGAGCATTGCTGTCCGAAACCGTAGCGGAGATTAAATAGTATGAATATCCGGACCACCTTCCTCCAAAAGCATTGACAAGACACAACCTCATTCGCGCATTGCGAAAATCAAAAAAAGAACATAGAATGCCACCAATCAATAAAACCAATCAATAAGCGTATGGACAAAATTACCATTGCCCTTCTTCTCCTGATCCATAGCACCGTCATTTTCGGGCAAGCGGACGGGGATGGCGCCCCCGCCGCCCCCGCCGCCACCGTGGATTCCATCCCCTTTGTCCTTACCGAACACAACAACATCTCGGTCCGAGCGCTCCTCAACCAGGTCGATACGGTAAATCTGATGTTGCACACCGCCGCCAATTCCGTAACCCTCATTGAGGCAGCTACCCAGCGCCTACAGTCCATCCAAACCAATGGGGTAGACACCGTGAATTCCTGGGGTGGGCACCAATCGTCAAAGTACAGCACCGATAATGCCCTCCAAATTGGCCACCAAGCGCGCGACGGACTCACCATCTGGGAAAATAAAAACTCCGGGCCCGGCACCGACGGAAAATTTGGCTTAAACTTCTTCGGGGACCAAATCGTCGAAATCAACTTTGAGGAAAGCTATCTGAAAGTGTATTCCACCTTGACGGAGGAGCAAATCCTAAACCGGGGATACGAAAAATTTACCTTGCTAGAAGAAAACGACTGCTTCTTTATCGAGGCCGTCAGTCAGGTGAAGGGGGAGCCGATCCGCAACAAGTTCTTGATTCACTCGGGTTTTGGAGGCGCCATTCTATTTGACGACGCCACCGCCAATCAATTTGGCTTTACAAAGCATTTAGCGATCATCGCGGAAAGTGAACTGCAAGACTCGTACGGGAACGTCTTAAAAACGAAAAAAGCCATCCTTCCCCAATTCTCCATCGCCAATCAGCAACTGACCAACGTCCCCATTGGTTTTTTTGAAGGATCCATCGGCCGACAGAAAATGAGTGTGATCGGTGGGGAGATCCTCAAACGGTTTAATATCATTTTTGATACCCAACATTCCAGTATCTTCCTACGGGCCAATGAACTGACCCAAAGCCCCCTTTTCCGATAGCTTGGGGGTGTCTTTTAACTATTTTTGCTCGCAACCAGTCACCCGCTTAGCCATCCAAAAATGAAGGAATTACTGCAACACCTAAAAAGTACGGTCGCCATTTCCGATCAACACCTGGAAGTGGTATCGGCTAAATTTACGGAACAACACTTTTCCAAAAAAGAACACCTGCTCTATTTCGACCACTACGCCAAGCGGCTGTATTTCACCGCGAAGGGCTGCTTGAGAACCTACGCAATCGATTTCAATGGGGTGGAGCACAATGTGTCGTTTGCGGTAGAAAACTGGTGGTCGGGGGATCTCAAAAGTTTTTTGAACAAGGAATCCGCCATCTGTAACATTCAAGCCTTGGAAGACTCCCTGGTGTTTTCCATCAATCGAGAAAACTGGGACTGCTTGGTCCGGGAAATCCCGGCATTTGTCAGCTACACCAGGATCCTGTTTCGGAACAAATTATTTGCCCAACAAGATAGAATCATTCAAAACCTCTCCTTTACGGCAAAAGAGCGTTATCACCATTTCTTGCAAGAATACCCCAATCTGTCCCAACGCATCCCACAAAAATACATCGCCAGCTATTTGGGCATCACCCCCGAATTTTTAAGTATGCTGCGCAGCCGAATGAAAAAGTGATTTCTTAAACTACCTTAAGTATTTTCGTCCACCAGCCGCCTAACTTTGTATCTATCATTAATAAATGGTAGATCATATGAAGACACGAATAATCAAAGTACTGTTGGGAGTCCCCATCTTCCTGCTGGTTTCGTCCTCCCTATTTTTTGCCAACGAAAATACCTCTAGTATGAACACGCCCATCACTTTGGAAAACCTGCCCAGCAGATCGGGAGCGCGCCCCGCGACGACCAACACCAACCCCCATACCCAACTGACCCAACAGCCCAATGACCTTTCGCACATCAACAGTTTGCGGGTCTGGGCATTTGAGCTCGCGGACATTGAGCAAAGACCAAGTTTGGTTTCGGTGCCCGGGTCCATCGCCATGTTCATGGACCAGGCCCATTCCTGTAAATCCTGTAATGCCTTTATGGCGGATACGGAATTTGCCCATTTTCATCCCCACCCGGACTACAGTCTGCACCTTGGGCTACCGGAGGAGGACGCGAAAGTCATCATTGCAAAGGGCTGGGGCGAATGGCATCCGCTCATCAAAAGGGGATATTTGCCCCCCAACATTATCATGATGTACGCGCCAAGAACGGAGGAAGAACTGGCGGTGACGAAATTTATTTTGGGACATTCTTATGCCTACGCAAAAGGGAAACTGGACTAGGTGGCATCACACCAATACCGATCGGTGAAATTGCTCGCGGTTGCAGTGGCTACACAAATTTGTGAATTTAACCGTACCTTTGAGGTACGTGTTTGCAATTAGGTGGTGTTTTACCAATGTTCAATGGATAAAATTTCTTTAGCCCAAGCTCAATCCCTCGCCTACGCCAAAATTGGCATCGACCTGACCCACGAAAATCGGCCCGTCATCATGGACGAGCTGACCCTCGATTTCGACTGGGGTTTCGTTTTCTACTACAATGGGAAAAAGTGGATGGAAACGGGTCACTACGAGTTTGGTTACATCGGCAACCTGCCCGTGCTGGTGGATAAATTCGACGGGACGACCCAGCACGTGGGGGGAATAGCTAATATTCTGGACAGTCAGTTGGAAGCCTACCGAGTGTCGAAAGGCTATCCCGCGGGGATCAAATTTCCCATAGGAGAAGACTTTTCCCATTGGCCCCTGCTGGACCAAGTTAGAGAACTCTTAAGATCGGGGCAGATCGCCCAGATCAAACGGGGGGTGGAAATGGCCCGATCAAACCAGCTGTTTGATCTGGAGGACTTTGCCAAGATCATCTACAATAACGCATTCCCCAATTGGAACTTTGAGGAACAGATTGCCGCTCAGTTTACCCACGAATCGGTCATTCTAAACAGTGGCATCGGAAGCCGCTTTCCGGTGGATTTTAAAATATTTGGGGCTTCCAAGGTGCTCAGCCTGAATGGGGTACAGCTGGATGCCATCACCGACGAGGTACTACAGCTGCCCAACTTGGAACGGATTCAAATCTGGTCCTCCACGGTCGATCAAATTACTCCCAAGATAAATACGCTGAGGCACCTCAACTACGTTGAAATTCTGGATTCCCACTTGGGGGAGCAAGCGGAAGCGATAGTCAGCGACTGGAAAAGAGGTGCCCGGGTCGAGGTCTGCGATTACCGCAAAAGCTGACGAATTGGTTGAGGAGACAGGATTTTCAGACCCGGCTCATTCCCCGAAAGTTTGGCCGATATTCTTTTTTAAGCATTACAAATTTAACGGACCAAGTCCCGCAATAGGGCCGGTCGCCCCGCTATGAAATTACCGCTAAATTGCGCCGTCGACTACCGGAGCGACTTCCTGAGCGAAGCCGAGGCCACCGCGCTCTACGCTTCCTTGATCAACGAATACCACCTCGATCGGGCCCGGCTGATTAAGGAGGCCGGGGGGAAGCTGATCAAAACGGATAGTTTTAAAATCCTGTTCCTGACCGAAGCATTGCTGGCCCAAAATAGCCACCCCGAAGTGGTCCACGGCAAACGCTATCCATTTAGCGGGAAGATGCAGGAACTGAAGACCAAAGTGGAGCGATTAGTCGCCACCACCTTTGACCTCGCAATGTGCCTCTACTATCCCGATGGCCATTATTTTGCGCCGTACCACCGCGATCAAGAGACCTCGGGGGACAAGACCATCATCCCTTCCATCAGTTTGGGCGAAGTTCGGACCTTTAGTTTTAAGTCCAATACCAATGGGGACTGTTACCAGCTGGATTTGGCCCACGGCAGCGCCCTGATCATGGGCGATTATTGCCAGTCGCGATATACCCACAGCCTACTCCAGGACCCCAAGTACCAGGGGGGGCGAATCAACATCACGTTCCGGGATCGAAAGTTCCAATAGTGGGCGAGCGGCTGGGTGGCCCTGAGTGTGGGATCAGAGTGCACAATGACTGCACCTCCATTATCGGTGCCAATTATTATAATCAGTTGTGCAAAAATAGAATACGATGGGTGGAAAATACGCAGACATCATTCAAGGAGAAATTGAAGGTTTAAAAACGGGAATTAATACCGACATCAAATTGTGGAAATATTGTCAAGGGCTAAAATCTGAAGATTATTCTCGTGATTATTTTGTCGGAATTGGGGTTGGATTCACCAAGGCTCAATACATCCGGGATCGCCTGCGGGAGGAAAATTTAAGCATGAGCTTTGAGCGCAAGCTAGACCTGTTTAGGTATCTGCTTGCGAACCATTGGAAGCGATTGGACAAGTGGGCAAAATTATCGGCCAAATTTATTAAAAGCATTAATCACTGGGGAGATAAAAAGATTCCGAATCGGGTAGTAGAAGGGGTGAATCAACTGCTGAGGAGCGGTAAGACCCAACGGGCGCTCGATGGGATGTTGAGCGTTTTGTACGAGGAAAGTCGCTTAGAGTTATTGGTCGGTTTTGATAAAATTAGGGTCTTGCTGCCCCAATTACGGGGGCGGAAGAGAAGAAAAGAAATTGATTCTGAGGAATACTTAAGGGAAAAGATTAAAATTACGGAAAAGTTAGTCCAGTGGATGGAAAGGCATAGAGCAAGATCGGCAGAACGGCCCAAGTGAATGGAGTCCCCGAGATAGGGAAGACGCAACCGGCACCTTTCCACAAAAACAGCAAAACCATGGAAAAAACAGCACCCAAAGAAAATCCAGCCTTCTTGACCTACGTCTACCAACTCAATGCGGGGAACGAACTCCACGAGGCGCTGGCGCTCAGCCTAAAGGCAATCGACGGGATCGACGTCGCTCAATTCAATCGAATTGGCCACCGCACCTACGCCGCGGGCAAGTGGACCCTCCACAAAATCCTACAGCACCTCATCGATTGGGAAAGAATCTGGTGTTTTCGGGCCGTCATTTTTGCCCGCAGCGAGGGAACCATCCCGGTGGCGCACGACCAGGAAGTCATGGGGGCGCATTCCAATGCCGATGAGCTCTCCATCGAACAATTACTGGAAGAGCTCCGCATCGTACGCCAGTCGACCATCCTGTTGTTTCGATCGTTCAATGCGCAAATCCTCGAAACCAGGTGTCGGTTTTTTGAATACGAAATGCCGCTTTTTGCCATCGGCCTCACCATCACGGCCCATCAGATTCATCACCTGAACGTGATCCAAGAGAGGTATCTTCCCTTGGATCAGGAGTGATCCGGGGGGGGGAACTCAGGCGTAAATCAAAAAGAAATGGGACTAGACGTACAGTTGTCGGTAATCAACATGGAGCGGTACCATCAATTGCTCGAGGCACAAAACCGGGAATTGCTGGAAATTGGATTGAGCAGAACCTTTTGTAATCTGCTCCACCGGGCCGACGTAGTCGATCACGAACCAGAACTGGCCCAAATAGCCGCCATTGCCAATGTTGACCTCAGCCCGATCCTACGAATGGACTGGTACTGCGATGAACTGGATATGGAAGCCTCGCTTGGCGGCTACGAAACCGCCGCCGAAAAGAGCGAGTTTGTCCAGCAGACCTTGGCCCTCAATGCAAAAGTTGTGGGGAACGTCGATGCTGTAATCCACACCTTGCGGGACCTGATCCGGGCCTTGTTGCAAGTGGAGGACCTGCCCGCCATGCTTTTGAAAACGGACTTTGACGTATTAAATAACGACAGGTATTTTGCTGCGTTTGCGGAAGATCTTGGTGATGGCTACTTGAACAATAATTTTGGACAAGACCTGAGAAATCTCCTGGCGCAAGTAGAATTTGCCAAAGCCATCGGTGAGGAGACCGTTTATTTTAAGTACGGATAGCAAAGCTCCAAATCCAAAGCGCCTACCATGATCAGTTATCGCATTACCAAATACGACCCCAAGGAAAGGGATGAAAGGGGAAGCTATGAGAATAAAAACGAATGGACTTCCATCAGTGACATCGGGAGGCCCCAATACGGAGCTACGAGTTTTGAGGCGTACGAAAAAGTAGAAAGGGCCTACATCGAGGCAATAAAGTTAATCCTGATCAGCCACGAAATCGATACGGTCACGGTAGATTCGATCGAAAAATGGGAGCGCAAAGAACAGCTTGAGGCCTTCCGTTCCACAAATGTTTTCAGAAATCTGCATTTTAACTTTGAAACGGACATCCAGCCATTGGGGAATGGCCTAGAAATAAGATTGGGGGAGATTGACCAGGTCGTCAAACTGATCCTCAGAGAAATCGTCTGGATGAATTTGGTGGGTGCAAAGGGCAACATCACCTTTGGATACGACTATTACATGTACGTGGAATGTGCAGCACTCCAATGTTCGACCATCACCGCAATCCAAAAGTTGGGCTTGTTTGTGGAGGCGGGCATCGGACCCCGGCGCATCATCGTTGATGGAGGCCCCGCTTTAGAATAAATAACCCCAGCCAGCGAAATACCCGCTCGTTCCGTTTTCTGAATAGCCACACGCCTCACCTGATTCCTGTTTAACGTCCGTCAAGCCAATTTTTAACGTGTCCACCCGTAAAAATCTAAAGAATGGTGCTGTTTTCGAGTTAACCCTAGATGGGGGAATGGGATACGTACTTTCCGCCCGTGCTGAGGGGAAAAGACAGTTGGAAGTACCTCGGCGATAGCCAATTGACCGAGGAGGACTATGTGTTACCCGATTATATTAGTGGGAGGATTTCGAAAGAGGCCAAGTCCATCGTTGAGCACCGAATCCGCCAAGGTCAGCAAATAGCTTTGATCCACAATTTTAGGAATAAGAGGATGTACAGCAGTTCGTTTCAGGACATTAAACACTTGGGCTTCTGGGGCAGCCAAGGCTCTCCGGCGATTAATCGATTTTTGTCCATTTACTGGATGGAGAAGAAAGGGGAAGATCCCTCTCCGTTTTACGAATTTACCGGGGGCGCAGCGGTAAAACATCTCAGTACCGTGCCTTGGATCAAGGTTTTCACCTCTACGAAGGGATGACGGAAGATTTTCACCAACTGGAAAAGCAATCGCGTATGAAAGCCCTCAAAGTAGAAGCGTTCAAACGGCGACGACGATAGCAGCCATCCCAAAGTGTTGTGCCCGTCGAAGGGCAGGGCTCCCGACGGATCGCTGGGACCAAGCGTGGTGGGGTTAGGTACACCGGGGGATAGCTCCTACGCCAACGCCCGCTAAGGCTTCTAGCAAAAAATGACCCAAGTTATGAAAAGAAGTATTTTTATCGTGCTCTCCTTACTGCTGTTGCTCGATGGGTATGGCCAAACCAAATTGGAGCTGCTGCGTCAGTACGCTCATCATCTGGAATGGCAGACACCGCGGGCGGAAGTCGATTCCATCCTGAATGAAGTTTTTGAAGGGGGGAATAAACAATTTGTGGAAGTCATCTGCGTGAATATCAAATGGGCCTCTGATCATCAGGACTATTGGGTTCGAAATTACCTGGTAGAAATAGAGGCTTCGGCCGAAGGCTTAAAAATTGAATTTGGGAACAGGCCAATTGAAACGGATCAAGTCAGTATCACCCAAGCGCTAAGTAAAACGAAGCCGTACTGGAAAAACGAAAATCCAGTGAGGATAAGGTTGTTGTTCTCCACCGACTGCGCCAAGCAATTTAACCCTGCCGTTTCGGAAGCCTACCTTTCCCTGAATCAATACCGAATGGTGTCCCCAGCGGATTGCGTCCAAACGGACGCCTGTTTGTTTGAAGATCGGGAAACCCTCTTGGCCAAAATCAGTGAGCTCAAGGAGATGAATGAGCTAGAAGGACAAATTTACTATCTAAAAATCCTGGTCAGAAGATTTCCTTTTGACGAACAATTGAATGCCTAGTTGCGAGCCCTCCTCGTGGAAAATTAAACTGCGCTTGCCCGCGAAGTAAGTCTATCCCTCCCCAACACCGCTGAGTTCCCCAAAGGCCAGCGACCCAACCAAAAAAGCGATAAAATGAAAACAAAATCAATCGTTGGCCTAATACTCGGTGCCGTACTCGCTTGGTTATTCTCCGGCGGTGATGCCGTCTCCGAGCTGGACCGACCCGTGAAAACGGTGACGGAGACCAAAGGGCTCTACCTATTTGGTCTAAAAAGACTGGTCACCCTCGGTAAATCCGTAAAACGATACCGTGCCGATGGCCGCCTGCTGGAAGCCTCGTCTTTTGATGGGGATGGGTATAGCAGTAAGTACGTCTACGAATACAACGCGGCCGGCCAACAAACCACAGAGCTTTGGTTGACCGGGAAAAAATTGACGGCACAGCGGATTGAAAAAAGCCTTTACGATAGCCTGAATAGAAATACGCAAAAGCTGCTGTACGAGGTCAATAAGATGCAGTCGGATACGTTGCTGCGCGAAAAAACGACCTACGCCTACGACTCCTTGAACCGAAAATACCAAACGACCATTCAGCGCTTCCGCGATTCCGCTTCCGTGGCCATCCCTAGCACCTCGCTCGTTTTTGTGGATCGCTTTGATCACCGCAATCTAAAGGTAGGCCAAAAATATTACACGGAGGGAGTGGGCCGCCCCCCAGTGGTCAGTCGCTATTACTACGATGCGCAGCGTCATTTGGTCGCCCGCTCCGGGGGGCTCCTGTCCGATAGCATCCGCTACACCAGAAACGAACGCGGGGAAATCCTGCGGGAGGACAAATACGAAAAGGGGCGTCATCTTTCTTTCGAAAGGAATTGGTACGACAAAAGGGGCAATGTGGTGAAGACCAAGTCGCACTACGGTAGCGTATTCACCTACCGCTACGACCCGTGGAACCGATTGGTCCGGGAGCGTTTGACGGGAGGGATACCGCTGTTGCTGCCGTCCTACGCCGTCTATGAATACGAATTCCACTAGGTGCGGCTATCGTGTACACGTAGTACCTTAAAGGCGGTGCTGGCCCGGAGTACGGTCGGCCATCCGGAGTAAAAACAACGAACCAATCGGAAATCAATAGGAAATGGAAATATACGCGGAAACCGATCGACTGATCTTGAGAAAAATCGAGGATTACGACCTCCAGGGATTGTTTGAGCTGGACTCGGACCCGGAGGTCCACCGGTATTTGGGGGGCAAGCCCATCAAACGGCTGGAAGAGTCGCAAGCCATTGTAGACTACATTCAGCAACAATACGAAGCGGCCGGAATCGGTCGGTGGGCCGTCATCGATAAGGCGAGCCGGGAGTTTGTCGGCTGGGCGGGCTTGAAATACGAAAAAGAGGTGAGGGTCGATCGGTACTATTACGACCTGGGCTACCGGCTCAAGAAAAAATTCTGGGGGCGGGGCATTGCGACCGAAGCGTCTTTGG
>ERZ1740065.3049-NODE-3049-length-10470-cov-11.741047_pt1 | contig 10470 bp, 2 predicted proteins | sample MGYA00581738_ERZ1740065 | MGnify/ENA primary metagenome ERZ1740065 (study PRJEB43018, sample SAMN04849749) | marine metagenome | isolation source: floating plastic debris | place: Pacific Ocean | collected 2008-09-01 | study: EMG produced TPA metagenomics...
AGTTGACTTGAGTTGACTTGAGTTGACTTGAGTTGACTTGAGTTGACTTGAGTTGGCAAACCTGTACTGCAGTGGTGGGAAAAGTATGTGCAAGACAGCATCGACAGAGTTCTGACATTATGACCATGCTTGCACCTAAAGTGACTTCAAATACACAAGCCGGGTGCTATGGTCAGAGAAGGGCTTCTATGTTTCGATCAGAACTGTGCCCAGCGGTACGGCAGGTACAGTTTTGTCACACCTGCAGTACCACTTATATATTAGGATCTTTAAAAATTGTTGGAGTTTCTCCTCTTGGAAAGTATTTCCGGAACAAATCACTACTACTTTGTGCCATCCTAAGCTGTAGGTGATTCATGATCAGGCAATCATGATCCAGTACGGTGATATTGAGTTTGATCCAACCATTGTCTCCAGAAATGTACAGTACAGCATGGCAAAATGAACAGCGGTAATAAAATGGTATTGTTAGAACTCCTGTTGATAATAGCAGGATAGGATGAAGCCGACTGCTTCCACGAATTATTCCGTACTGATTATTCTTGTTGTCAATTGCTTGCAGTTTGTTCTCCACACATGGAGAGTAAAATGATGAATTGCTGCAATACAGAAGAAGTAAGCAACAGTCCTTAGTTTCGTAGTTTCAGTTTACTAGTCGTGTGCTTGTGCCTCAGGCAAGAACTCCAGATAGCCAGAAGCTGGTTCTCAGGGCATTCTTGAGTTTTACCTTTTCCTGCAGGAGAGGACACCCCTCCGATCTCTGCATCTTTGGCGCTTTAACTGTACACTATCACTACGCTCCCGTGCTACTCAAGCAGGCTGTGGGCAGCAGGTTTTGGCAGTACCAAGCTGAAAACGAAGCGCATGGGCCTGATTGTAACATGGCAAAATGACAGAACATCATTCCTTGTAGCAGCATGGGTGGATGATTAGAGGTAATAGTGTGCTCAAATCAGTCTGATTGTGTGTAGTTGAAGAAGAATTTATGATGTCTGTCAAATATTTTGGTATCGGCGCTGACCATCTGCAATCATTTTACCAAATTACGATGGCATTAGTGACATTCCGGGGCAGCTGAGCGGTGTAAGGAGTTTTTGTGTTGATGTGTGATGATATGTGGAATTTCATTACCCAATAACCCTGACCTGACCCTGACCTAACCCTGACCTGACCCTGACCTGACCCAGACCTGACCCAGACCTGCATCATTGAACTTATAAAGAAATCGATCGAGTTTATCTGATTCCTCTGTTTTCCTAGATGAGACGCAATAATATCAACAGGAAGTAAAGCGATAACTGAATTTCATTCGTAGTAAATCACGAGGGTCCGATAGCAATGGTGTTTTTATGTAGTAGAAGCCCATTAGTATAAAAAACTCGCTATATGAAGCGTGCCTGGAGTGAAGTAGTGAATAAAGAAACAAATGCAGCAAGCAGATGGATACACTAATTAAATGAGCCAATGGAAATCAGTCTTCGATGTCATCACTGGACCAGCTGAAATACTGGGCTTTAATCAGTCTATCATGAATCTTAAGGAACTTGACTTCATCTGCATCAAAGGAAAGCTGTTGGAGTGTAGAGAGAGATTCCTGGTAATATCGGACTGCTGAGGAGAAATCAGACAATGACGTGCTGACATCACCCATACTGACGTATGAGTCAACAACATCCGGGTGAGTGGCAATCTGATGTACTGCGAGTCTCATGTTGAGGCTTTTCTCATGGTATTGCAGGGCTTTGCTGAAGTCGCCTTGCGAGTCATAGACTTTGGCCATGTTATTGTATGATGAGGCTATATCAGGATGGTCTGCGTATCCGTATATGTTGATTTTCATGTTAAGGCTCTTCTCCCAGTATTGCAGCGCTTTACTGTAGTCACCTAGTGAGTAGTAGACGATGGCCATATTATTGTATGAGCCCGCTGTATCAGGATGAGCAGTGTTTCCGTATATGTTGAGTCGCATTTTGAGGCTCTTCTCATGGTATTGTAGGGCTTTACTGTAGTTGCCTTGTGAGTGATAGATAGCGGCCATGTTATTGTATGCAGAGGCTATATCAGGATGGTCAGTGTGTCTGTATATTTTGAGATGCATGTTGAGGCTCTTCTCATGGTACTGCAGTGCTGACTCAGTATCTGCCAACTTGATATAATTGGCTCCCATTAGTCCATAGATTGCACCTGCAGTAGGATGTTGGATATGTAGTAGCAGACTCTTTATGTGTCTGTCAGCTCTCATGAGTACATGCAATGACTTCCTGTACTGACCCTCCATATGGTACATGAGCCCAAGCAGCTGATAGCAATATAAAAACTCAACCAGTCCTACACTCTCCACATCCAGTGTATTGTTCACTATGCTTTCAGCAGCATCAAACCTTTGACATTGTATCAAGCCATACACATACATCAGCCTCAGCTCAGTGTTAAGTCTCACAGCCTCTCCCTCACATCTCTCCTCTATCAGTTCGTTAAACTGTCTGTAGTCTCCGTAGTAGAAGTGAGTCAGAGACAGGGCCAGGTTGTCATCACTAGTAAGCTTCGTTCGTAATGCTGCACTGTTTCCCATGGTTACATACTGTTCAAGCGCCTCTCTGATTGGGATCAGATGTATGAACGGATGGATGAGAACTGCTTTCGGCAGTTCATAAGCTGTTGAGGTATGCAGTACAGAGAAATCCTCAGCCTGGGAGCCACAGCGTTGGTATGCGGCCAGTCTGCAGTAGATGCCGACAGCGTAGAGAAACTTCAGGCTCAACCAAACCTCTGCAGAGATGATGGAGAGCCTCCTCAACTCCTCGATCACTGCCCACAAGTCCTTCACCCATATCTGATGGAATTGTCTAAGGTCAAACACAATCAGCGAAGGAAATCTGAACAGGTCTTTTTTAACGTTCCTGATCTCCACCAGTTTCTCGTCTGGCAAAAACTCAAACTTCTCAATGTCATTTGCCATCATGGCCCTTGTAGCTGCTTTCCTGGCCGAGTTCTGAAAGAGTTCCGAAATCCTGCTGGTGAAATCGGCATGCAGCCTCTTTTCTCCGTGAATGTGACATGAGTTAGAGAGCATTGCAGACTCATCTCCTTTTACAGACTCCTCATCAGGCACATTGAACACTTGCTCGTACCAGAGAGCTGCCTCATCCACAGTCTTGATCATTCTGTATCTGGGCTGTGTTGACCCGTTTCCTGTGGGAGTGTTGCCTGCGTCGACTGACAGACCGTCTATCTTGAAGCCGTTTGTGGACTTGTCATCAAACCATCCCTTCAGCTCCGCAATGTTCATGTACTTGAGTTTGGTCTCCTTCAGGTTACCGATGATGAAGTACACGGTGACTGCCAGCTTCTCAAAGTACTTCAGGCTCTCTGGTGTCTTCCTCTCTATCAGAAACAGGAACTCCAAGTCACTGTACGGAGTTGTCTCTCCTTTAGCTAGCGATCCCATCCCGACTACTGAGAACAAGCAGGGTGCCTTACCGCAGACACCAACTGCTTTGCTAACTACCAGACTCGTGAACATGGTCATGAGTGACGTCGTAGTAGAAGAGACTGATTGTACAGCTGACATGAAGCTAGAGATTGTGCCCAGGTTGTTGGTAGATCTCAGTCTATCCTGCTCACACTGCAGCTGGTCGATGAGAGGCGGGAACTGATTGAGCTCAGTAGACACCTTCTCTCTTATCTTCACCAGGTACTGCTTTAGGCTGATAATCAGTTGCTGGTGTTTATCAAATTCTTCATCAGCACCATCTCCCCAGTACATCCGCTGTACATGGTACGCTCTCCTCTCCCACCGAGCATCTTTGTCCCTTGCGGCACATGAGTTGTACAGAGAGTGAGACTGTGAAAGAAAAAATAATTCTCTGTTAATCACCAATTTTGACAACGTTCCTCACAAAATAACTGATTTATTTTCCTAGTCTCCATCTCAGTAGAACTCATCTATCCATTTTTTCTTCTGCTTACTGAAAATCTTGACAATCAATCATCACAAAAAAGTGTTTGAAATCCGCTGAATGAACAAGGCAGGCAACCCTGGCTACCGGAAACGCAAAACTGATTTCGATTGAGCATTAAACGCGATATTTGAAAAGAATCATTTTTTCGCATTTATTATACATCACACTTATTTTTCAGAAGGTGTGCAGCTCATCGCAGAAAATTCAAGATTGCATTTTTTACTCATTGCATTTATTTCTCAACAGTCCTTTATTTGCATTTACTTGCCTCGCATTTATTTTTACTTATACAGTATCCTATTTCCCCCTCTAGGATCCTCCAAACACTTTAAACACATGACAGGATCTTCGACCTTACTTCAATGAATCGCATCGATTTATTCCATTGAATTCCTGGGAGGACCATAACACATTCTGGATTGCTTTTCATTGTGTAATGTTATTCTGCACCTAACTGTGCCCTATTATGTAATCTAATGCATGGAAATACTCCATACATGGTGTAAAAGTTTACTGTCACCGTGATTCGAACCGTAGGTCTCCCGCTTGAAAGACAGTCGTGCGGACCACTACACCACAGCAGCTTACACTACACAACTTCTCACCCAGTTTTCAGGAACTCAACATGGCGCCTCCCACTGGCCTCACTACCTGCCTCTTGCTAACTCTCAGCATCCACCTGCAGGTCTCCTGCCAGTCTCACTGCGCCCTCACCAACTCACACAAATAACAGAGCAGAAATAGCTTGTAAAAGTCTGCTGCCACTGGGATTCAAACCGCGGGTCTCCCGCTTGTAAGATAAGCATACTAACCACAGCAGCTTACACTACTCAAGACAAGGAGGAACTGAGACACATGACGTCACATACCTTGAGCAGGTTGACCCAGTCATTTCCGTTGAGAGCAGCCTTAGCCTCATAGTGTTCGGCCAGTCTGGACAGGTACGGTACCTGACTGACGATATCATACTTCCCATTCTTCTTATAAACAGCCTTGAACTCTGATATCAGCTTCTCTTCCTTCTCAAAGTTCAGTACTGAAATATGATGTACAAAAATTATGACGGGATAGATGAATCCTCTGGTGCCCTATAGTATCGTATTTTACAGTGCAGAATAACATATAGACAAGTTTCCAGCTACATTTGGGCCCTGTTCAGAAGTAGGAGTTGTCCTCTCTTAGAGAGCCAATGTTTATAAACCTTCATTTTCCCAGATTTCAGAGTAATAAATTAACAAAGCTTTCTTGGACAGACGTGTTCCATCAGAAGGTCAACAGTCCTTTGGACGGCAAGCTCCCGTTACTAGTATTAGTAACATGGTAACAGTTCAATCAGTTGTAACACACAGGGTTGTTCCCAATTTGCTCATAGACAGCCTTGAGCTCCGACATCGGCTCTTCCGTGTCCGCAGCGTTTAATACTGAAATATGAGACATTTCCTACTCTTATGTCAGTATGCCTGCCGGTGTGATGTGTGTCTATGCTAGGTGTGCAGTAAATGCAGAGTAACATGGCCGCTCATGACACTGCATGCGTGCCAACATAAGAATGAACTTTGCCCTCCATTCAGAGTTCAGTGCGGCACAGTACGAGATCACTGGTCCATACAGATTTCATCAATTTTCCTCACTACTGTGGCTATTGCAGTTATGGTCCCTGCTATTTACCATTGTTCTTCCCCTCAAAAGCTTCCAAATAAACTCACCCACACAAACTACAGGAGGTGGATAGGTTACCTTACAATGGCAAATGATTATCATATCTACTGCATGAAATTACCCAGATTCGTTTGAATATTGTTCGACTCTAGTGCATAGAAATAGAAATCCGAAGAGTTGTCCGCTCATTGATTTCATGGCTATGCTGAGTCAACACATGAGTTACTGGAAGTGGTAGTTGTGCAGGAGATTTAATTGAGTGGAAGGTGGAGCAGCGCATGTATGCAATACTTCCTTCTGCTAATTACCATATGGGTTCGTAAGTGTTGAGCAACGGTAGTTGTAACAGGTTTGTACAACGAGGAAGACACCGATGAAGCTAGAGATGGACAATATTCTGAGGAAGAGCCATACATGGCCCTTCACTGAAGTAGTGATGAAGTAAGGTGTGTGGTCAAGTGCTGTGGTGAAACATGAGTGTTAAATGCTTGGAATTCATCATAACTAGCAGCCTGAATAAGCAATGAAGTGCTCAATTCAGTAAATCAAATTTAGCTTGAGTGAAGCTTAACAACCTGACTTGCCCGCATTGGAAGTCAGCATTTCAGGTCATGGGAAAGTTTGGCAAGTACTACATTATCATTTCCTGCTGCTCTTTCTTCCTCAGTATTCATACCACACCAGATGACCTTTCCTGCAGGCTACCCACTTCAATTTCGATTGAATTTGTCTAGTCATATTTTCACACACACTGCATTATTTTCCTGATTCCTTCAGAGTTGAGTTGCCGCTTAGAATGTGTTTGAATGGAAAAACCTTTACGGCAAAAGTATGGATTGTCCGTTTTTGAAGAATCTTTTTATTCGTAAAATGAATTCAAATATTATTTTTGGTGGATATTCACAGAACGGCTCGCTAGGTGTCTTTGCACATTTTTTGCACTCCGAATTCAGCTGTACTCAAGAAGTGGGTGTGGAAAACTTTTGGGAAAATCCTAAAGTGCTTTTGAAATGCTGGATCCATTATAACCTGTCTCTAATCATACTTAAAATCTCATCAATAAATACTCAAAATGCCCACTTTCTTCATGCTCTGAATTCGGGTTATCGATCATCCTTAGAAACAAATATCTCAGATACTAATCTATCTCCATCCATATCTCTAACTCTCACTGCTCTGGAAGTCGCACACCTATAGCTGTACAAGCCACATAAAGATATTTCAAAGCCAGCGAATGCTTTACTTACGTACCACTGAGGGCATATGGTGTCAGCAGAATAACTAGCCGTCTGGCACATGGCGTAGTGATAGTGGAAGTATATCACAAAGTGTAAAAATGCTATCGCTCGCAATGAATACTGAAGGGGGAGACAACTTCTCATCAGACTTTTAAGCTGAGTGTTTGGCCACAGTGTATTATAGATTGCCATTCTATTTCTGCATTCGGCATTAGGACGTTCTCTTTTATTAATGATCAGAACTCAATCAGACTGTAGTCAAGCAACAATGTCTACCTTCGCTCACGCTAATGCCAAATGCCATCCACGCATGTATCTATCCATGAGCCTGCCATCTCTATTGTTTCAGCTCCTCTTGATATGATGATTGGTTAATCCACGGATCTATGCTCTGATTGCATACTAAATTAATTGCACCACAAAAAAATGTCACTTCAAACCTTAATGGAGTATCCACAGCAGCAACAAAAAAAATTTTTAACTTCGTTTCGGAAACTGACCCACAACTTACAGGCATTATTTAGTCCAACAACTGGCACCTGTTACAATTGCATCAGAGTAAGAATGCATCAATCGATTACGCAGCCAAAACGGTAAGGCAATAAAGTGACAGGAACGTTTACTCCAACAGCTAGAGCATCTGCAATCAATATATATAGATATGAATACTGAGATTTTTGTACTCGTTGACCTCTCCATTACGCCAGATACTGCTTTATGCTGGTAACTTGCTGTATTCAGTGCCGCAATGGTGCCGCAAGGTGCCTAAACTTTCATGTAACACAAACAGGCATCTTCTGTATTTGTTGATACTGTAGACTGGATTTATTTTGTGCTAGAAAATATTTGTGAAAACGGCAGGAAACTTGGATTGGAAAGTTTTTGCGGTTGAAGAATGTTTGTGAAAATTCGTCGCGACTATAATCACTTTGTAGTCATTGAAATTTTTTGCAAACATAGTGTTGCGATTTTGAACATTCACAACAAAATTCCAGTCTGCCGCATTACAACTCATTGGCGGCATGGCGGAGACCAAAACACAGTACATGTGTATGCCATTACTATAAGCACTGTGAGAAAACCGCAAAAGGAAGCAGACTTTTGGAGCAAACGTGTTCAATTTGGAACAACTTTGCGACAAGCAGTTCTGACACATAAGCGTAGCTTTCCTCTCTGTAACTCAATGGTTTACAGTTTGAGAGGATTCCCGACCAGCCCATCCGGCTCAGAGGCAGCAAGGAGAGTTACTGGAGTTTAAAATTATACCTGGTGCTATGAGGTCTCACAATAGAACCTGACCTAGAACTTGTACGGCTTACTTTTCACGTTTCTTTATGACACTTAACTGACCTTGAGCGGTGTTTGATCCACTGGGATAGAGTTTGGTCTCTTTATCATCTGTCACAGCCAAATTTATGAGTTCACCAGTCACAGTCATCACACCATCGTCATCTGGAAGTTAAGATGAAATTCATCCAACTTTGGCTATGAAATTATTCCGGATGGAAATGATGGCTCACCATATTTGCTCTCTCGGGTAGAAGCTAACTTCTCCGCCATAATGTTAGTGAAGGGAGTGAGGAAGGGTATCCTAAGGTTGTATTAGTCACTGAGCCCATATGGTCTCATTGAACAATTTGCTCTCTGCAGCGCGGAGCCTTAATGTGTGAAGGAGTCGCTTGGTTTCAACTGACAGTCAAGTTTATATCAGTCAAATACAAACGCAGAAGGAAATACCTTAACTCACTAAAACTGCTAAGCGAGTCCCGCTGCCCTGGTCAACGGCTACGAGGTTCATCCTTTAAATCATCTTTTGGTGTCAACACTGTGACTGAAACCACCTGACATGATAGCGTATGCGATCTCATTCAGAGACCTGATCTTGCTAACAGATTCAGTGAGTTGAATAGATCGGCTTTTCAGATTCAAATATCTTTACCTTTCAGCTGATACTATCAGGTATAAAAGATTCAAAATTGAGCATTCAGGTGCACTACTCACAGAAGATTCACCAAAATGAGACAAACAGTAATATCAACCATCCCACCAGATATGTGACCGATTCCCAGCAGTCTCTGAATCGTGAATTACTGTGCAATGGTTTGTAAAGCAATGCACCTAACCTTTGTTGAGTGGTGAAGACGTGATACTTTTACATCGTATTTGACAACTATCAAGCTTACCCAGGTTACAATACGATGGTGTCAAACAAGCTGAAAATATTTTCATTAGCAATGGGAGCATCCTGACGCTGTGTTTAGTTCATGCATTTTATGATTTAGGAAAATCAGTTGACGTTGCTGACAAGATAGCATGTGGGGATACCCAAGGCCTAGAGAGATAATTCACTGAATATCTGTTGAGCAGTGAAAGTTTAATACTTAGGCATTGCGTTCTCGGACTACAAAAGGCGACACTCAGGTTACAACAATAAGAGGCTCACACAGGCTTCTCATACGCAAACAAGCACACCAGATCTCTAAGTAAACCACCTCATTAGATTTCATCAGCTCATACTTCATCCGCCCTTAACTATGAGTGTTATCAACTCACTGTGTCGCCGTTGCATAGGTTAATATGAGTGTGTGCTGGGAGTATATTGATGTGTCGAACAGTCAAAATTACACGCTGAAAAGCAGGCAGTGGTTTTAGCAGCAGTAAACTTGAAGATATTGCAGTAGTAGAGGAAAGAGATCGTCTTGTGCACTTCATACAGTTTGCATACACTTATCCGTTGGAGAGTTTTGGAAGGTCTGGGATATTTCCCTGTGGGGAAGGCAACTCCTGATCCATCAGGCCTTTTTATCAGTTAGTTTGTGGCTGAATGGGGAGGTTACAGCAATGGGAGAGATGCTGATAGGCGCAGAATTCATGTATATAGCCTGTGGAATGTAACAGATGGATAAATACTAGCAATCATTCTCTATAATGAAATGCATATACAACCACGCAGAATCTGCCTAGACAATATGTTAATGACACTCGGTTATACAGCCCGTATCAGTGAGTCAGTGTCAGTGTCAGTGTCAGTGTACATACTGTGGTTTAGTGAGTTGTCCTTGTCGGTTACCTGATGATGGAGAGTTGTCCCTCCCTGCGTTCTCGATTCCGGTGTGAAGGTATCTAAGCATCTGCTATATATTCAGTTGGTAACTGGAATGTAACGATTATTATGATTGCAGTAGATAAAATAAACGAAGGCCACATCTTATACATTGAGACATAGAGAGCTCATAACGAACACCACTGGAAGGATGGGGTGTGATAGCTGATAATGAAAACATGAAAAATTCTGAAATAATTTCACAAACAGCCCCTTTATTGTAATTTATTGGCCCTCCTAATATTTACTATGACAGCTGATAGGTGATGGCGTACATTGAATGCAATAGCGGTGTAGGGAGGGGAGGAGGTAGGGAGTGGAGCTAGTAGGGAGGGGAGGGGAAGGGAGTGGAACTATCAGGGAGAAGAGCTAGTGAGGAGAGGAGGGGTTAGGGAGTAGAGCTAGCAGGGAGAGGAGGGGTAGTCGGTAGAGCCACTGAGGAGATAAGGGGTAGAGCTAGAGAAAAGAGTGGGGATAGAGAGAGTAGAATACAGAGGGTTGAAGTAGA
>ERZ1740065.3050-NODE-3050-length-10468-cov-11.555075_pt1 | contig 10468 bp, 13 predicted proteins | sample MGYA00581738_ERZ1740065 | MGnify/ENA primary metagenome ERZ1740065 (study PRJEB43018, sample SAMN04849749) | marine metagenome | isolation source: floating plastic debris | place: Pacific Ocean | collected 2008-09-01 | study: EMG produced TPA metagenomics...
CATATCATATCTTACTCTATCATATCATATCTTACTCTATCATATCATATCTTACTCTATCATGACGTTCTGACGGTTTGATTTATGCTGATACCAGAGCCTTTCGTTGCACAATTCTGCTGCTAATATAATTGTCTCACTCGTATGTTATTTGTGTTCTTATAACTGTCGTTATTATGCTATCGATTAGAGCATTACGTCGTTCGATGAAGCCCTTCTTGAGTTGCTCTCCCCCAAACACCTGGGTATTCTGATCAAGAAATCTGACAAGAAGAAGGACAGGTATGATACAATTCAAATATCACTAGTTTGGCAGGTCAATAGCTATGCGTGTATGTGGTGTATGTAGTGTATGTGGTGTTTGTGGTGCATGTAGTTCATGTAATGTATGTGGTGTTTGTGGTGCATGTGGTCCATGTAATGTATGTGGTCTATGTGGCATTTGTGGTGCATGTGCTGTATGTCAGGTTTATTATATCAGCGTGCATACATGCCACTATGCTGCTGTTATCATTCGACGAAGCATGACTCACACTCCATGTATTTTGTATGTATTTTGCACACTTTGTTTATGTCATCACTGACTGCCCAGAATAGAACTATCCCCTGCTTGTAACAGCTTGTTATATACTCGTTGTAATTATTGCTGTCCGGCTGTAGGCAGGTACAGTTCAACCATCGGCAGGCGCTGCTGGAGCAGATGAAGGCTGAGGAGAGTGTACCTGCTGCGTTCCACCAGGCTATAGTGCTGCTGTTTGGGGCTATCTTCCAGACGATGCTTCACTGCTCGGGTAAAATGATTCCTCAGATCGTCAAACAGCTGAAGCCTCACGTCACCGACGACCACTACACTCTCATCTCTAACTGTCAGGGTAAGACAACTGCTGACTATAACGATGATACGGACACAGGCTGCTATGCTGCTTTCTATGCTACCACAAGGCTCTATTTACAGCGTTTATAACAATTTCATAAGCAATGCAACCCGAAAATTACTATGGTAATTTGGATTTATCTTCTCTTGTTTTGTTCCTCATTATTTCAACCTCAGAACTAATTCATCATCCAAAGTTTTTATAGCTTAGGCCGCAATAAGAGGTATGTTTACAGTAATACAGTAATACAGCAATACAGAAATACGGCAATACAGAAATACAGTAATACAGCAATACAGAAATACGGCAATACAGAAATACGGCAATACAGAAATACGGCAATACAGTAATACAGTAATACGGTAATACGGCAATACAGTAATACGGCAATACAGTAATATTATACTAGGCAATACAGTAGGTGTCCAGATGATATATTCAAAGGTTAAGGGAGTTGTCCCCTCATGCATTACATGATGGCCATCCAATATCAATGAGTAATTGCTGCTGTTTTAGATTTGATAATCAAACAAGTGAGAGGTGAGATAGACCCAGACGACACGCAGGTAACGGAGACCATGAGTCAGGTAAAGGAGCTCGCTGCTACGCTGAAGAAATCGGAGTCGTCTACCACGTCTTAATCATCGGTGCTATGGTAACCCTAGTTAAACTGCTGCTACTGGTAATAGTATGTCTAGATTTCTATTGAAATAAACTCTGCCCAAGCTACGAAAGCGAACCTGTTGATGAGCTGCGCTCTGCACAATAAGTTTTTTCCGTCCCCATATCTATTCATTAGTTTTACTAGTCACTTCGCAAAGTTGTGTTCATGGAATACAGTGAGAATTCTGGCTATCAGTGCTAGCACTATTTAATTTGCTGTACACGTAACTTTATTTAGATCGCTGCACAGTGACTATTGGGAGAATCTTGGGAGTTGTAATGACTTGTGTCATAACTGAATGTCATGGCGTTGCGTACTCATAAGTTTTGAATTCAGTAGCTGAGTGATATGGATAATTCAATACCTATTCATTGTTCATTGTGTTCTCATGGCAACACTAAATCGGAAAACTACTGTGCTGTAGCCAGCGAGCCTATGGTTGGAGTTTCCAGGTATGGTTTATCGAGATGTTTGGCGTTTTGTTATCTGTGAAGCAGGTGCATTAGTGCATTATTCCATGTCTTATAGATGCTCAAAATCATCTAACACCTATCACACTTATCCATCACCGACTTGGGAGAAAAAGAAATACTGGATGTCTGGTATGATTGGTCAAGGCAATGAAGGTCAGTGTTTTATTATATAATATACACCAGATGCTTTTAGTTTTGAGCCCGTTGATCGATTTTGTTTGATGGAGGGTTAATTATGCAGACGATGGTAGACTGAGAGCCAGGCTCATTGAAGAGATAAGTTCAAGAGGGCACTCTGATGTGAGTTGGCTGTTTTTGTATAGTCCTTAGACTAAGATTTACAGTCTCACCACTAATGCAGGGCGAAGAGTCAGAGTGGCGTAGTTCATTGAGACCTGTCAGCGAGAGACGGACTAAGTTCCTTTTGTCCAGCGCGCAGTCATGTCCTGGGATCTTACCAGTAAAGGCTTCAACTACTAGCTCAGCTACGCAAGTATGATGAAATGAGTTGATAACAACTTGATTAAAGATCGACTTCAGTGAATCGGTGTTTGTTTGTGATATAGCTGTGGCATGATGCTCTACTTGTGTTTAGACTGAGATCTGTGGAGTACCAGAGCTGGTGGGGAAGTCTGAGATGGTAACTTTTAATTGGTATCCTTTGGAGTTTGATTTCACTAACACGCTGTGTCGAGTTTGGAGGCTACACAGGTCAGCTGCCATAGACATAGAGGTGGCTGATCGAGCCATACAAGCGAATCTGTTTATGAGAGATGCGATGGCAAAGCAAAACGCCATAGAGGAGAATCTACGAGATGAGAGAGGTACTAGTGGGGAGTTGTCCTCTCGGAGCACTTCATCAGCTGACAGTTTCTGTACAGCTGCAAGCCTAGCATTGTCTGCTCGACCATTTGTGCCTACGTATACCAAAAAGGCTGAGGAAACAACCCGGCCTTGCATCAAGGTCAAACCTTCTAGTAACTTTTGGCAAAGATTCAAAGATGATAGCGATGTTGATACAAAACCACCTCAACAAGCAAATGACACAGCTAAAATGTCACCAACAGAAGCTGTGCAAGATATTGGGGAGGATGAACTCAAACCAGCAGCAGATGAACTCGTGAAAAAGGTGGAAGCAGAAGAGAAAGCAGAGGAATATTCTGCTGCCATTCGTGAAGATGACAGCTGTGGAGTTGTGGCCACATGCTCTCCCTGCATCAGGGTGGACGGTATAGCGTCAACTAGTGAACTGGTCAGACATTGGTCGAATGTCATCCAAAATCATCAGCAGACAGTAGCGCAATCTATGCAAGTGTATGTAAATCGAAGTCATACTCGGTCAACTGGAAAATGGTGGCAAATAGTGAAAGAGAAGACAGCTCCATTACCACAAGCTGATTCTGCACCCAGTTTTCATGAGATGGCCAAGTCTGACAGTGGTTGTTCTACACAGTCAATGACAGCTGCTCAAACTAGATCAGCCGGTGGAAATGGCACTGTAAAAACGAAAGGAGACAAGATCCCTGCAACAAGGAAAACGGAATCGCAGCCTGTCAGCAGAGTTTCCCTGCTACCGGCATCCATGACCTACAATCCTTCATCCAGCCAATCAGCTGCTAGTGTTAACTCCCAGAATGGAGACTGTCCATCAGAGAGCGCCAACGTTTGTAATGGGAGAGAATCAGGTAGATAGGATTGAGGCTTTGGTCTGATAGTAGACAGGTTTCTATTAGCCTATGACTTCATCATCATGCCAGTAATCATGTCATGCTCTGCATTGTTTATGGGTTTTTATGTGTATGGCAAGATCTCTACATAGCCCTAGCAGATGATCCTCCTTCCTCCTCACATACCAGATGCTTACATAGATGTCTATGCCAATCACACCCGCACTGATAACTTGTAACACATGTGTCCTTATATTATTTTGTAGAGAAACTGGAGACCGCTGTCTTCGTCCCAGCAGCGGCGGGTGTGCTGAAATTTAAGCCGTTTAGGTTGATGAAATCAAAGAGTGCCAGTTCATTGCAGCAAGTCAGCGTCATTCTGCGCGCCATCAGTCGATCAGGTATGCGCCATGGATGGTGATGTCATTGTCTGATTGTGGGACAGCATTGCAGTATGTCCGTAGAACATTTGACCAAGTAGCGTCATATCGCAGCATGATGAATGTCATACATCTTCCTTCAGCTTATTGAATATCTTTCTCCCCGCTATACTGCTGAACTCTACGACATTCTGTGGCCCCACTACACTAGAAGCAAGTGATGACTTCTTGCAGGCTTACCAGGATCCCTGGTGATGAGTCGAGTCCGGGAATACCTGATGGAATACCTTACACCTACGAGCAAGGAACTAGGAATTGAGAGGTTGGTGTCGTTACTCGTCGCGGTGATAAGTAGTTATGACACGCTGTCGTGTGACTATTTATTACATGTAGTGAAGTAATGGTGCAACTCCACGGTTGGTTACTCTATCCAGACGTTGCCATATGATAACCACATAATTTCTCTGCTCTCATTGTTTCTCACTTTAGACACGTCACAGACTGTGACCTGGTCTCAGTTTACAGCAATCACCGCATGCATAAGTCTCGACCAGCCAGTCCCCCTGTACCTCCACTCCAGCTGGCCTGTCCCCCTGTACCTCCACTCCAGCTGGCCTGCAGCTCTGTCAGTAGCAGCACTACTAACACACGCCTGCAGCTGGACACCAATGAAGGACTGCCAGACCTTCTAAAGCAGCGTAGCCCAGGTAGTACCAGCATCGTAGGTCAAGCTGTGATCATTCTATCTCGCATCAGGCTATGTTATTCAGTAGGTATGGTTACCTCTCAAGCACCAGCCGAGGTGACGACAAGCCCTCGGAAAGAGTCTACCGTCGGTAAGAAAAGATTTCGGCCAGACCTTGGTCACAACATACGTCCGTCACTGCTGAAACGTAAAATGAAAGCCAAACTCAAGTTTATCGGTCAACTTCTGAATCCGGCCAAAGGAGATCAGGTGAGATATAATCCTCTGTACAGGCCAACATGATGGCTTTAAAACTTATTACTGCGTTATGGGACCAGCTTTGTGGTGATTGTCACACTCTCTTAATATACTGCACTGGATAATTATATCATCAGTTATCTCCCCCTGGTGTTTTACAGATAGCCACCGCTGTAATAGATGATCGCTGTACAACGGCTCCTATATCCAGCCATAGTAAAGTCACTGTTGTACAGTCTTCTACCCCAGAAATAACGGATCAAATGGGCTGTCAATCGGCTGACAGGTTAGTTACTGCTAATAGGAGGAGACAACTCTTAATTCAATAATTACTCCTCCAAACACTGAACAAAACATTTAGAGTTCTCATTGCTGGGAAATACAAACGTGAATATTCCACAAGTGGAAAGCTCCATCTCAAGTATTCAGTTCGTGAATTTCCTGCCAAGACCTTTGATCAGCTGATTTGGATTGGAGTGCTGGATTGGACCTTTTACATGTCGTACCGTCTACCTGTTGCTGTTTATGTGTAACCCTTGGTTCTCGTTATCTGAATGTACATGCCATCGTAAATTGAGGATGGGCTAAACACTCTGGTACTACTTTAAATGACAGCAATTTATTATTGTATAAAGTCAACATACATTTCCACCTCTTATTGTATTCTGCTGTTGCCAGGAAGTCACCCTCACTCGAATCCCTTGATCGGCTAGGAAATGGTGACATATCAGTGCAGGTGGATCGATCTCTCTACACCATAGAGGCACCCATGTTTGGCTGTCACTACATGCCGCAAAGACCTCCCAGGAGAAGGAAGCAAAGCAAACTCCATTCAGATGACATTAAGTGCAGAGAGAACTTTTCCACCAACGCACACATCTCTTCCAGCTATCCGTCGTCTACCGGGTAAGAACAGGTCATCACTGGTATAGAGAGTGTCAGTGTTAGTGAGCTCTGCTGTAGGTCCTGATGCAGTGCAGTTTATCTGTCTCTGTGTACATCTCACGGTATTGATCGATAGAATGATTGTGCGGCACCTCAGTGGACAGATTTAGGACCATGAGGCTACCATTGTTATTTCAATTCTATTTGTTCTGGCCATGTGTTTTCACTTCTTCATACTGGAATGAAATGTTTGGAAGTGCTGGGATGAGCATTATCGGGAGAAACCTGTTCTTTGTTGTTAGCCAGACAAGGTGGGGGCATACACCCGTCCCAACCACCTTGCTACATCTTAGGAAACCGTTACTAATAGTTCTGTTTCCTTATCTCTGTAGACTTCAAGTGGAGCGGAGAGAGGTCGACGTGGAGTACAGTGTATCCAACTCGTCCGAGTCACCGAATTTCTCCCCCATACAGCACCATCATCGCAACTGTGTTACAGGGCAGCGAGTCAGTACTCTCAGTGCCAGTGATGACGGAATACCAGTGGTGGCAGGTGATATAGGAGTTGTCTCCCATGCTGATTTTACTCGGCCTGGTTAATTGCTGTCGGTTCAGCTTTGTTTGTCAATACCCAGGACTGGAGATAACGCAGGATCCCGAACAAAAGGTAACGCCGAGGCTCCGAGTCAAACAATGGGTAACTTACTCTCTCCCTCCCCTCTCTCCTTTCCCCTCTCTCTCTACCGCCATGAAGATTCAATCAAGGAGCAGTATATCAAGAGCGCTGCGCACACACTGCCATTAGGTTTCTAAAATAAGATTTACCAACAAATAAATCATGACATAATAAGTTTTTAACTTGAATTCACAGCGATATACTAACAGATTACTTCACTTGGAAACAGTAGTTTCCACATGAATTCATAGTAACAATATATTCAGCACCTTCCATAGCCTGCACTGCTCCGTATTCAGCACCTCCCATAGCCCGCACTGCTCCGTGTTCAGCATCGGAGGAGTCGTGTCACCCTGCTGTGCTGTTGTAGGTGATGGAGCAACCAGAGAATACCTGGTGTGGCTTAAGCCAATCATCGATGAGGAACTTTTTATTCCAGGATGATGTAAGCGTTCTATAGCTACACGCTATTAGGACTATGACTTACCTGCAGTAGTTACACTTTACTAGGGATATAATTTACCTGTCGTGGGTGATGAGATGACAGGTCTAATATAATGTAATAACCGCTGTAATTTAGTGTATGAACTGTTTTATTTGAAACAAAATAGAAATAATCACATTGGAAAGCAGAAAAACCGGGTCTTCCTATGAGACAATGATAGTGCATCGGTTCCCACAGGGGAAGATAAAGAATACGGACAGTCAGGAAGTAGTAGAGGAGGAACTGAGGCTAAGATCCAATCATACCGCGGGACTTCATGATTTTATATTGGTCTGGGACTTCCATCAATGCCTGCAGGGCCAGGGCGGCCTGAGGGTTCTTGTATGTCGACTGACTGGACATGATCCTGTGAAACTCGACAAACTGGAAGTTGTCAAACGATCGGGCAGGAAGTCTGTCGTCAAACTCTCTCATCATGTCCCATGGACCATCTCCTACACATACAATACATGTAGGAGCTGGGCAGAGCAAAGACACAGTGGAAAATATGATGAGAGAGTAGAATATCAGCACACTTACCGACACCGATCATGACTATAGAGAGAGGGTAGTTAGACGCTCGAACTATTGCCTCCACAGTCGATCTCTCATTGGTCACTTGACCATCTGCTATGATCACCAGGATGTGAAACTGAAACAATGATATCAGGACCTCAACAGCTGGTCACTCAGTGACTGGACAGTGTGACGACTGGACAGCACAACAACTGGACAGTGTGATAACGGAACAGTGCAACAACTGGACAGTACGACAACTGGACAGTGCAACGACTGGACAACATGACGACTGGGCAGTGTGACAACCAGACACTGGGCAGCATTCTGATACTACTTACTGATCTAGTCTGACTGACAATCTCTACTGCCTTGTTAATCAGTGGAGCAAAGCTAGTCGGGCCACTCATTCTCACGTATTGTGTGACATTTTCATAGGCCTTCAGCACTCCATCCATGCCTACACAGTAACCCTAGAAACATAAACACCATGTTTGTGATATCAATCACGAAAATGGCATGGTTAAGAGTTTTCCTCTCTTGCAAAAATAACAGGTGAACCAGTGAAGTTCCCCTCAGCAAATTGTGTTTCATACCTCAGGGGTAAGAGGGAAGACGCTGTGGTCCTTTGTGTTTAGATCGCCGAATCCAAACGCAGGTATGATATTATCCTCGTCAAACGGAGAGAGGCTCTCTGACACCAACGCTATGACCTTCAACAGAGGAGCAATACGTGATGTCAGCAAGGGGAGATAATACCAAAGACTTTTGTATGGCCGTAATTGTGATGGCCGCTGTGCTCTCACCTCTTGGTAAGGGTTTCGTTGATGAGTGCTGAGAGTGTGAAGATTTTTCCCACCGAAAGTGATTTCCCCTTGGCTATGATTACTCATGGTATAGTCAATACCTGATTGGATGACAGGCAAAGAGTTTTCAGTTTGAAGCAGTAGCCTATTGCTGCGCAGTATCAAGTGAAACAACACGTAATAGATGCCGTGGCTCTTGCTCATTACCTTTCAGCGACAAACCACTGTTCCTGTGCATGGTATTCAGAGTAGCAACGTCAGTGAGACGTGACGACTTTGATAACTCACCAAATATAAGGTTACTAGATTCCAGGCCAGCCTTCCTCAATGCCATCGTCACATCCTCTATTGTCGTAAACTGATCTGATATGGCTTTAAATGAGCTGTTACCATACAATGTCCAAATCGTGCTCTGATGTTCATGAGAATGAGTTGATGAACCGAAGCATTTATACAAGAACCACAGGAGTATTGTGAACGGGATGATGAACTCCAGAAACATATCTGCAGCTCCCAAACAACTTCAAACAGAATAAATGACACATGTAAGGGCGAAACAGGACATAATACGAAATTAGATCGAGGCTCAAGATGAAATGCTAACCAAGACTGTCTACTGAAAAGTAGGCCTATGAATCTTATAATAGAGCTTGTTGAGTTAAGTTCTATTCGCAGCGTAACCTAAGGAGATAGAGCTATAGTCGATGGAAATTAAGAGTGCGTCCCAGTCAGTACAGCTGCGTAAATTAACAGATCAACATAACAGAGATAAAGACACGTCAGTTTTGCAGGTATTCTTTCAGCAACACCGGAAAACCCAATCGCAAAATTAGCTACAAAGAAAACTCTTAAACATCGTAAGTTCCATATATATACGATGTAGATTGATATAGCTGTATTCAGACTAAGATATGACCTTGTCATCATGGATGTCGAATTAGATGTTCTTCGTTCTTCGCGACATTGGAATGTAGTTCGAACCTCATGCGTCAATGAGCTCACGCTTTCGCCTGACCGTCGGTTCATCGAAGGGGTTGCGTGTGGTTGCGTAAAGATTCCCTAGTTGTAAAGTGTGCGAATATTTATATATTGCTCTGTCTGGCTGTCTATCTCTGCTAGAAAATGGGCGCCGAACAGTCTATTCAGCAGGCTGGAAGTTTAGTTGAGCGGTCGACATCCGACTCTGGACCTGGTGTAAAGAAGTCATGCCCTGTCGATCATCGAACGCAGCAAGCAGCAACCGGTACGCTACCTAGTTTAACCATAAATTATGGTGGTATACGATTGGGTTACGGTATCATACACTAGTACTGTTGTAGCAGCCGCTAAGGGATGCCCAGTTGATCACAAGTCTCACGCTCTTGGGAAAGAGAGCATGAAAAAGACGCAGATCCAGTACGCGAGCGGTTGTCCTATGCACGCTGAAAACCATACGGACTACATTGATCCTAATAATATGGTGAGTGAAATTGAGCCTTCATGTTCGTACAGAAGCCATAAAAGAAATTTTATGATGGAAAATACACCAACTACCGACCTATTACATTGATTTACTGTACAGATGCCTCCGCCCAACCAAAGACCTGCTCCTGACCAGCCGTTCTCTCTGTCAACAGAACGAGAGAGCTCGAATATACCAAATGCCAATGCTGAGCAGAACAACACTTGGGTCTATCCATCTGAACAGATGTTCTGGAATGCTATGCTGCGAAAAGGTGAAAAAAAACCAGAAAGCTATTGATTACTCGTGCATTGGATTGATGCTGTGCCTAAACCTAGTGAATGCATGATGGGCTTCCTCCGCACTAGTACATACCCAAGGAATACAGTATACATAGACTTTCACATCGCTTCTTGCTGAAAGTCACACAGAGGTCGTGCGGTTTCAGGCTGGCGATGGAACGATGGTGACATACAGCAGGACGACATGACGAACATTATTAAAATACACAATGCCAACAACGAGCAGGCATGGCAGGAGATCCTGAAGTGGGAAATCATACACGCGGGGTAGGTGGGGGGGGGGGGGCGGGGCGGGAGGAGGGAAGGGGGGAAGGGGAGGGGGGAGGGGGGGGGGGGGGGGGGTGGTGTGGTGGGGG
>ERZ1740065.3052-NODE-3052-length-10466-cov-4.319950_pt1 | contig 10466 bp, 9 predicted proteins | sample MGYA00581738_ERZ1740065 | MGnify/ENA primary metagenome ERZ1740065 (study PRJEB43018, sample SAMN04849749) | marine metagenome | isolation source: floating plastic debris | place: Pacific Ocean | collected 2008-09-01 | study: EMG produced TPA metagenomics...
GGGGTGGTAGGAGTTGCGGCTCGACGGGATCACGACGCGCTTCTAGGGGCTGACCAGTTTGCGTGGGGGGGCAACCTATAGTTTTTATGCCCTCAACACGGAGAACGAGGTCGTCAACGTTTTTCAGTGGGACCAAAAGCGGCGGCCGCTGCGTTTTGTGTCGGCCAATATGGTAGCCAGTACGCGCCTGACGGTCCGACAGTTGCAGCAATTATTTACGGGGCAAAATCCACAGCAAAAGAAGAAAGACAAAGACCGGAAGAATACGAGCTCGGGTTCTGGGTCGGGATCGGGATCGGGTACGACGGGGCCCCAGGCGGCTAGTTTTGAGGACATCCTCAGTTCGCTCAATTTGACGCACGACATTCGCCTGAATTGGAACGTGGTGGACGGTCGCGACACCCTGGTGATTGGGGCGCACACGCTCAAGCTGACGGTGGGGAATATCCGAATTACGGACAATTGGGGGGTGCAGGTGCAGCAGTTTGGCTACGACTTTCGGAACCAGGGTTTTATTTACCCCAGTTTTGGCTTTACTCGCGATTTGCACTGCTGGGTGATGGCTTTAGATTGGCAGCCGACGAACGGGAGTTTCCACTTTTCGTTGAAGGTGAAGCCGGGGACTTTGGATTTTATCAAGGTGCCTTACCAACGGGGGGATTTGCAGTCGACCTTGCGGTTTTAGGGGGCGTGGTGTGTGGTAGGGTGACATAGAGGTAGTGTTTTGTTTGGGTGACTCTGTGTAAGAAAAGCAAAAAAATGTAGAATGTGTACCTTTTTTTATATATTTGGTACATATAGAAGCCTTGTGAGTCAAAAAAAAGAAAATAAGTACGTATTATCGCCTCTTCCACCTCCCAAGAGTAAGATTGAAAGTATTGAAATACTGAGGCAATTATCAAGATCTTCTAGGGTTCTTGGTGAGTTAAAAGGAATTGCCCGAACCATTCCAAACCAAAAAATGCTTATCAATGCCATCGTGCTACGGGAAGCAAAAGATAGTTCAGCAATAGAAAATATCATTACCACTCACGATGAACTCTACAAGGCATTATCAGTGAAAGCAGCACCTGATCAAGAGACAAAAGAAGTCATCAATTACCGAAAAGCTATACTCAAAGGGTTCGATCTGATTCAAGCGCAAGGATTTTTGAGACATAATGACATCATAGCGCTGCAGAACATAATTATTGAAAATAAAGGGGGAATCAGAAAAACACCTGGGAAAGTACTTAAAAATGATCGGACGGGAGAAGTAGTTTATACTCCACCCCAAGATTTTCAAGAAACTAATGCATTGCTCTCAAATTTTTTGGAATATTACAACCTGCGGCAGAGTTATACTGAGCCATTGATCAACCTCGCAATTTTACACTACCAATTTGAGAGTATTCATCCGTTTTATGACGGTAACGGCCGAACGGGAAGGATTTTAAATATCCTTTATTTGATCTTAAATGGCCTGATTGAGATTCCAATTCTATATTTGAGCTCTTACATTAACGAAAATAAAAGTGAGTATTACAGGTTGCTAAATTTGGTGAATAAGAGTGACGAATGGGAATCTTGGATTATATATATGCTAAAAGCCATTGAAGCGACGTCGAAACAGACCATCGAGAGAATCACCCAAATCAAAGAGAGTTTAGAGGCGACGATCGAATTCGTCGCACAAACGGCTTCAAAAATTTACAAGAAAGAACTTATTGAGCTACTTTATGAACATCCTTACTCGAAGATAGAGTACGTGGTAAAAAAAATGGGTGTCGAAAGGAAGGCTGCTTCCCGGTATTTACAAAAACTAGAAGGGATAGGAGTACTACAATCCCAAAAGATTGGGAAGGAAAAAATTTACATGAATGTGGCGCTGTTGGAAATATTAAAGCGACACTGACACCGGCTGTATTTTAGTGAAAATCAAATGGTTTTTTAGAAGCCATCTCAAAAATATCCTTCGAGCTGCGGCAGGGTCATTTTCGCCCCTACTTCGTTGCCAAAAGCGTCACGTAGCGAGGCTATGCTCCGTTTTGGCGCCTCGTAGGGACGTAAATGACCGCTCCCTCGCTAACAAAAACATTTTGAGATGGCTTCTAGTTGGATTTATACTTCTCTCGATATTCTGATGGGCTTAGCCCTTCCTTTCTTTTGAACAACCTTGAAAATAATGTGGCTATTTATACTTTTGGGTTCTTCGGACCGGGAGACCGTTCAATCCCGCTGTTGAAGACGTTTGTTGAATTCGGCGGCTTCCACACCGGAGCTGCGGCGGATTAAAATCAGCAGGCGGCCCGGGTCAATCGGCTGGGTCGCACATTCAAACAGCCAAATGTTTTGGTCCGGCACCAATGTCTTGCGGGGGCGTAGGCCGTACTGGGAGTCCTGCTGGCGGGCCCAGGTCTCGGCATTTTCTCCCGTGGCCAGGTCGATAATCAACTCGTTGGGGATGGCACTCGGGGGTACTACCGCCTCTTCTTGTACCCACTCGCCATTATCCGCCAATGCCACCAATTGCTTTTCCAGGTCTAGTACCGCTGGGGGCCGTTCAAAATCGCCCTTGATGGTCTGGGAATAATCCGGCTGGAAAAAGCTCAGGCTGGTGAGCTGGAGATCGGTAAGGCCGCTGAGGTAGAGGCTATCGTACTGAGGGAGTTGGGCGGCCCGGAAATCCGCCACGAGCTGTTCCAATTCCGCGGTGGGGACTTGGCGGCGGTAGAGGCCCATTTTGTCGGTATGATTGGTCCCGCGGTAATCCACCCGGCCGTTGGCGAAGACCTCCAAGGTATACACCGGGCACTGACCAAAACAGGCCGATTTCCGCATTTGGATCAACAAGGCATTCGGATTAGTGGCGGGATTCGCTGCGTTTTTACCCGGCTTGGTCCCATTACAAGCCAGCATTGCCAAGGCGAAGCAGCAGCCCGCCACCAGTGGCATCTTCATACGTATCGTCATTTAAAAGCTGTTCGGTAAGACCAAAACTTTACCCGAATATACCACTTTCTCCCGAACCACCTGTACCCAGTACACCCCACTCGCCAGGCCTTGTACGTCAATGGACTGGAGGCTTTCCCCACGGAGGCTAGCGGCGTAGACGCGTCGTCCCTGGCTGTCGATCAGGTAGAGGTTGAACTCGTCGGCTGGGTCCGCTTCGAGCAGCAGGTGGATGCAATCGCGGGCCGGATTGGGATAAATGGTTAGGGGATTGGTGCGGACGGGGTCGGGAGGGGTACAAACATCGGAGGTCAACAAGTCGGGGCGGGACGCGGTGATGGCCGCCCACATGCGCAGCCGCTGCCCTTCCGTAAAGAGCATCAGACACTCATCGTCGACGTAGTTCATAAAATTCATAAACATATCGGGGCTGCCGCAACTGCTGATCGGATGGATCGGACAGTTGCGGTATTCCGTTTCCTGTTGGGGAGTATCGGCCACTTGATCGTCCACCTCACAACCCCGTTGTCCCCAGGTGTGCTGGAGGTTGAGGTAGTGTCCCACTTCGTGGGTGGCTGTCTTGCCGAGGTGAAAGGGAAAGGAGGGCGAGTCGGCGGGGCGAATGCCAAAGTAAAGGGGATCGACGATGATGCCGTCTTCGGCGGGGGGGACGGTCTCGGGGAAGGTACCGATACCGAGGAAGGCGCCACAGGTGGGGGCCACCCAGATGTTGAGGTAGCGCAGGGGATCCCAGGCGGCACTGCCCCCGAGCTCGGGGTAGTAAAGGCGGGGCCGACCGTTGAGGCGGACTTCTCCCACGTTACCAATGCAATCGACGGTACTCTGCCGCCGCAGGATGCCGCTACTGGCTTGCCCCTGCGGATCGGTACTGGCCAGGCAAAACTCCAGGCCAATCGACGTGGCGAGTGGGGCAAAATCATCGGGAATCTGGAGGCGGTTGGGATTGCGTTTTTGAAAATCGCGGTTGAGGGCGTCGATTTGGGAGGCGATGATTTCGTCGGAGAGGTTTTGACTGGGATCCTGCCAGAGCAGGTGAACGACTACCGGGATGGTGGCCAATTGGCGTTCGGTGGCCAGGTCGGGGCGAAAGTTTTGGGTAAAAGCTTCGAGCCGTTCCACTGCCGCCCGGCGCTCCGCGTGCGCTGCCAAATGCTCCGCGCGCAAGGCCTGCGCGGCACAGTGCTGGTACGGAGCCTGCGCTACCGCACCCCAGGCACCCACCAAAAGTAAGACCAACGGACTAATCCAGCGTTTCCACATACACCAAAGCTTAGGTGTTCACGATCCAGCTCTCCTACCTTTAATTGTTAATCAAGTCGTAAAGTTGATCCAATTTGGGGGATAAAATGATCTCGGTACGACGATTCTGGGCTTTGCCCGCCGCCGTACCGTTGGAGGCGATGGGCTGGTAAAAGGCCCGCCCCGAAGCAATCACCCGCTTGGGGTCGACGCCACTACTGACCAATACCTGGGCAACGGCGGTGGCCCGGCGGACACTCAAATCCCAGTTTTGGGCGGCCGAACCATCAGTATCGGTGTGGCCTTCCACATTGACCTCTACGTTGGGATTGTCCTTGAGGACGCCCGCCAGGGTTTGAATGGCCCGCTTGCCCTTCCAATCCAGGCGGTTGCTCCCGCTGGCAAAGAGTAGGTTCTGACTGAGTGAGACGTAGATCTTACCATTGGCCTCGCTGACCGTCAGGTCGGTACTCGAAAAACTGTGTAGGGCCTGATTCAGATTGCTCCGTAGGTTACCCAGGGCCGCTTCCTTGGCGGAAAGTGCCGCTTGCAATTCCTGGATTTGCGCCTGGTACTCGGCTCCCTGGTCGGCACCGAGTGCGGCGGTGATTTCGGCTTCCTTGTCCTGTACCAGTCCTTGCAGTTGCGCGATCTCCGCCTGCAGGCTACGGACTTCGCGGTCCTTGGCGTCGAGGATGGCCTGCTTCTCCGAAATCTTGTTGGTCAGTTGCTGAACGTCGCTGGACGAATTGGAAAGCAGCAGTTTGTTTTGCTCCAAGAGCTCATCGTAGCGTTGTTGGATATCGTTCTGGCTGCGTTGGAGGTTCTGGAGTTTGTCCTGGTTGTCTTTCAAGTCCTCCTGCAACTGGCTCAACTCCTGGTTGCGGCGATCGAGGTCGTACTGGGCGTAGCGATTTTCATCCGCCACCGTCCGGAGCGAGTCGCGCGATTTTTTGTACTGACTGCTCGATAGTAGGGCCTGATCGTATTTTTGGCGGGGGATGCAGCTGCTGAGTAAAGACAGGGTTCCCAGCAGTAGGAAAGCGGGTAAAAGGGTTCTCATGGGCACCATTTAAGTGATTTTGGGCCTTAATTTACGGAATTCTGAGCAGATGGTAAAGGTAGTGGCCGAAGGGAACTTGGGGAAGCAGGGGCAGGGGTGGTATGAGGAGCTGGGGTGGTGTGCGTACTAGAGGGGGCAAAAGGGTGGGATCCCACCCAAGCCACCGCCGCCAGTCGTCGCTCGATTTTGAATATGGCGGACCTAGCTCCGCCATCTCGACTATCGGGCACTCCGACCGCGAGGTTACCAAGACCGTTTCTCGAGATATCTTTTACTTGGGTCCCATCGGAGAAAAAGTCGGTACATAGACGCTTTTCACGACTAAATTCCATAAGCCAGTATCCAAAAAATGGTACAGAATCGGCTAGAGGCCTTGAAAAGTAAGGGTAATTTTTTTTGAAAAAAGTAGGCGCTCGTAAATTTTAACATTTCTCCTGAGGTCCAATTTTAGGCAATCTCCCCTCCACAACTGGACCCCGCCCCGGCGGTACAGCCGTAGCAGTGCTGGTTGAGTACGATCGCGCGGTTTTGCAGAAGCTCCCCGTCGAAGTCCTTGATGTGGCGGGAGCCGGTGGTGGCTACCTTGAGGTCCAGCATCTGGTTGAAGTCGCAGTCGTAGATGTAGCCATCCCAACTGATGGAGACCGTGTTGCGGCACATCAGCCCCGTGACGGTCGAGGGATTGAAGGCTTCGATGAGGGCCTGCATGTAGTCGCGGTAATTATCAGTTTCGAGCAGGTACTCCAAAAAGCGGGCGATGGGCAGGTTGGTAATGGCGTAGAGGTTGTTGAAAACGATGCCGTAGCGTCTTTGGAGTTGGCGTTTGAACTCGGCCTCCAGGGTTTGTTGGTCACCGGGGAGGAAGGCTCCGGAGGGATTGAAAACGAGGTCGAGCTGGAGGCCCGTTCCTTCCTTTCCGTAGCCCACTTCGTTGAGCATCTGGAGGGCGGCGATGCTGTCTTCAAAGACGCCGTCGCCCCGCTGGCGGTCCGTTCGGGTCTTGCTGAAGTAGGGGAGGGAAGAAACCACCTGGACGCCGTGCTCGGCGAAGAAATCGGGGAGGTCGTGGTACTTTCGGTTGGCGCGAATGATGGTGAGGTTACACCGATCGATCACCTTTTTGCCCAGGGCGCTGCACTGTTCTACAAACCAGCGAAAATGGGGGTTCATCTCGGGGGCACCCCCCGTGATATCGACGGTGTGGATGGTGGGGGTGGCGGCGATGATTTCCAGGCAGCGTTCGAGGGTGGCGCGGTCCATGTTTTCCCGCCGCCGATCCGGTCCCGCATCCACGTGGCAGTGGGCGCAGGTCTGGTTGCAAAGCTTACCGATGTTGAGCTGGAAAATTTCGATGCCCGAGGCGCGGAGGGGGCGGTGCCCCAATTCTCCCAGCGCTTCGCTGAAATTGGGAAATTGATCGTCGAGCCGCTCCTTGCCGTTGAGCACCTTGAGTTGGAAAAAAGTATCCGACAGCTCGTTGGACCGCGATTTTAAAGATTTACTGCGCTGTTTGATCGCCATAGTTACATCGTCATTTTTTTGACATGATTCATCATTTGTACCCCGTTGACCAGGGTCGCTCCTCCCCGGATGGCCGCCGCTACGTGTACCGCTTCCATCATTTGCTCTTCATCCGCCCCCTTTTTCAAACAGTCCGAACTGTAAGCATCAATGCAGTAAGGACAGGCCACCGCGTGGGCAACCGCCAGCGCGATGAGCGACTTCTCGCGCGCGGTGAGGGCCCCCTCCTGAAAGACACTGCCGTACCACTGGAAAAACTTATCGCCGTATTCCTGCTGAAATTCCGTGATGTTACTGAATTTTTTGAGATCATCCGGGTTGAAATAGGTCTTTTCACTCATGCTGGATCGGATTTACTTTTGCAAAATGCAAAACATTAAAGAATTGTTGTTGAATTGTTTTTCTTTTCCCCACCTGGGCTTCCACAACTGTAACGAGGCGGACATAAGCCCTAGGAAAGTGCCCAAAGATAAGTACTTAATTTTGAATACTACGGCCCCCCCAGCATTGGAGCGGATTTGAGGTCCGCCTGGCAATGCTTAACTTTGGGGTCCAAACCCGCACGGCCAATGAAAATATCCATCCTCCCCCGCTTCCTCGCGATGACTTGCACCACCTGCTTCCTGGCCTGCCAAGCCCCCACCGCGCGAATTGATTACCAAAGCCTGCCCACCCGCACCGCCGGAGGCATCAACGTAGTCGTGGAAATTCCGGCGGGTACGAACCACAAAATCGAATACGACAAAACCAGCGACCGTTTCCTCAATGATCAAGAAAATGGGCGGGACCGCATCGTCAACTTTTTACCCTACCCCGGCAACTACGGCTACATCCCCGGTACCTACTTGGATCCCCAGCGCGGTGGCGACGGCGATGCCCTGGACATCCTCGTCCTGAGCGAAAGCCAGGCCACGGGTAGCCTCCTGGAAGTGTTGCCCATCGCCGCCCTCCAACTCAAAGACGGTGGCGAGTGGGATACCAAAATCATCGCCATCCCCAGCGACTCCACCCAGCAAATCATGGCGATCCGTGATTTTACCCATTTCATGACCGAATATAACGGCGTTCAGGCCATGGTCAAAAACTGGTTTCTCCAGTACAAGGGCCTGGGCGAAATGGAATTCGTGGCCTGGCAAAACGAGCGTTTTGCGGAAAAAGAAATTGAAAAATGGTTGGCGCCGTGAGGATTTGACTCCTAAATCCCCACGGTGGTTCAAACCAATTAGGAATTTCCAATGTTAAAGACGATATTGGCATTGGTATGCTTCCATCTGATTTTTAAGTTCGGCTATGACCACCAACCTCACCTCATCCTTTGAGCCCCAGCTCGAACCGCTGTCTGCGAACGGAATCGGGGTAGCTTACTTTTCTTCCATCACCGCCATCCCTCGCTTGGAATGGCAGCGGGTACAGCCCACCGACAATCTGTTCCTACAGCGCGATTACCTCGAAGTTCTCGAAAACCATCCCCCCCGCGGCATGCGTTTCGCCTACCTGTTGTTCTATCACCAGCTGCGACCGGTGGGGCTGGCCGTTCTCCAATTACAGCATATTAGGGCGAGCGAAAGTCTGGGGTGTGAGCAGTCTCGTACGGAGGCTCATAGATCCCCCTGCTTTTTTACCGCCTACGGCCGCTTCCTCAAAAATTTTGTAGCCAATCGCGTCGAATTCAATACCATGGTCTGTGGCAATCTCCTGCTGACCGGTGAGCACGGCTGGTACTTCAAGCCCCCCGAATTGCGGGGCAACAAGGGCCAACAACTACTGGTGGAAGCCATGCACCACGCCAAGCGGGAAATCGAGCGTCAGGGCCTGCTGCTGAGTGCCATGCTGGTCAAGGATTACTATCCCGAACGGCGGCCCGGTGGCCAGATGCTGGTAAAAAGACATTTCAACGAATTTACCGTACAGCCTAACATGGTCCTCAAGCTGCGGCCGGAATGGCGGGGGTTCGACGATTATCTGGGCGCTTTTTCGTCCAAGTACCGGGTGCGCGCCAAACGCGCCTTTAAGAAGGGAAAAGCCCTGCGTAAGGAAGAACTTACGCTGGCCCAAATGCGGCATTACGAAGGAGAAATGTACCAACTGTACCGCTCGGTGGCGGAGCATTCGGGCTTCAACCTGATCAACCTCAACAGCCACTACCTCCTGGCCTTGAAGGAACAGTTGCCCGATGCCTTTCGTTGTTACGCCTATTTCCTGGAGGATAAGCTGGTCGCCTTCTATACCTCCATCGCCAACGGTGCCGAGATGGAGGCACACTTCCTTGGTTTTGATAAAAACCTCAACGCCAGCCACCAGATTTACCTCAATATCCTCTACGATCTCGTTCGGGGCGCTATCGATGGCCAACACGATCGCCTGGTTTTTGCCCGTACGGCTATGGAAATCAAAAGCTCCGTGGGAGCCGAAGCCATCGATATGTATTGCTACCTGCGGCACCGCAACTCCATCACCAACAAGCTCGTTCACCCCTTATTCGATTACCTCAAACCCCGCGAGGACGACTGGAAACCCCGTCATCCCTTTAAGTAAGCGCCAAAATATCTGGAGATCTGGAGCAAGGGCTCCCGTTGCGATTGCTATTCCCGGACCCGGGAAAGACTGCGGCTGATGCGTTGGCGCTCGGGCTCCACGTAATTTCGATTTTGCAAGTAGCGGTACTCCGGTATTTCGTCCGCCGTTTCCGCTTCTTGTGGAGTGACATTTTGTAAGGTGGTAGAAAAATTGTTGAAACCGGCTTGCTGGAGAATCAATTGATTCATCATGGCGGGTTGCTCGGTCTCAAAAATGGCGACGGATTGGTTGTAGCTCCGCAGTCGGAATTTGACTTCGCGTTCCCGTTCATCGAGTGCGAGAATGAAGTAAAGGTTTTCTCCAATTTTCTGAATCTTCATTCCTTCGGTAAAGGTCGTGTCGCCGTTCACCACCAACTTGCCCTTGCCTTCGATGGTAAAGGCGTCGGTTTGTCGCCACTCTTCCACCGTTTCCCGATCCGCATCAATTTTTTCGGACCATTGTCCAATCAACCAGCGAAACTGGTCGATGTTGTTGCCCTGGCCTTCGTAGAGGAGGATATTGGTGGTAACGTTCAATTGGGTAACGTCCGAGTTGATGGGGACTTCGTTGGGATCGATTTCTAGGGAAGGGTCCGAGGGTTCGGCAAGCTGGGTAGCTACCTCGGCACTTTCGCCCGCGGGAGCATCGGCGGCGACGCTGCCACTGCTGATGGCGTCATCGCTTGGATTGGGGGGGGCAGCGGAGGCGACTACCTGGGTAGAATCGGTATTGAGGTAAGTATCCGTATTCGCTCTGTAGGCTTGGGGAGGGGGCGTGGCATCGTAGGTGCGATCCTTAGCCGTTGGCTCGGCGGCGCCGTTGGCTTGGCGTTTGGTCTTAGCGATGGCCGTTTCGCGGCGCTTGGGTGCGGCCTTTAGCCTAGGGCCAGCGGCGGCGATGCCGCTGCGGTATTCGGGGGTCTTATCGGGCGTACTGCGTAATTTTTTGGCTTTGGTGCCTTCGGCGAAGTTGAGTTGGCGGGGGCTTTGGTTGAGGTGGCGCTGGAAGCTGACGGCGATGGTGTATACCCCGGTTTGGTCGTCGTAGGGTTGGAGTACCTCCATGACGGGGGCGGGGAGGGCCTGGGCGGTAGACATCTCGGTGGTAGACTTAACAAAAAACAGACACATGG
>ERZ1740065.3053-NODE-3053-length-10462-cov-13.294994_pt1 | contig 10462 bp, 3 predicted proteins | sample MGYA00581738_ERZ1740065 | MGnify/ENA primary metagenome ERZ1740065 (study PRJEB43018, sample SAMN04849749) | marine metagenome | isolation source: floating plastic debris | place: Pacific Ocean | collected 2008-09-01 | study: EMG produced TPA metagenomics...
AAACTGCGCATGAATGTATCGATGAATGTATCGATGAATGTATCGATGAATGTATCGATGAATGTATCGACGAATGTATCGACGAATGTATCGACGAATGTATCGACGAATGTATTGATCTCCAAGACTTGGATTCTGCACTAAAAAACAACTTGTGAAGAATCATACGCACCGCCATGTTGTAATAAATAATGCGGTCTGATATTTCTTCACTCGTTTTAGAGAGAATGATGGAGTCATTTCTACGGAGAATACATGCTACACGTAAGTTATCAGCTGGTTACTTAATTAACTTAAAAAATGACATGATGAATAACTAGCGTCTCATTGAAAAATAAACTCAACATTGCTGTTGTTTTCCCTCACATCATAAAAGACTAATGGGTCAGTAATATAAGCAATTGGAAATGTTTGTGATTTCACTGCAATATATTCCACTTAAATTGGTCCCTCCCGGTCCCTTCTAATCATTACATGCATCGTAAGAAGCTGCCTGAATATTAGTGAGCATGTAATAAACTACCCATCAAATTACGGCTTCCAACAATCCCCCTGTTGCGAACTTGATACTGAGCCTGTCAGACCAGAATTCAATTTCATGACCTGGCTAGTAGTCATGAAAACTGATGCCTGTCGGCTGCAATCCTATGACCTATGACCTATAATGGGTGACCTATGACCTCTGATCCTATGATCCTATGATTTAGCGGGTAGCAACAAATACTTGTATATAACTAGTTTAACTTGTTTTGCTTCCATAGGCTCGACAATCGCACTGATAGTGTGCCAGACTCAGAATACGATCCGAAGCTGAAAGCCGCGCAGGAGGCTATCGATGAAGTGGCAGGTCCAGGCTCCCCAGTTCTAGGTAAGACAAGATAATTGCTGTTTTTGGTTTGTTAAAAATTGTGTTATATTATTATTATTATCATCATTATTATTATTATTGTTATAATAGACCATATCATATATGCTTGAAAGGCTGGCTCAACTCCATTAGCCACCAATTCAATTTGACCTCGTAGGGTTCAATATTTGATCTCAAGTTAAATCTACAGTAAAACTAAAAATAGAGCCACAGATATTGAGCAGCTGTCATGACTTTTCAAAGCAGAATTGCTTTCTAGAGCCTCTAAACATGCATATATCACTACTATCCTGTACTTGGATAAATTCTCTACATCACAGCTCAAGGACTATGGATAAGAAACCCTATGTATAAACAATCGATGGGCATCTCCTCCTATTCTGTGATTCGCAGAACTAACTAGGTCGATAACATGTTTCCTAGCATTCAGCATTCAAAGATATTGGGTATTGAATCGATACTAGATCAAACCGCACCTTGCTGCTGTTTGCCGCCATGATGCAACAGTGCGCACAAGAATCTTGCAAACGTATTCCTGTCAAATTTGGGACTTTGCCGTTCAATTACAACAAATCATGAAGCACAATGAGCCAGCAATGTATCAGCAATCCGACAGAGATTTCTCATTGCAGAATTTAAAGGGCTGCAGAACATGGAAGTCATCACAACCCCTCTGGTGGCAGAGGACTTCCTCACTGCAAAGCCTGACGACAACTTCATGGTAAAACTCCGAGCAGAGTACGAGTGTCTGGAAAATCATGGCGAGGAAATGTGCACTGAATCGGCATTTGACTGCCTCGTCAAGGTTCATGGAGGGGACTGAGTGTGAGGAGACACGGATCGACGACACAATATGGTAAGTCCGCTGTGAGTCAACACTAAGACTTGTGTTATGCTCTGGTCAATATGACCTGCGTAAAGTAAATAATATTAGCATGCAGTAAATATTGTGTTGTATCTCACTACGAATGCCTTACGCCTTATGCCTTCACTAGATGAGTGGGTTCTATGTATTCGTCATTCACGCGTGGATGAGAAGTTGTCTCCTCTTTGTCTCGTGTCACAGGGAGATCGACATAGTTAAAAAAAGTGTGTTTCCGTGAAGAGAAGCAATTGGTGGTTGTTGTTGTTTGTGTTGTGTACTGCTCTATGATGATCCGTAGAGGCTCTCAACCAGCCCATTGTCATATATTTAATTATCTGAGGCTCTCCAATTTTCACTGATGGTTGCCAAACGCATATGTATGAGCTGATTACATTCCAGCTTATGTCTGCCTATGTCTACATACAGCCTCAGTATAGTACACTTGCAGTAAGTAAGGGATGGCAACTGCTACTGTGGTATCACATGAATGAGAAACCTGAGTGATTAAAGACTATCAATCATAACCATCTTAATTCATCTTTATGGTTTTCTTTCTCTTTCCAGATGCCGGTGATGTTGGTGAGGAAATTCTTATGTTCATTACTATATAGTTTTAGTTTAGTATCAATTTACTGATTATTTGAATAATCGCTTGGTGAAGGAAATAAACTCTGCAGTATTTAAGATCGATGACGCTAATGCAGTGTCTCTCCATTCACTATTACCTCTTGTGCATCCTTGCTTCCTCCCCCCCCCTCGGGCTGACACAGGACAAGCCTCCTGTATTTCTGCAGTCAGAACTTGGAATGAAAATTGCCATCATTGGTTTCCTAATGTTAACTGTAACTGACTTAATTGCTATCAAACTAATAGCTGCTCATAGAGATATTGGGTGGTGAAAGCTTATCTACGACTCTGTGCTGAATTGGTAGAGCCCATAGTGCTAGTAGGTGTCTGCCAGCGTAAATACTGGCCCAGGAGAGCTGGAGACTCAGTGTCACTCCCATTTCATTATTGTATAATGAATAGCACTCTCTCTTTAGAATTCCTTTCGATCACGAGAATGTCTCTTCAACTTTTCACTTGAGGCAGAAAAGTGAGAAATGATAACCAGCTACATTCTCACGAACCAGTATATTTAAGAAATTACCCACAGACTACATCCGTGAGAAACACTGCTAGACAAATAGTCAGAACTTTATCATGACAAGCTTTTTTAACTGAAGGGCAGTGATGTCTTCAATGTATCAATGAAACTGAACATGTATAGTTCACAGGCTATCAACCGCCAATTCATGAAATATTTTATCGATGACGCGCAGAAGGAATGTATCTATCCGTCCCACAATATGTGAACGTTGAGGCACTAGTATCTACCACTTGTAATGCGAAATGATCACCATGACTGTATCTGATTAGATACTTGTCAATGGCACACTCAGAATTAAGTAGCCATGGATGAGGAGTTAGTGTCTCTAACTCCGGTGCAGATTGTCTCTCATTGATACAAAACCACGGTAGTTTGAGCATCACAGTCTCTCCTGAGCAGCATTAGCAGCACCTGTAATCATCACATACTAATATGGTTGCAACTCCCCTAATAAGTTTCTTACGAAGTTCCAACATTAGAATCTACAGGACCTATCTGATACCAGTGCTAGATGTATTGTGCCATCTCTGCAGTTATACTCCCCACATGTTGATCTCTTCTCTCACAGACAAGATGAAGTGATTGGATCTGCTTACAGCTTTCATACCCACTGTTTGCAAAAATAACCGTCATAAGCAGCCAACGGTTATCAAAGCTCTATGGAATTCTAATTGTTTATCTAGAGTTCATGAACTTGAGCAACTCCTTCAGAGGCCTGATAGTACAATGTGATTGGTCCATCAATTAGACCGCTATCTAATCGTCATGGAAGTCTCTTCATATATCAGTGGGAAAGGGAGCAGCGAGATAGTGAGCAACAGACAATAGCAATGGTGTTGGTTAGGTAGGATAGCAGCGCGTCTGCCAAGACTGCATACCTATGCCAAACGACTAGCCATGCAAGTAGATGGGTGTGGCAGTGCCACTGAAACATAAAGCTGCATCTCTAACCTTACAGTTAACTGTGTCAGCAGCTACCTTCACTGGTTGCTATTGCCGGCATAAGTCCATTTCTGTTTCTACCCTTCTCGTTGGCAGTTAAGGCGAGTAATAGCGCGCTGAGAGCTATTAGTTTAGCTAATCACCACCAGAGAGAGGCATCATTTCCTCCTTAATATCTTATCAGCAGTCTATGCTACAAGAAAATATACCTAAGAAAAAGAAAGTTAGCGTGTAGATAATTTATATAGTACTATATACTGCATATCAGATGTGACTGGTCACTCTCACACTGCTCGTATCATTCTGACAATGATGGTCAAAGTGATGAAGCGCAGTGGTGTCCACACTTCCTCTTCTTCAATACTGCACAAGTGGTAATTACTGCTTGTACAAAATATTGCGAAAATCTCAGAACTTCAATACTTTCAACATCAGATTAAGCGTACTGTAAAAGAGGCAACAGTAGCGTTTTTACGTCACTTGTGGAAGGAACTACAACGGTAGGTCATAGCTCATTGGTGGATAATTCAATAATAATTTAATAATTTAATAATAGTTACAGACTGCTGATTGAGGATGCATAGGCATTATATTTTCTTTGGTGAGTCGGCGCGCCCGTATTGAGCCGGGATTTGTCCCCTTTTGCGCCGGTAATAGTCCTGCCGGTGGCCCTGATTTATGCTGGGATTTGTCCTCTCCTGAGCTGATTTTAGACCTGGTCTATTCCTGGCGTAAAGCTCTCACGCACGTATCCATCGCACATCAGGCGTACTAACACGCCTATATTTATGAGTCAATCTAGCTCGACTTTATGGATCTCAACTTTCAGCAACAGACCCTTAGTTTGTGCCTTTTTTACGGTTTCATAAACTATACAAGAAATGATTGCATGACAACCTGTAAATAAAAGAATATTTCATATGGATTACAATTGTAATTTTTGGATGAGACTGAACACAAGTCAGCAGTCAACTCCACTTGTAACGCATGTATTTAGATCATCACCGATCAAACTTATAGAAACGATTGGAAATCAAACCGAAAAAATCAGTGTTGATGCTTATACTTATCATGGAAATATAACTTAGACAAGCATGCAATTCACTTGGGATCATTGGAGTTACAAAGGAACCATTAATATGCAGTAAAAAGGATGTTTTAGAACCATTCACACCACTGGGACCGAAATCATAGCACCGAACTAGAATCGCGTCAAAATCATTGGAAAATCAGTAAAACCTGTAGCAAACACAATTAAAGAAGGGAATTGATTCATCTCCAACCAGTAATAAAAAAGAGATTTCTCTTTAGATTTTATATAAGAAAACCTTTGTTGGTCCTAGAGATCAAGATGTACAAATATGTACCAAACTGACCAAACCCTTTTGGTCATTTTTGTGCATGTTCTGTGATTTATATCTTTGATGATTTACTTTCAGCAGTTCTCGCATCGTCATCAAACGGAAACCTCTCAATTATCACCTACTATCACCGCCAAGAGAACATTGTTAAGACGTTACTTCTCAGCCTGTCCGTGAACGGATACTTGACAAGTTTCAAGGCTGAGTAAACCCTCTCGTAGTTAATTCTGGTCATGAGCGAAAGGAAGAGAGTGATCATCTATTCCAACGATGTGGCTGTAACTGTAGACTTGTTACGATCACGCTCTGAGGGTGGCAGTATATCTTTGACATTGTGTTCTCTAATTCAGAGAATGATAATAAACTCACGGGTTTATACTCAGCCGTGTGGCCAGTGAGCTACTACCTATCACAGCTAATGGACTGGTCACTACTCCGAGAAAGGTAGTATACCTTTTTCGTTCAGGGTAGGGAAGTTGCGACCATATTGGCCAGATGATCACAGGCACTGCTAATGCTGGTCAGGAGCAACTGTGATGCTCAAACCTCTGTGGTAAAGGATCAATGAGAGACGATCTCCACCAGAGTCCATGACACTAATGCCCCATCCATGACTACTCAACTTTGAGTGTGCCAGTGACAAGTATTTAATCAGATCCAGTCTTAGCGACAATTTAGCGTCTGAAGTTTTATACACTGCTTTTCTATGAGACAAATAAATTTGAATCCTGACTAAATTCGATGCATGGAAACTTAAGCTGCCTTTACACTGGCTGGTTTTGTTTGGTTTTGAGCGTTTGGGAAAGGCAGCTTTTTTAAGTTCATGACCTCTAGATAAGTAATAAGAGTTCCATAGGGCTTTGATAGCCGTTGGCTCGTTATGACGGTTTGTTGCAAACCGCTGGTATAAAAATCCGCGGTTGAAAGCAGATCCAATCACGTCATCTTGTCAGTCAGAGAAGAGATCAACATGTGGTGAGTGATACTACAGAGAAGTTGCAATGCATCTAGCGCTGGTGTCGAATAGTTACTGTAGATTCTAATATTGGAACTTTGTAGGAAACTTATTGCTCTACAGTGTGTGCTGCTGGCATGCATAACTTCTGCAAAGCTGGGCAAGGTGGAGAAAGAAAGTGAAGTCATCACGGATAAACTTTTTGAGTTGGAGCATGAGTGTGAGAGTAAGACAGTGGAGGCACACTCATGTATCAGATCTCTGAGCATGGCAATGTCATCAATTCATTCGAATTGGAGGGAAGTAAGTAAAATTATTCATTTCCTGCCAGTCAGTTATCCTGCAAGGTCTTAGTGTGCTCCTAATGAACCCATGGAAATCGGCATTTTTTGCGATTCTTTCAGTAGCCATGCCGGAATCGTGCGCCAGTGTTATGCTGGTGCTACGCCAGTGCCATGCTGGCTTTTGTTCGCACTTATTATCCTCTCACTCCACTTAAGCCTGCTTTAGTCTAAGTGTAACTCCGCATTGACGAAACCGGCACACCTACTGATAGAAAAGTAAACTATGTCAACATGATGAGTGCTTAAACGCCACAGATCTACGGGTATATTTCACTCTTCTACTCTATTTTACTCTTTGAGCGTTCATCATGGCTAATGAGGAGGTTTTGATTTGTCTCAGACATGCCCAGTGTTACCAATCCCCAGAGGCAAAATAATGGAGAGTTTCAAACCTAATTCCAATCACTGGTGTCAGGTGACAGGAGTGTCTGAGGAGGCCTCTCCCACAATAATTTTGGCATATCATATGCTTTTAGAGTCCCTTTCAGGCTATTTTAATAAACCAGAATATGCCATGACATGCATCTAAACTAGTATATCTACCGTTCAAACACCCGCTATACTGTTCATGAAGCATTTGTTGTGTGCTGCAGATACTTAAATTACAAGAAATCCTTACACGGAGCTGATGAATTTTTGCCATTAGCTGAGTGCAAAAATTTAAGCATCCATAGAAGCTGCTGGAAATTCTAAATGTCATGGTCATAGATCGTAAAAGCCAAGTCGCCATGTCAATCTGCTGAAACCCGTAGAGTTTGCAACACTGGACATACCTGAGACTTTCCTGACAACTATCAAGATGTACTACATCTGCCTTGAGTGGTTACCGTGATCTCTTACATCTTTGCTCGTTTGTTTGCCAGACATAACCTAATCAGATGTAAAACCTTGCACAACCAGCCCCTTCATGTGTTTAGTTCCAGTCTGTAATCAAACAGCTCACTGTAGATTACAGATGGATACCACGAGGCTGTAGATTACAGACGGATACCATCAGGCTGTGTAGTTTCAGTTTTCGGTTTTGGTTGCGATAGTGTGAAACAATTGCCATGACAGCGATCCTATTATATATTTTTCCCACAAGTTCGTCAAATCAGTAAATTAAAACGTCACTGCTAGGGACTTCTGCTTTTCATCTCATACTTTGCGGTCAGATCATATTCAATTCTTTATTGATTGCTAATCCACCATGCTTTTATATGGCGGATAAACCTTGCACTGTCGATTTGAGGCTTATTTGCAATTTAGGTCAACAGACAAAGCTGCTATTTGGAAGGTTTTAGGAAAAGTATACTGGAGATTTTATTCCTCCGTATGTGGAGAACCTACAGGCATAGATCAGAAAGTTCTACCTTTACAACTGAGACTGTGTCATAAATTTAGCTTCTCCTGTTTGATTTAATATTCTTCAGTAGAGATACTTCTCTATGATTGGACAATAGTTAAAACATTTGAAGGCACCAGAATATGTTGCAACCGCAGATCTGGCAGCTTTAGTGGTGATAAAACTGCCTCCACGCATTGCTGTTGAGTTTTCCTTATTCAGTTTCTAAATCAATGAATGCAGTTGTTGGGTTTTGACAGGGAGTCCTTCGATTGAGTTTATTCGCCATCCTCTGCTTTTCCATATTTCCAGCTGACTATACTGTCAAACAGGTACTGGAGAGTTCTGAAATTTTTCCTACAAGCTGAGGAGGCGATGAAGTATAGGCACCTTCTTGGTCAGAAAGCAAAAGCTTCACTGGACGGGCTCAGGAGCATCACCTCTCTGTACAAGCCAGTAGTAGAGGAGTCGTATGACAAAACCAGCTCATTGATGGCAGAAGCTGGGTCACAGGACCGAGTTGTTGAAGTCTCGTATGACGCCAGTCGCAATAAGGAATACTCTTCACAATGCTGATGTCATAACAGCAATGAGTAGGGGCGATTACTATAAGAATTCGAGCATTGTAACTTCCAGCGATTAAAGTTAAAATGTTTTTAAAACTTGTGTGCGTTCCTCTTTGGCACTGGGATTTGATAGCTTTTGTTCTCATCTGTTTGGCGTCACCATTCATTCACGGTTATTGGTACTCGGTAGCAGTGAGCTGGGGTGTCAGAGATTTTCTTCCGAACAGGTTTTTATTTAAAGCTTCAAACTGTCCAACTCTGGAGCAGTCAAACACTCGACTGTTCGGCATATGAATATACACCCTTGGCAATGAGTGTGTTCACCAACAAATTGGAAGGTGCCTCACATGATTTGATAGGTCATGCACAACTTTCACCTGTACCAGAGATAAGTGATCTCACACCAAAACATACAATATATGAAGACATGCATATAATTGACTCGGTTGTTTCTGTCAATGCCAGATATAAAACGCCTCTATTTTAGATGCATGAGAAAATTGAACAAGTCGGCATTTTTATTAGTTACTAAATTATGTTACGAAGGCACATTTGGTAAAATAATTTCTATCATCTCACCAATATTACGATAGTGGTTGATAAAAAGCATCTTTCCCTTTGAATATCATACAAAGGCGTTCATTGAAATTCCAGATTTCTTCATGTTCAAGATTTTTTTAATGGAGCGGGAATGTTTAGCTCTTGATTCATGTTCTGCTGCCCAGAAATACATGTATGTCACTGCAGGGAATTCAGATAACACAAATGCTCCAGTAGGTAGTAAGAGTATTTAGACAGTGTTCTCCAAATGTTTATAAAAATGAAATATCTCAACTTTTTGGACTGATAAGTTGATGCCTTTGGGAGGGAATTTGAGGTAGACCGGTAGCACTTTTTGCTACGGGAGCGTGAGCAGGCAACATTACTTCATCCAGCCCATAGCTAGATGATGCTCATCTCTCATCTCCCAGCAATCTCATCCAACTGGCCGCAGCATCCCAGAATTACTGTCTCTGCATTATTTACGACCGTAGCTTTATCTAAGAAGTGTCACATTTTCTCAGCAGTGCCCCCTAGCTTCAGAGACACCACCTCATGCAAACATTGAAATTACCCTGTGCATTGTTGACCTCAAATCTTTCCTTAAGGAATGATTATTACGCTTCATACTTTTCTAGTCAGGGAATTCGCATACGTGAAAGCGCTACAGTGTGGTATTACCAAACAATTCTACAACAGCATCATTGGATGTGAGCCCATGTTTGTGGGAAAGTTGGGAGATTAAATCAAGGAATACACAAAAGACACCATTGATGGTAATAATGTCTGGAGAGAGAGCGCTCTCAAAGGTGAGATATCAGTCCAATTTCACTAAGGTGGAAAAGGATCCCATCGCCTGACTTATGAAGATGTGGCCGCCGTTCCTACAGCAAGGGTAGTTCCTCATCTACATAGACTTACATTGTCGCGGTTGGAATGCATTTAGAAGTCAAGCATCACAAGCATATTTCTACTGCAAATCATCCTTGTCTGCATAAGCTGACTGATTTATCTTAGTAGTTGTATCACAATCACATGTACGATCAGAGAAATGCTGTAACTGTTAGTTCACGATGACCGGTTAGTGGGAACTGCCTGGAACTAGGCTCCAAAGCAGTTTTTAGAGCTAATTTTTGTGACTCTTTGAGAATCATCATGAGGCCTTGAGAATTGTGACGACACATTCGAATATTTCATACACATGGCATCAAAAGCCTCAGTGTGCCTTTCCTTCATCCCACACAATTTCTTCGTAGATGCTCAAACTGTCATCGCATTGTGTGAGAAGTACGATTCTTACCGGAAGGCAGACATTTATCGCGTGAAAGATGATATAAATGAAATATTGATGTTTGCTAAGCCCTTGGAAGAAAACTACAGTCCTCTTTTGGAAGAAATGAACAAGCAGCTGGAGACACCTATATGCTACTACCCGTGAGTGTTAATAACTACTGGCTTTTATGGACTTAACGCCCCTCACCTAACCAACGCTCCTCACCTAACCAACGCTCCTCACCTAACCAACGCTCCTCACCTAACCAACGCTC
>ERZ1740065.3054-NODE-3054-length-10461-cov-4.014319_pt1 | contig 10461 bp, 10 predicted proteins | sample MGYA00581738_ERZ1740065 | MGnify/ENA primary metagenome ERZ1740065 (study PRJEB43018, sample SAMN04849749) | marine metagenome | isolation source: floating plastic debris | place: Pacific Ocean | collected 2008-09-01 | study: EMG produced TPA metagenomics...
CGCAGTTCGCGAATTTGGGTGGGGTCGATGTCGTGGATGGCAAAGGCGATGAGGTCCTGGAATTCCAGATTGTCGAGTCCCTCCGCTTGGAGGGATTCAAAATACGCCGGGGTGACCTCGTGAATGCTGGCCTGGAGGATTTCCTCGTGGGTCAGATCGCGGAAGCCCATTTGCCGGAGCCGCTGGACGTCTTCGGGTTTGACCTCGTGGATAGCAAAAGCCAATAATTCGTCAAAGGGCAGCTCATCCAGGCCCACGGTCTTTAACTCGTTCATGTATTCGAGGCTCAGGTCGTGGATGTTGGCCTCAACGATGTTGGACAGGCTGAGTTTGTCAAATCCCAGTTGACGCAATTCCGCCACGTAGGCCATATCGATCTCGTGGATATTGAACTCGATGAGGCGATCGAGGGAAATATCGCGGTAGCCCAAGCCTTCCAGTTTTTGCTTCATCGTCTGGAGGTAGTCCAACTTGATGCCGATGTAAGCCAAGGATTCCAGCATTTGGTCATCGACGGTGTAGCCCAGTTGCTTTACGCCCGCCAAGTAATCCGTGCCAATGTCCGCCAGGACCATGTGAAAGAGCAAGTCTTCTTTGAGCTCGGTGTAGCCCCGGGCCGCCATGGCCCGTAAAAAGTCTTCACTCTGGCGAAAGGTGTAGTGGCCGATGCCCTCCGGCCCCGTGAATTTCCCCCGGAATTCGATCGTTCCCGCCTCTCCCCTCAGCTCAAAGGTCCCCTCCTGCCCCTGGGGCAGTACCCCAAAGCGATCGCGAGCGTAGCAATCGTGGCGGTTCCAACGGTAGCCCCGCTCGTTGAGGTCATTGACGAATTGGAAACACAGTTCGGTCGCTTGGAGAGTAGCCGCCCATTTGCCCGTCACGTCCAGCGGGGGCGGGGGATAATCGTAGCGGAATTCGTAGTTGGCCACTTCGCTGGCAGTATTTGTTTCCCCCAGTGCTCTGGTCCTCCCGTGGTCGGCTTCGGGGCTGGCCACCGTTAGGTTTACCGTATCGGCATCCAGGAGCTGGGGTTCCTGGGTGTCGCGCGGTTGATCAAGGTCGATGGCAAATTGGGAGAGCCGCAGTTGGGAGTATTTGACGGCGTTGAGGCTCATCACGGAGAGGCCCAGCACGGGTAGGATGCAGAGGTATTTCCAGGCGGAGCGAAGGGAAGATTGGCGGGTATTCATCATGAGGATGCGCTTTTTCAAAAAGGATTGGTTGTAATGGTTGGTGAGGGAAAGGGAAAGTTCGGGGACGGCGACTCGGAGCTAGCTCGTCTGGTAGGTCTGCGGGTCGTTGCCGCGGCGGAGCATCTTTTGATCGGTCAGGAATTCCAAATTGTTTTCCACGGCCCGGCGGTAGAGCCAGGCAAAGGGATTGAACCACAGCAGTAGGGTCAGCAGCTCGGCGAGCAAAATATCGAGGCTGTGCTTTTCGCGGATGTGGATGCCCTCGTGTTGGATGATCTGGCGGAGGGTCGGCTCGTCGTACTTCCGGGGGTGGATAAACACGCGGTTCCATAAGGAGTAGGGCGCGCTGGCCTTGTGGGTTTCGACGATGAGCAGGTCCCCTTTTTGTTGAGCGGGCTGGCGGTAGAACCGGAACAGGAGGGCCAGCAATTGGATCAGAAAGTTGAGGCCGAAGATGGCGAGGCCAAGCAGGTAGACGTAGGGCAGGTAGCTCCTCAGGCTGCTCCAGACCCCGGCGGGTGCGGACGCGGCTATCCCGGGGTTCGGGCTGGCGGGTTGGTCCAATCGACGGAGCGCTCCGGACTCCGGGAGGCTGGACGAGGGGTTATCGCCGGCGGTCGGTATCAAGGTGGTTTCCGCTTTGGAATGGGTATTCGACAACTCCACCGGAGAACTGAGGGGCTTTTTTCCCAAGCCCTCCCCCAACCGGGCCGATCCGTCCGCCAGTGACTCCGGCGACGAGATGCGGGACAAAGCCGTCGACCGATCCAGCTGACGTTCCCAGTGCGGGCGCAGCGACCACTCGGCCGGAATTTCCCACAGCGGCAGGGCAAAAATCAGCACCATACCGCCCAGCAGTATCCAGCGATTGAGCTGGAAGTAGGTCTCTTTTTCCAAAAATAAGCGGTAAAACAGGTAGGCGCCCCCCACCAAAATCGAGACGTGCAAGAGGTAATCCATCATGACTTTTTCTTTTTGATGAGGTCGAGAATATCGTTGAGGTCGCCTTCGCTCAGCTTTTCTTCCTGGGCAAAGTAGGTCACCATCTTGAGGTAGGAATTCTCAAAGTAGTTTTCGAGAATTTCCCCAACGGCGCTCTTGCGGTAATCGCCCCGAGCGATGAGGGGATAGTACTGGTGGGAATTGCCAAAGCTCCGGTGGGCCACAAAGCCCTTCTCCTCCAAGATTCGGATCACGGTCGATACCGTATTGTAGTGGGGCTTGGGATCGGGAAGTTCGGCGACGACCTCCTTGACAAAGGCCCGTTCCAACTTCCAGATGACCTGCATGATTTGTTCTTCCTTATTGGTCAGTTTTTGCATGGTGGGACAGCGGTAGGTTTGATGATGTACCAAACATACAACTATAAATTTAGTTTGACAACTATTTTTATAGTTTTACTCCTAAAAATCTAGTTTAACTACCTTTTCGCCCTACAGAATCAGTCCGGGGTTGAGGATGCCCCGGGGAGCGAGGCTGTTTTTGAGCAGACGCATCAAGGCGATTTCTGCGGGGCTACGTGAGAGGTGGAGGTAGGCTTTTTTGTGGGTGCCGATCCCGTGCTCGGCCGATACGGAGCCCCCCAGCTCGCGGAGTGGGGCGTAGACCAACTCGTTGATCCGGAGTCGTAGGCCATCGTCGGCTCGCGTCTTGCCGATGATAAAGTGGACATTGCCATCCGCCACGTGGCCAAAGGCATAGACGCCCTCTACCCCCTCCAACCGGGCCAGCTCGGGCCGGCGCTGGGCGACGTAGGCCCCGATGTCGCTAATGGGCAGGCTGACGTCGAAATGCTGGTCGTAGGGACTGCGGTCGGCCACCACCCGTACATCTTCGCGGATACGCCAAAACCAATCCAAATCCGCTTCGGAGAGGGCGGGAACGGCTTCCGCCAGCAGTCCGCGCTCCTGGGCTTCGAGGAGGAGCTCCAACAAGCGGTCGCGGTCGGCTTCGGGGTGGCTGCCCAGGCTGTCGACGAGGACGTAGTAGGCGTAGTCGTAGGGCAAGGGCGGTTTGGGAATGGCGGGGGGACTGGTCATGGCGCGGTAGGTAGCGGGCCAGATCAGCTCGTAGGCACTCAGGGTTCCCGCCAGGTTACGGTCCAGGAATTTGAGCAGGCCGGTCGCCTGTTGGTAGTCCTGCATGCCGATAACGGCGCTGTTGCGGCTCCGGGGCATTTCGACGAGTTTGAGCACCGCCCGGGTGATGATTCCCAGGGTGCCTTCGGAACCGATAAACAGTTGCTTGAGGTCGTAACCGGAGTTGTCTTTGATGATTTTTTTTAGCGAATTGACGATCGTACCGTCGGGCAGCACCGCTTCGAGGCCCAGCACCAATTGGCGGGTCATGCCGAAGCGAAAAACGCGGAGTCCACCGGCGTTGGTCGATAGGATGCCACCGATCCGGGCGGAGCCCTTTGCGCCAAAATTGAGGGGAAACAACAGTTCGCGTTCCCGCGCTGCGGCCTGTACTTCGGACAGGATGACCCCACTCTGTACGGTAATGCTGCGGCTTTGCTCGTCTACCTCCTCGATCCGATTGAGCCGCTCGGTTGACAGTACGATTTGTTCTGGCCGGGTGTCGGTACTGCCCACCAGATTGGTCAGCCCCCCGTGGATGGCGATCGACTGCCCCCGCTGGTGGCAGAGCCGGACGATGGCGGCGACTTCCTGGGTGTTTTGGGGCAAGACCAGGGCTTGGGCGCGGAGGCCTTCCGTCATCCGCCAGATGTGGACGTAACGCTCCCGCAGGGCTTCCCCCGTCAGGACGCGTTTGGGGCCCAAAAGATCGCGCAAGGCAGCGAGCAAGGAATCGGACATGTAGAAAAATTTTAGGGGCTTAGCAAGTTTTTTGTATTTTACTCACGTAGAGGGCGCCCAGCCGCAGCTGGCCCCACCCGTGGATCCGGTCGCAACGCCGTACCGTCAAAACCGTTATTCCGTGCCCAAAATTAAACAATTAAGTGATTATCGTGACCGTGGTGCCATCGGTGCCCTGCTCGATGAATACGAGCGGGCGTTGGAGGACTTGCTGGCGGTGATGGAGGAAGTTCAGCCGGAAGAGCTGGTGGCCATCGTGGACCCCGACACCAAGGATCCCGACTGTCGCTCCATCCAAAGCATCCTGACCCACGTGGTGCGGTCTGGTTACTACTACGCCGAGGCCATTCGGGTTCACCAGGGCGAGTCCCTGCGGCACCGGCGCAAGCAGCGGCTCCAAAGCATTGCGGACTACCGGCGAGCCCTGCTGGAGATGTTTGCTTACAACGAGCGAGTATTTGAGGATTACCCCCGGATCAAATTGATTGAGAAAAATCCGGCCAAGAAAATTCGGGTGCGCTGGAAACAACGGTACGATGTGGACCAACTTCTGGAACACGCCATCTGCCACCTGCTCCGGCACCGCCGACAAATCGAACGATTCCTATTGCGTTTACGCACCCAACCCAGTTAACTATGAGTACCAACCGCACTTACGACCTCGTCCTTTGGGGGGCGACGGGCTTTACGGGCCGCCTGGTGGCCGAATACCTTTTCCGAACGTACGGCAGCACCGGTGCCCTGCGCTGGGCCATGGCGGGGCGCAACCGCGAAAAGCTGGAGCGCATCCGCGCCGAGGTGGCCGACGAGTCGGTAGCCCTGATCCTCGCCGACAGCCTGGACCGTCCCTCGCTTGATGCCCTGGCCCAACAAACCCGGGTGGTGTGTACTACGGTGGGCCCCTACGCCAAATACGGATCCGAGCTGGTGGCGGCCTGCGTCGCCCAACGCACCGATTATTGCGACCTGACCGGGGAGGTACAGTGGATTCGCCGGATGATCGACGAGCACCACGAAGCGGCCGCGGCGGCGGGTTGTCGCATTGTCCACACCTGTGGTTTCGACTCCATTCCCTCGGTTGTGGGCGTCTTCTTTTTTCAGCAGAAGGTGCAGCAATTTTTGGGCGAATACTGCCAGTGGGTCAAGTACCGCCTCCGGGCGGCCCGGGGTGGATTTAGTGGGGGCACCTACGCCAGCCTTTCCAACGTGCTGGTAGAGGCCGAAGCCGACCCCAGCATCTATCAGGTCCTGCTCAATCCCTACGCCTTCAACCCACCGGGCGAGCGGCAGGGCCCCGATCAGGGCGATCTGCGCAAGGTGGTATACGACTCGGACGCCCAAGCCTGGATCGGGCCCTTTATCATGGCGCCGATCAATACCAAGGTGGTACGCCGGAGCCACGCGCTGCGGGGCTATCCCTACGGCAAGGACTTCCGCTACGACGAGGCGATCATGACCGGCAAAGGCCTGAGCGGCCGGATGAAGGGCATGGCGGTAATGGCGGGCACCGGCGCCATGATGGCTGCCAAACCCAATTCCTGGCTCAAAAAGGGCTTGGACTACCTCCTGCCGGCACCGGGGGAGGGTCCCTCGAAAAAAGAACGGGAAACGGGATTTTTTAACATCACCCTACTCGGGAAGCTGCGGGACGGGACCCTGATCAAGGGCAAGGTAACCGGTGATCGGGATCCGGGTTACGGATCGACGTCCAAGATGCTGGGGGAAAGTGCGGTCTGCTTGGCCCTGGATCGGGAGCTGACTCCGGAGGTGGCGGGGGTGCTGACGCCCTCCGTGGCGATGGGGGAAGCGCTGCTTACGCGGCTGGGCGAGCGGGCGGGGCTACATTTTATGATCGATTTGTAGGGGAGCGGAAGGCATCCCGTAAAGCTTATGAATGATGAAACGATTGCTCTTTTTCTTTTTGGTCCTATTTGCCGTAGCCGCCTGGTACCGCGATCCCTCCGCCATTGTCCAAAAAATGGCCCTTCACGGTCGGATGGAGAGTGAGTTTACGGGCTTTGCTGGCGCCCCAAGTGTCCAGTATCGCCGTTATAAGCGGCTCCAAAAGCATTGCTCGGACGACAAACTACTCGAATTGCTCGATCACCCCAGCCCCGTGGTGGTCGCTTATGCGGCCCAGGTGGTCATCGATCGGCAATTGCTCCCGACGGCGCTACTCTTCGAGCGTTTTATCGAGGATGAACGCACTTTTTCCCGATTCAGTGGTTGCATCATCGGCTCCGGTAACATTCCCGAAACCATTTATTACCACCATCTCGGAAAGCTTTACGAGGGTATCCCCTCCGAGTTGGATGTGGAGGAGGAGTGGTCCCTGCGGATTCGGAAGGACTCGACGGTGAGGCGGATGGATGAAATCCTCCTGGCTTATCCCGCACACGGCCTTTCGATCCAGCCTGCCATGGCTCCGGTCGAAGGCCCGGTCGAAGACCCGGTCGACTCCTTGGTACTGGTGGTTTACGAGGGCGGCCGTCTTTTTCCACCGCCCACCCCACCCCTACCCGGCGATTCCGATTCCGAGGCCAATCGCCAGGCGCTGGAAGCTTACCAGCGACAAATGACGGAGACCTATCCCCTCTACCATTCCAAGCGTGATATGCCACTACCGCCCCACAATCCTCGCGTGCTGGACCGGGAGGGCCGCTTCCATCCCACGGTCTTGTGGCGAGAGCGCAAAGTGTGGACCGGAACTGCTCAAACGGAGTTGCTGCGTATATTAGACTGCCAAATTCCCCTACCCCTCGACAATGCCAGTCCCAGCGCATGTTTTGACCCACACCATGCCGTACTGGTTTACGCCGCAGGTAAAGTACAGCGGGCCTATTCCATTTGTTTCAACTGCCACACCTTGCAGAAAAGCGAGGGCCAGCAAGAAGATTACGTGGACTGTATCAATTGGAAACAGCTGGCAGCAGCCCTGAAAAACAGCGGTTTGCCCTGGTTTGATGAAAAATACACTTATTCCGATCACCTGAAAAAACACCCCATCGCCCAATGAAATCTTGGCTACCCGGCTGGCAAATACCGACCCACCGCTTTTTCCTAACGAGTGGCTTGTTTTGGGGCCTGTGGCTACTTGGTCCGGTGCTTGCGGCGCAGCCCTCGATCGATTGCACCTGCCGTCCCGATACGCTTCGCCACCAATTCCGCTTCGGGGCACCACCGAGCCACTGGCAGCGCCAGCTGGTCCTGCCCGCGCGGGGCTACTTTGCCCAGGAGAGGCATTAGTTGACCAATGCCGATGAGCTCGCAAGTGGCGCCAGCTTTCCCCAGGACGTAGGGGAGGGCATTGAAGCGCATCTGGAACGCAGCTTATTGCTCTACCAACAGTACGCCCCGGAGACCAGCCTCGCGGATTTGTACCCCAATGAGTGGCAGCGGTCCTGGACGCCCTCCGAGATGGGCGCCATCGGTCAGGGCAGTATTGGCCGGCGGCAGTTGGAGATACTGGAGCCCGCTACGGAGCTGTGGCTACTGGCGATGATGTGGGAAAGGGGACAACGACCGGCGGTGGGCACTTTATTTTTGGTGCGGGCCAATAACCGAGCGGTGGTGGTGGTGGCGGGCTACGAAACGGGGCCGGGGCCGGAGCGCTATTTGGGGGGGCTGACGCCCGAAGTTCACCACTGGTTGGGGACCAATGCCCACCGTCCGATTGAGATATACCGCTTGCCCGATGGAAATTTCCCGGTAGGGCCGGTACACTGCGCTAGCAAAAAAAAGATGGCGCCCGCCAATGGGGAACGCCATCCGGTAATTCCAAAAACAAACTAGCTAAAATACGCCGGGGACGCTTGTCAGGCTACACTCCGGAGCGAGTACTGCGGAGCAGGTTCCCCATTGTAGATAGGTATTTGCGACTTTTGCGCCGGTCACCAGCGCGAATTTCTTATTGGAGAAATGTGGGTACGGTATCAATCGTTTTAAAAGTACTTGGCTTGATAGGGGTACAATGGTATGGGAATTTTGTTCAAAATTACTTTTTTTCCCGCGAATTTGGGACTCCCCCACCAAAACTTTCGACCAAATGAAAAAAAGAAGCTGGTTTTATCTGTTCTTCGGCCTGGGGCTCTTGGCTTTTGGGATCGATCAATACATCTACCGGGGCTACTTTAGCCAAGCCCACTGCGAGGTTTACCACGATGACCAATCCATCAGCCATGAGCTCCGCGGGGGACTGCGCTACCACCTTCGCGTGCTGGACAGCGGGGACATCGAACGGACCATCAGCAATCGCAGCTTGCGCTTTTTCCGTTATTGGGACTACCGAAATGGTCCCCACTTCGATCCCGTACCGCGTGGCGGCCCCCTGGCCACGGCCCATCACTCGCTGGTCCGGCTGCGGCGTATTTCTCACCGGGATCAGGACATTCCGGGCTGCGGCACCGGCCTGGGCTTCGTCAGCATCCTTCCCTTCGAGACCTACCGCGATACGGTGGAGCGCCAACTCTTCTTGCGGTCTACCCTCGGCTGGTCCGCCATCGGGGAGGTCGATTACGAGTTGGAGCTGGTCCGGGACGTCTTTTACGGGGCTCCGATCTGCCATTCTACCTACCCCGGAGCACTGGATGCGGACCGCATCAGGGTTCCCGCTGTGGTTCGCGCTTCCGACAGTCTGGAATGCCGGCTTTTCATTCCCATTTTTCCACTCTTCCGGGGGAAATACCGCGAGCTGTACTCCAATCCGATCAAAGTTTCCTACCTTGACCTACTCCGTACGCTAGCCGCGCGGGGAGCGCGGAAAAAGTAAAACGCATGGTAAAAACGAAAGATGGAATGACCAACTGGGCTGGGAATGTGGCTTTGAGACCAAGTCACCTGGCCTATCCCGCCACGGAGACGGAGATTCAAAATCTGGTTTTAAAAGCGGCGAATCAAGGCCAAAAAATCCGAGTGATCGGTACCGGACATTCCTTTACCGACTTGTGCAAAACCGAACAAACGCTGGTGAGCCTGGACCGCTACCAAGGATTGGTGGCCGTTGATCGGGCCAAAGGGCAGGCTACCGTGAAGGGGGGAACCAAGTTGAAATTACTCGGTGAGTTGTTGTGGGGGGAAGGGCTGGCCATGGAAAATCTTGGGGACATTGATGTCCAATCCATTGCGGGTACGATCAGCACGGGGACGCACGGAACGGGAACCGCGTTTGGAACGATTAGCACCCAAGTCGTAGCGCTCAAGTTTTGTAATGGAAAAGGCGAAATAAAACGCTGTTCACCAGCGGAATTTCCCGATCTATTTAAAGCCGCTCAAGTCTCCCTGGGCGCTCTGGGGATCATCACCGAAGTTACCCTACGATGCGTGCCCAGCTATAAGTTATTGATCAAAAATAGAAAGGAGGAATTGGATAGCGTCCTGGGAAGCATCGGGGAGCGAAACCGTCAAAACCGCAACTTTGAATACTACTGGTTTCCCTATACCCAAACGGTGTGGACCAAAACCACCAACGTTGTCGAAAGTGGGGAACCGGACCGGGACAATTATTTTAATTACCTGTCCGAGTTGATTTTGGAGAACTACTCCTTCAAGGCACTGTGCGAATTGGCGCGGATGTTTCCCTCCCAAAATAAGCTGGTCTCCAGAATAACGGCCCAGTCGGTACCGACCATGGATAAGTTGAGCCACAGCCATAAAGTTTTCGCCACGACGCGTTTGGTAAAATTTAAGGAGATGGAATACAATGTGCCGGCTGCGGCCTACCCAGAGGTGATGCGGGCCGTCATTCGCTTGGTCAATTCCGAGCAATTTGCCATCCATTTTCCCATTGAGAATCGCTGGGTCAAGGGCGATGACATCTTTATGAGTCCGGCCTACGGTCGGGATTCGGCCTACATCGCTTGCCACGTGTACAGTAAGAAGGACAGTTCTCCCTATTTTGAGGCGTTGGAATCCATCTTTAGGGCTTACGGGGGACGCCCACACTGGGGGAAATTGCACACCCTGACGCAGCGAGAGGTCGCAGATGCTTACCCCAAATTTGCCGAATTCGATCGGATCAGAAAAACCCAAGACCCCGACGGGATTTTTCTAAATGCTTATCTGAAGAAAATTTTGGACCAGTGAGTCAACGTGAACGGGCGGACTATTTTGAACAGCTCAACCGCAGCCTAAAGGAGTACCACCGCGCCATTCCTTTCCTACTGATCGATCTGGACCGGGTGGATGGAAACGCGGCATTGTTCAAAGCCAATTTGCCGCCCAAAGTACCCCCCCGCCTCGTCGTCAAATCCTTGCCCGCTCCCCAGTTGCTCCAATACCTAGCCAACCGGTTGGACACCCACCGCTACATGGTTTTTCATCAGCCATTTCTGAGCGCCCTCACCACGATCCTCGATGACCAAGCCGATGTACTCTTGGGCAAGCCCATGCCCCTAAATACCGCCGCCTTCTTTTACCGGAACCTCCCCCACCCTACCACCACTTTCAATCCC
>ERZ1740065.3055-NODE-3055-length-10460-cov-10.991543_pt1 | contig 10460 bp, 11 predicted proteins | sample MGYA00581738_ERZ1740065 | MGnify/ENA primary metagenome ERZ1740065 (study PRJEB43018, sample SAMN04849749) | marine metagenome | isolation source: floating plastic debris | place: Pacific Ocean | collected 2008-09-01 | study: EMG produced TPA metagenomics...
GACCTCCTCCCTCCTCCTCCCCCTCCCCCCCTCCCCCCCCCCTCCCCCCCCCCCCCTCCCCCCCTCTTTCCCCCTCTCACCCCCTCTCTCTCCCCCCCTCTCCCCCCCCTCTCTCTCTCTCTCCACTCATGTTTCTCTTCTCTTCAGCCTCTCCCACTATCTCCCTGTAAGATAGCCATAACCTTTGGTCACTTTCAGATGCCTATGAAGATGATAAGAACTGTGCTGCTTCTGATGCTATGGACCCTCATACAGTACATTGGGGCTGAGGTACCCAGCCAGCCCAACATCGTATTCATCATGGCCGACGACTTGGGCTATAACGACGTCAGCTATCATGGCAGTGAGATCTGGACGCCTAACATCGACCAGCTGGCCATAGAGGGAGTGAGACTAGAGAACTACTACATGTCTCCCAGCTGTGGCCCGTCCAGGGCTCAGTTCATGTCTGGTAAAAATGTCATAACTTGAATCAGTGTTTGGTGATTGAATGTGTTTCTGCACCAAGATACTAGCACTTACAGACGATAAGAAAGATGATTGCTGCTTCACTGGTTGCAATAGGCGATTACGATGCAGTGTGTTACGTTGCTTGTTACAGTGTGTTACATGCAGTGAACCGTTCACTGCTAATCACCTTCATTTCAGGAAGATACAATATCCACACCGGAACACACCATGGAAATTTCTTCCCATGTAAACCCTACGGGCTTCCACTCGAATACCCGACACTTGCTGAGGAGCTCAAGAACTTAGGCTATGGTACACATATGATAGGTGAGGTGTTTAGGAAGGTGTTTGATTATTTGTGGCAAGGTAAAAGTCTCACTGTGGTGGAGGGGGCGATATCAGCCGCTCCTGCTGCTGCTGTCACTGTCACTAAGGGCATAGGTCACAAATAAAGCTGCTCAACTGTACAAATCTAAACAGATGAATAGCTGCTTATTTTCTTATTTCCTTACTGATTACTGCTATTGCTACCCACGTCTAGTAAAAAAACTCATGACTAATACTTCCTTGCCGTGGACTCGAACCTGCGACATAGGGCCTGAACCACCAGCATTGCGTCGTCATGACTTTTTCCCAAGGCTTTGATTTAATTTTTCTGCAGGAAAATGGCATTTGGGTCACCACAGGTCAAGTTATCTGCCCACGAGAAGAGGGTTTGACACGTTCCGCGGGTCTCTTACTGGCAGCGGCGACCACTACACTCACATGAAGTATGGCAGTCGTCTTCTAAGGAAAAAGTGTTGATCACCATGCTGATTCCAAATATCAATGAGAAAACTATGGTTTTCCCAGTAAGAAACTAGTATGAAGGTCTCTTATCGGTTAGGATAGATTTCAAAGTCGGTATTTGACTAGTACTGATTTCGTTCAATCTTCTCTCATACTGTAAAACAGAATTTGATAGTGATGGATATGTTAGCGTTGCCTTCAAACTCATCAGGAAATCAAAATGGTAGTTATCCAATGCAAGCAATCTCACTAATGAGAAGACAACTCCTATATAAGGTAAAATGGGCATAACTTCTATAGTAGAATGACTTTCACTATGATTAGACTGTTGCTATCAAATCCGGTTCTACAGCAATACTTTCATGCGTATTAAGATTCGTCTACCCCTTACTCTACTTGGACATCATTGCAGGAGTTACGGTCGCCAGGCGGCCCTGGACTTTTACGAGGGCGAAGAGCCGTTAAACTCGACGTTTGGTTACTACTCAACGCACCTGTATACCCGTCGAGCTGAAAATATAATCAAGAGTTACAATGCAACTCCAGGCGAACCGTTCTTCATCTGGTTATCTTACCAGGCTCCCCACTCTCCCCTGCAAGTACCCGAATCCTACGAGGAACCTTATAGCTTCATCCCCGATCAATCGCGACGCACCTTCGCTGGAATGGTGTCCGGTGAGTGAGATGTGATAGCAACAGTCTAATCGCAGCGAAACTGGCGATGGAAAATCATCACGATACATAGATTGCGGTACAGAAATTAACCAACTAAAGCTTATATAGGAGTTGTGTTCTTGTTCATGGGATAGCTGTTAGATTGCTATCATTTTGATTTCGTGATGAATTTAAAGGAACCGATGATCATTCCTGTCACTATCAAATCCGGTTCAAGAATAATTAATGTTGCTTTCAACGATTTGTTGCATGCTATCACGTACAGCCTTGTTATTTCAGCTCTAGATGAGGGAGTTGGTAAAGTTGTCAACACCTTGAAGCAAGCAGGAATGTACAACAACACTTTGATCGTGTTTAGTACGGATAATGGAGGACAGCAGCTAAGGGGATCCAGTAACTACCCCCTCAGAGGTAACAAGGATACCATGTATGAAGCGGGTAAGGATATTTTTAGGAGTTGTCCTCTCTATTTCAGTTATGCGTGGCGTGAGATTGTAAGGAATTATCTCGCAGGTATTAGAGGGGTTGGGTTGGTATCTGGCCCGCTGCTGCAAAGAGAAGGAGCAGTGAACAAGGAACTGATGCACATGACAGACTGGATGCCGACGTTACTTCATCTGGCTGGAGGAAACGCGTCTCACCTGGATGTGGATGGTATCGATCAGTGGAACAGCCTCAGTACTGGTGCTCCCAGTCTCAGGGAGGTAGGTCTCACCCGCTCGACTTGTTACTACATTTTGTGGATTTTGTGGTATCTTCAAGGTATTTCACATGCTAGGAGATACTTTACAACATAGACCCGAAGAAGACCACAGACCATGAAACGAGTGACAGTACGGAGTTTGACACTAGAGTTCAAGCAGCCATCAGGTGGCAGGATTGGAAGCTTCTAACTGGAGACCCGGGCTATCCGCTCTGGGTACCGGAACCTAAGGCTAACTATGAGACATGTAACTATATCCAAGATATTGTAAACCTTCAAACTTTTGCGCTTAGAAATGTTTGCTATTATTGCACCACATTACATTTTTGCTGATGAAAATATTCGCTATTTTTAGGTTCAAGTAACATATTTAGATGAAAATATTTGCAAAAGTTTCCTTTGCGATCAAGCTATCTTGCAAAAACGTAGTTAAACTCACAATGGAATACTTTCACGGTATACAGTGCTGATGAATCAAAGAAGCAAGCAGCGCAACTCCACTGCTTATGCAGGGGTTTCAATCAAAATGAAGCTTAGTATTTTGAAAAATTTAGATTCACGGGCGGCCAAACGTGTCACAAACAAAGGAAACAATATGGCTGACAAGATGGTGCTGTTGTACAACATACGTGTGGATCCATATGAGACAATCAACTTAGTCAACGTAAGACCGGATATAGCCATGAATCTGCTGGGGAGACTAGCACGATACGACAACTCTTCACTTCCTGTACAAGACCCTAAGAATGACAGGCGGTAGGTTGTTCTCCGACACTGAGATCAGGTTATCAGCTAGTGAGGTGGCTCTATATCTATGTCTATGTCTATGTATATGTATATGTCTATGTCTAGGTGTAACCCGTGGCTCCACGGCAATGTTTGGGGACCATACCTTGACAGAGATATCCAACGAAGAAGACCAAAGCCTAGACCAGACCCGAAACACACAATTCATAAGCTGGCTAAAATTTCTGAACCTCACTTCAGCCGAATTATAGACATACATCAAGTAGAGGCGGGTGAGGAGCGGAGAACATCCTCAAAGCGAGTCCAGAACCTACTCAACAAAAATAGAAATGATGGGGACATTATCTAAAGCCCGGCGTTATGAAAAATGAATTCCGGTTTCAGGGGGCACAGGCTCTTGCGGCACAGAACTAACAAAAGTTTTTAACGAACAACTAAAGTTATTGCATACAATAGATCCAACGCCGTGTACTTTACTCTTCTATTTGTACCATTTATAATGAGTTGTTCAGCAATGTTATCAAAACGTGTTTTAGTTCTGTAGATATATCTTCTCTTGTTTACCCAACTTCTTGACCTGCTGTAGTTACCTCGCTATCGTTATTTGGGCTATATTTCACTTCTCGATCTGTTATAGTTGTGACTGGTATTGCGTTCCATTACTCCCAGCCGTTATAGTTTAGACCGCGATATTTACCACAAGTACAGTAACCAACCAATCAGAGGAGAGTGAATGATGACGAAGAAAGCGAATCTATAATCCATCAAGCCAGTTTTATTCCTCAGTATGAAAGGCGGATGGTTTTGTCTTGCATGAGTATGACACAAGGTACTGCAGAGAGCCTATCTCCAGATCATACCAGACCAGTTTTAACGCTTTTGCGAAGCTTAGGAAATTTACATGTGACGTCTGTAATGTTTGTGACAAATATTTCCTGGCATCGATGGAATGGGAGACATCAAACAACTACAGGCACTGGTTCAGCGACGAGGATAGCTACGTTATATCAAGTGTAAATTTAGTAAAAGGTCATGTACAGGTGAAGGTCCATAGACTACTGATTTATACATTTGGCCTAAAAACCATCAGACCGACTGAATCGCCGAGGTTCAGCCCCACCCATCACCTTTCCGTTCTCTCGAGCACAAGAGCTACTCTCTGCTGGGTTGTTCATCCAATCTACGATATGACCTTTGTTCCTCAACTCCTCAATGTATACCTGTCAAAGTGAGTGAAGAACAAATAGCAATGAGCAAAGAGCAGCAGGCAATGAGCAAAGAGTGCAGAGTGAATAAACAGTGACAGGGGCCATGTTGGCAGCATGTTACCATGTTCTTTTGTCAATATAAGGAAGGAGGGAGGCGGGGAGGAAGGGGCAGGGAGTCAGGAGTAAATAAGGCTGAAGGAGGGGAAGAAGGGTTGCACGAGGTATAGAGGGAGGAGGGAGGGGAGGAAGATGGGGTAGAAAGAACATGGAGGCGGGGAGGAAGGGGCAGGGAGGCAGGAGGCAGGGAGGCAGGAGGCGGGGAGGCAGAGAGGCAGGGTGTGGGGAGGTAGGGAGGCGGGGAGGCAGGGGGAGTCTTAGATACTATGATATAACTCACTTTTGGAAAATTGGGTTCAAACAGTACTCTATTGGGCAGCAACTGGTGATGCAATCGAGGCCTAGCCACTGCCTCCAGTAACGTCTGGTTAAGCCACAGGTTGTTCACAGCCGTCTGTAACAGATGGCGGTTTGTACAGGGTGGTTGAGTATATCTGACACCTGTCTCAGATACCATCAGTTGATGTAGTGATTGTTCAAGCATCAATATTGGTATTGGAAAAATCTCGATGGGGCATCAATACCATCAATACCAAAAAATCAAAACCTTATGTTTAAATCTCCACAGTTTAAAAATATTAACAAAATGTAAAGTTTTATGTGGGCAACCTTTGCAAACGTGTGCTTATATATAAGCTTACGCTTACCATGAGAGAAGCTGTAATCAAGAGGGCGCCACCAGCACCACCGGTGACCAGTCGCACATCTTCATTCGGGTCGAGAATGATACTCGGGCTCATGTAAGATAGGGGGCGCTTTCCTGGTTCGATGTAGTTGTTGCCAGACGACAAAGCCCTAAATCCATCATCCGTCCAGGTACGTGCGTCTGGTTTCGCAAAGTCATACATCTGATCGTTGAAGATGATACCAGTCCTGCGCCCCATCCTCTTGGAACCCCAGCTAGAACAGATACACTTGCCGTTGGAATCCCAGCACAGGGGAGAACAATCCCACTTATTAATCACAAACTATTTACTAGAAGTTGATGGTTGTTGTGGATGACACGGCGTCGCCGTTTCCGGCAATGACAGAGATCTGTGCCGTTCCAGTGTTCTCCCTTGGCTCCTCAACGAAGCCGTAATATTCAGGTGGAAAAGTGCGATCACTGTCGATTCGCTTTCTTATTGCCTCTATGTATTCCGGACTGCTGAAGTTCGCCATCAGCTACAAGGCAGAAAATTATTTGATAACTTGTGCGCTTCGTCACAGACTCACGACCTCTGACCTCCCTGACCTCTGAAGTATCAATATAGTCAGGATCTCCGAGGAAAAGTCTTTTCGTGAATCCAAACTTCATTGCCTCGAGGATCCTGTGGTAAGTCAGTGCTGTTGACTTAATCTTGGAGATTTTGGGGGACACCGATTCAGCGGTAAAGTTGAACCCTGCAACAAGTCATGGGAATCCATTGATGGCCAAGAGACTCGTAGTATTGGTTGACTTTCATGCAATCTAAACATATAGAGTACTTCACAAGTAATGTTCCCTTGAAATTGGGCACAGATCGCTCTGGATCAAATATCATATATGATAGGGGATCAGTTCTAAGCCCAAAGTCTCTGTAGGATTTTCGTGAACTGTGGTGCGCATGTCATTCAGTTACTGATCTACTACACTGTACAGGAGCTTGTCCAGAGAGGGTAAAGGGCAGTGGGAGGGGGAGGGGAAATAGAGAAAGAGTAGAATGGAGAGAGGCGTGACGGAAGGATAAGGAAGGAGGAAGAGGGAGAGGACGAGAGAAGAAATGAGGATAATTGTCTATTTGCCTGCCCAGTATTTCTTCAAAAACAAGAAGTCTTAAGAATTCTTGAAAAGTTTTTCAAGAATTCCTCAATAACTTTCAGGGTGGGGAAAGGGACATTTAATACAATATTAATAAAGTACAACATAATAATAAAATAAATACCGAAATGAGAAAGAAGGAGAATAAGAGAGGGGAGGAGGTGTGAAGCACTGACCGTCGAGAATCTTGAGTATGTACTGGAATATGATGGCGCCCGCGGGTGGAGATGGTGACATCACAGTGAAGTTGCCGTTATGTAACACTGACTTCAGCACTGGCCTCTCACGCACTCGGTACCGTCGGAAATCATGCTCCGTTATCAAGTTGCCGTCTGAAAAGATGCAAGCGAAACATATGCTAAATTACAACCCAGGATTCTGCCATTGCATAGAAAGTAAGAACTTTTTGTTGGCACAGCTGATAGAATGCAATTTCGAAAACTAATCAAGTGCAATATGCCTTATATATAATGCATTATATCAGAAAATGTGTGACTCTCAATGTACACACAATTGAGCATAATTTTTGCAACAGATTGCTGACATCAAAACAAAGTCTTTTCCAATGAATTATAGACAAAAACCTTTTTTCTTCACATCTCTAAAGTGTAAATTTTTTCAACAGTTAGTTTTCACCTACTAGGCCACTTCTATTAGTACCCACTACTAGGAACTACTAGTAGTATAGCACACTGTCGTAGCATAACATCATGCCTCCAGCCATCTCACAGCCAAAGCATGATGTCAGCACAGCGTCATTACTTGGAAAAACTCAAAACTCAACTAACTTGGTGGCAATAAAATGCAGAAAGGGAAAATTTTGCAGAGTTTTTTTTGTGAATATAAACAATCATAAAATATTGTTGCACTATTTTTCCATAAAACTACATCACTAAAACCTCAATAAACTTTATTGAAATTGTGAGTGAAATTAACAAATATTTTCCATTCAAAAAAATTTAAAGCTTGCCACAATGTCAAAAACACAAAAATTTCGAAGCTTAAAAATTTCCCAGTTTCTAGTGTGTAACCGGTAGTACTAGTGACCGGTAGTACTAGTGACCGGTAGTACTAGTGATCCATCGTACACACCGAATTCCTGCAAGTCAGCCACGATATCTCTCATCAAGGAGCCGTTATAAAAACTGTCTATGCCTCCATCCGCGAGACGCTGATATGTCTCCGCCAGCTTATCGAACTTCACCATGTCTCCAAACTTCTTCCTCTGCTTCGTCACTGGATCTGAGAACATTTCTCTAGAGAGATAAGAAGTAACAGTTTACTAGATCAGCATAGCATAGTCGGCTAGACTTCTCAGTAGTGATGGATCATTTTATTTCCAGAATAGAACGAATGTCCGAGATATATTGTATAACATTTTCGATGGAAATACGGATGCATGAAAAAGGGATCAACCTTTAGAGATTTATTTGAATTCCTACCAACTGCCCACTAACTTCATCTGGTATACCGTCAATGGTAACGGTAACGGTAACGGTAACGGTAACGGTAATGGTAACGGTAACGGTAAAGCACGCCGAGACCGTGGAGATTAGCACAGGTCAGATGTATCATTTTTTGATAAGATATTTCAGATCTAAGAAAACTGAAGTATGGCTGATTTGGGTCAGTAGTGATAAAAAATCTCAGGTGACCTCAATTTATTAGACACCTAGCTTGTAATCAAGGTAATACAGTAGCAATTGCCGTCGTTTGGAGTTGTAAACAATTTCCCATGTCTGGAAATCTAAACATCATTCTTTCTGATGAGGTAGAAGGTTATGAACAACAGATGAACTCATGAAACTAAGAAGCATTTCATACTAGCCTCTAAAATGTTCACGAGGAGTTGTCACCTCAATGCCTGTATGTACGTTACCTGAGATTGTCGTCAAACTTGCTGTAAGAATCAAACACTTCAAATCTTTTCTCAGAGAATCTGTCCAGCGGCACGCCAGACTTGGCTAGTTTAATTGCTCGCTTAAACAGCTGCTTCCATGGCAGACGGCCAAACTTCTGGTGCATTGTCCACAGTCCAGCTACCTCTCCGGGAACGCCGATAGCACCACCACCTGGTCAAGTGTGCTTTAACGCTAGACATCAAAGGATGCACGAATAGTTGGACACTTGAACTCACCGATTCTGTTGTCTATGTTGGAGCCTTTAGCGTACATGTGTTTGTGGGCAGCTATGGGGGCCATGTCTCGGTAATCTAATACATATGTTCTCTTCGTTGCTCTGCAAAAGAGTCAAAAAGTCATGTGACTTAGTGCTACATCTTCTGAGAGGGCAAAGCTTCTTGAGTGGTGTAGTAATTTCTGGTTCAAGAAATCGAGTCATCTTCTTCCCCATTTGGCCCTTCTTGACCTTTTCGACCTTCTCGACCTTCTCAACCTTCCCGACCTTCTCGACCTTCCCGACCTTCTCGACCTCCCGACCTTCTCGACCTTTTACTAGTATGGTGACTTTCCTCAAGTACGGGACATTTTCGCGTACAGGAAAACTACTGTATTTCTCCTTACTTGCACCCATGTCTTATTCAATCTCACAAGCTACCAGTTGAATCCTATTTATTTTCAATAAAAACAATATACTATTTTAGACAGCGCTTTATGTTAAATACAAGCTGGAAAGAAATTTCTAAAAATTTCCAGCGCCATTATTAGAAGTGCAGCTAATTTGAGGAAAACGCTAGTTTGACAACGCTAAAATTTCCATGTTTACAGTATGATGGTTACATGAAGTGGTTGTCTTACCTTTCATAATAAGTTATATAACCTCCGCCGCCGATACCGCAGGAAGCTGACCTCAATATACCCATACAGAGAGACGTAGCTATCCAGGCGTCGACCGCCGAACCACCGTCCGCTAGAGTCAACCTTTAACAGGAGAAAGTAGCCAATCAGAACAATGCATCGTGATGTGAAGCGTGTTTATAGCCAATCAAGAGCATCGTAGAGAGGAAATGGGAATTCTAAGGATATGAAATACTGTAGAACTGGATTTGATAGCAAAGGAAATGTTTGCATTTGCTTCAAACTCATCAAAGAATAAAAGCTATTGCGACATAATGATGGTGATCCACACATGAGAAGACGACTCCTATATATGTATATAATATAATGAGCATAGTTATCATAGCGCAATCTGAAGGCCTGACCACACTGGTGTATAATTGAGCGATGCGTATGAGGCCTGCGAGACACATTGACGTGAGCCAAAGCACACTGGAGTGAAAACAGTGTAGCATTTGGTAACGTATTTGGTCGCAAAATAATTGTTAGCCATACTTGGCAAAATTAGAAGTGAAAAGCGTGGGCTCGCTGCAGCCGAAGCTTTTGGCCAATCAGCATCATGCGTGAAGCGTGAAAATATCTAGCAGTGCTAGATACAGAAGTGGCTGGTACTTTTCCTATGATCACTAGCAAATCTTGTTCTACAGCAAAGCTCTTGTATGCATTAGGATTTGTCTTCTCTTTACTGGAATGCTGTTCTAGGAGCTACTGTTAGAATCAACAAAACACGGGGAGCTAAAAACTCACAACTCACAAAAATTTTATGTTATAGGTGGGGGCATTATTACTTACGTCCCGTGATTTGAGCAGTCTTTGTTTGCTGAGGCTACGGAAGCAAATCTGTAGGTGAAATCTTTGTTATCCGGAGGTTTGGGCCAGACGATGAAATCAGGCTGGGATGGAGATTCATTGTCCGATGCTTGAAAACAAAACCATTGACCGGTGAACATTGGTAATAGTACTGGTATCAGTAACTCACAACCGTATTAGTAGCTGTATTTGTATTGGAAATAGTATTAGTAACTTGCAATTGCATTGGTATTGCATAGGCGTTGGTGTTAGAAGTGATTGTATTGGTATAAGTAGCGATGGTGTTAGAAGTGATTGTATTGGTATAAGTAGCGATGGTGCTCTTAGTAATTAGAAGTTGTGGCGAGACTAGCGGTAGTAGAAGTTGTGGCGAGACTAGCGGTAGT
>ERZ1740065.3056-NODE-3056-length-10459-cov-5.881872_pt1 | contig 10459 bp, 11 predicted proteins | sample MGYA00581738_ERZ1740065 | MGnify/ENA primary metagenome ERZ1740065 (study PRJEB43018, sample SAMN04849749) | marine metagenome | isolation source: floating plastic debris | place: Pacific Ocean | collected 2008-09-01 | study: EMG produced TPA metagenomics...
GAAGTTTGCCTATTCACTGGAGGGTTCGCGCATCTAATTGCGCGTCGATCGCCCCCAATTTGAGGGCTTGCCCTTTTCCTAGGTCGTTTCTTGAGAGCCGACCATCAAGGTGATCTCTCTCCCTCTTTGCCTAGCGGGCGCGCCACTCGCGCAAGCGGCCCTTTCTTGCAAACACTTTGCGGGCAAGGTGTGGTCGACAGGAAATGGCCGCAAGCGCTGCCGTCTCGCTTTAGCTCGGATTGCGGCGGGCCATAAAGGCCAGGCGTTCGAACAGCATCACGTCCTGCTCGTTCTTGAGCAACGCGCCGTGGAGCGGCGGGATCGCGCTGTTGGGGTTCGCGTCTTGCAGAACCTCAAGCGGCATGTCTTCGTGCAGCAGTAGCTTCAGCCAGTCGAGCAGTTCGCTGGTCGAAGGCTTTTTCTTGAGGCCTGGAACTTCACGCAGCTCGTAGAAGATGTCCATCGCCTTCTTCACCAGCATCTTTTGGATGTCGGGGAAGTGGACATCGATGATCGACTGCATCGTGTCGCGGTCGGGGAACTTGATATAATGGAAGAAGCAGCGGCGCAGGAAAGCGTCGGGGAGCTCTTTTTCGTTGTTCGAAGTGATCACGACAATCGGGCGTTCCTTCGCCTCGATCCGCTCTTGTGTTTCGTAGACATCAAAGCTCATGCGATCGAGCTCTTGCAGAAGATCGTTGGGAAATTCGATATCGGCCTTGTCGATCTCGTCAATCAGAAGAACCGGGAGCTCAGGAGAGGTGAAGGCCTCCCACAGCTTGCCCTTCTTGATGTAGTTTGAGATGTCGTGGACCCGCTCATCGCCCAGCTGTCCATCGCGCAGACGCGCCACCGCGTCGTATTCGTAAAGGCCCTGCTGCGCCTTGGTTGAGGATTTGATGTTCCATTCGATCAGCGGCGCCCCGATGGCCTTGGAAATCTCATGCGCGAGCACGGTCTTACCCGTGCCCGGTTCGCCCTTGACCAAAAGCGGGCGGCGAAGAGTCACAGCGGCGTTGACGGCAACCTTCAGATCCTCGGTCGCAACATAATTGCTGGTGCCTTCAAAACGCGTCGTGTCGGTCATGGGTTTTCCTCTAAAACTGATTTCGCAACGCGATAGGGGCGGCTTCGACGGTGCGCAAGGGGTGAGGACGGCGCCCCTCTCTATCGCTTCAGCGAGAGGATGCGTTGCGCGATCAACAGCAAGGTCTGGGTCTCTACGGGTTTGTCTGAATTGGCCCAACTCAGTGTAAGGACCCAATCCTTCCCCTGCAGGTCCACCAGCAGCCACGTCATGTTGAGCACGCCGGTTTCCGATCCGCCCTTGAAGCCGACATAGCCCCATTGGTCGGTGACGCTGGGCGGAAGGGCTGGGTTGATCGCCATAATGCGCAAGGCTTCTGGATCGCTATTCCGTCGCATCATGCGAAAGAGACCCGCCAGATCGGCTGCGTTGGCGAACCATTCGACGCTCTCGATTGCAACCGGGCCAGCTGCAAGCTTGGCGTTGATTTGCCCGAGGGTCGCAGGGTTCTCTTCCAGTTTCTCCAGGATCGCCGTGCGCTCAGCCGCTGGCCCGTTGGAATAAGCCTCAAGGGTTTCAGACGAGCCCCCCTTGATCAAGAACAGCTCTCGCGTTGTGATCCAGGGCGTGTTGAGAGCGGGCGCGCTGTGCCCGGTTTGGGCCATATAGGCTTCGATCGTTTCGCGGCCCAGCAGGTTGACCAATTGATCGGTCGCGGTGTTGTCACTGATAGAGATCATAAGACTGGCGAGCGTGTGCAGCGTTACCGGAGAACCCTTTGGCCAGTTTTGCATTTGCCCACTGGGAAAGCTCTTGGTGTCGAGCGTGACGACATCGGTCCAGGAGCGTGTCCCTTGCGCGATTTCTTCGCCCAACGCGCCCAAGACATAGAGCTTCATCGCCGAGCCCAAGGGCATCTGGGCCTCCGGATTGAGCGAGAGCGTAGCCTTGCCATCATTGAGCGGGCCGAAATAGGCGCTGACCTTGCCGTCCAGAGCCTTGAGGTCCGCGGTCACTTTGTCGATTGTGTCCCCAGTGGGTTTAAACTCAAGCAGGCGCAGCCCATTGATCCGGTTGTCGTCCGAAGGGTCGATGGACAGATTTAACTGGCCAATGGCGCGCTCCATGCGGACGGTCACCAAAGCCACTGTCTCGCCGCTCGGCGCTACATCCTCCACCCCCAAAGCCCGGCCAAACTGATCGGTAAGCTGGCGTGAGAGAGCCGCCAGCTGCTCCAGAGGAACGGCGTTGAGAAAGACCGGTGCAAAGATCGCTTCGCCATCATCGTCCCCATTGAGAACGGCAACCACTTCATTCGCGCGCGTTTCGAGCGGCGTCATCGCGGCAGCCTCAGGGCTTGGCGTGGGATCATGCGATTGCGCTTTGGCATCGTCGGCCGGAAGGGCGATGGCGATCAGAATGGCGAGTAAACGCGTCATTATAAGCCTCCAAGAGCTTGGGTCTTCGATTGCAGACTGTGCCATCAGGCGAGCGTGTCAATTTGGTCGATCTGCGCCTTGAGCTTTCCCGCGGCGAACCAGTTGAGCCACCAGACGAAGCCAAAGAACGCGACCGTTCCGAGCAGTGGCTGCCATGTCCCTTCGAGCGCCTTGGCCAACCCGCCGACTTGCGTGAACTTGATGATCATCGCAGCGTAGACGCTGAAAACACCCAGGGCGATCGGCCCCAGATACCACATTGGTACCGTGCGCAGCGCGTCATATTGGCGTTCATACTGCCCGCGCAGATGCGCAAGGCAGCTTTCTTCAGGCGGCGAGGGGCGGTAGCTCCCCCGCGCGTTGAGCTGCCACAGCACGACCAGCACACAGGCCGAGCTAAACGCAAAGGCGCCCGCGATTAGGTATTCCGCGGCTTGAAAAGCACCGGCGGCTGCAACTCCAAAACCGACCAGGCACAGCGCGCCGGCTGCATATTCGATGACATTGCGGCGCTTTATCGTTTTCTCAAACTTGGCGGCGCGAGTTTGAACGAGCGTGGGGTCGGTGAACTCAGCGTCGCCGACATGCGCCGCCCATTCGGGGATCGGGAAATGGCTCATAGTGATATCTCTTCGTTAGAGGGGGTGAAGTGCGCGGCCAGCAGCTTCTTCAGCCGGTGCACCCGCACGCCGACGGCGCTGGTGGATAGGCCGGTGACTTCCGCGATGGCGTTGGTGCTTTCGCCTTCGAGCCACAAAAGCATCACCTGGCTGTCAGGAAACGGCAGTTCGCGGATCAGGTCTTGGACCTGCGCGAGGATTATTGACTGCCCGGTTTCGCATTCGGGATTGGTGGGCGAGGGCAGTTCCTCAATCTCGTCCAGCGGCACCCGTTTGGGCCCTTTGGTGGCTTTGTTTACGTGATCGGCCGCGACATTGTGCGCGACCCGATAGACCCAGGTTTTGAGCGCGCACTGCTGCTTAAATCGGGATAGGCTGACCCACAGCGCGGCGTGCATGTCTTGCTCAAGATCACGAGCTTTTTCGCTGTCGCGCTCCACCGCCCGTGCCAGTCGGGCAAGGGCGGGAGCGAAGCGCTCACCAGCTTGAGTGTAGAGGTCCGTTTGTTTGCTCATGCCCCTTTAGTCTTCCGGGACCAGAGTTTCTTACAAGCGTTGGGGAGATTTTCTCAAAAGCTTGCGGAATGGACGTTACAGGCGATCGCTTGCCCCCAACGCGATAAACCCAAATTGCAGCGCCATAACCAGCACCATGGCGATCTTCCAACCCGTGGCTGCCGAACCGACGCCCCTGTCCCAGGACCATATCCCGATGCCCACAGTGGCGATCAGGCTCAAACCGATCGACACCCACCCACTCTGATTTATGGTGGCGAAAAAGAGGATCGAGATGGCTACGGCCTGGATCACAATCGCCGCTGCAAACCAGGCGATCGGGATTGGTCGGTAGCTTGCATCAGAAATGTACCAGTCGGGCAAGGAGGAATCGGGGCGCGAAATCCGGCGGTCTCCGGCCATGATGTCGTCTTCGCGAGGGTCGGGAAATTCGCCTTCCTCACGCATCGATCATATCTCGGTCCATCTCGCCCGCGCGGTTCTGGATGAAGTTGAAGCGGTGTTCCGGATTGCGACCCATCAATTGGTCAACCAGTTCCTTGACGCCCGCGCGCTCCTGAAACTCTTGCGGTAACGTAATCCGGATGAGCGATCGCGTGTCGGGGTTCATCGTGGTTTCGCGCAGCTGTGCCGGGTTCATTTCGCCCAGACCTTTAAAGCGACCGACCTCGACCTTTTTGCCCTTGAAGACCGTGGCTTCCAATTCGGCGCGGTGTGCATCGTCGTTAGCGTAGCGGCTCTCTTTGCCCGCGGTCAGGCGGTAGAGCGGCGGCTTGGCGAGGAACAGGTGCCCTTTGCGAACCACGTCGGGCATTTCCTGGAAGAAAAACGTCATCAGCAGCGTCGCGATATGCGCGCCGTCGACATCGGCGTCGGTCATGATGATGATGCGGTCGTAGCGCAGGTTCTCCGCGTCGCAATCCTTGCGGGTTCCGCAGCCCAGCGCGAGCCCGAGATCAGCGATTTCGGAGTTTGCGCGAATCTTATCGGCTGTAGCGCTGGCAACGTTGAGGATTTTGCCCCGGATCGGCAGGATCGCCTGCGTCTTGCGGTCGCGCGCCTGCTTGGCGCTGCCGCCCGCTGAATCGCCTTCAACGATGAAGAGCTCGGTTTCGCGGTCTCCCTCGCCCGAACAATCGGTGAGCTTGCCCGGCAGGCGCAGCTTCTTCGCGTTGGTCGCGGTCTTGCGCTTGATCTCGCGCTCTTGCTTGCGCTTGAGGCGCTCCTCCATGCGCTCCATCACCTCACCCAGCAGCGCTTTCCCGCGCTCCATATCGTCGGTGAGGAAGTGGTCGAAATGGTCGCGCACCGCGTTTTCGACGAGACGCACGGCCTCAGGTGAGGTCAAGCGGTCCTTGGTCTGCGACTGGAATTGCGGATCGCGGATGAAGACGCTGAGCATCACCTCGCAGCCTGTCATCACATCGTCGGCGGTGATGTCCTTGGCTTTCTTGTTGCCTGTCAGATCGCCAAACGCACGCAGCGCGGTGGTGAGCGCCTTGCGCACACCCTGTTCATGGGTGCCGCCATCGGGCGTGGGGACGGTGTTGCAGTACCAGCTGGTCGACCCGTCAGAGTAAAGCGGCCAGGCCATCGCCCATTCGACGCGGCCTTGCGAAACGCCCGCCTCATCCTGCGGGAAATCCTGGCGACCGGTAAAGGGCAGGGCGGTGACGCATTCGCGGACACCGATTTCTTCGGCCAAGTGATCGGCAAGGCCACCAGGAAATCGGAAAACGGCTTCGGCGGGGACATCGTCGCTGGTAAGGCTATCCGCGCATTTCCAACGGATTTCGACCCCGGCGAACAGATACGCCTTGGATCGGGCGAGCTTGAACAGTCGCGCGGGTTTGAAATTGCGCTCGCCAAAGATCTCGATGTCGGGTGTGAAGGTGACCTGCGTGCCCCGCCGATTGGGCGCCGCGCCCACCACTTCGATGGGGCCCAGCGTTTGACCCTTGGAGAACTCTTGCGCGTAAAGCTGCTTGTCGCGTGCTACCTCGACGCGAGTGTGCGACGACAGCGCGTTGACGACGCTGACGCCGACGCCGTGTAAGCCGCCCGAGGTGGCGTAAGCCTTGCCTGAAAACTTGCCGCCCGAATGAAGCGTCGACAGGATCACCTCCAGCGTCGACTTGCCCGGATATTTGGGGTGCTCATCCACCGGGATGCCGCGGCCATTGTCCGAAATGCTCAGCCGGTTTCCTTCTTCGAGGCGCACTTCGATGCGGCTTGCGTGCCCAGCGACCGCTTCGTCCATCGAGTTGTCGAGAACTTCGGCTGCCAAATGGTGCAGCGCCCGGTCATCGGTGCCGCCAATATACATGCCGGGTCTGCGGCGCACCGGTTCAAGCCCCTCCAGCACCTCAATCGAAGAGCTGTCATAATCGCCGCTTGAGATGGGGGTGTTCTCGAAGAGATCGTCTGCCATGCGCGGGAATATAGGCGTGTGACGGCTCTGGTCACAAGACGGATCGCCGCGGTTTTGGCAGGTTATTCCCCGAAGCTGGTAGGCGCAGGATCGACTTGTGTCACCGCACCGCCGCTCACTTGGCGCACTTCAAGCGCGCGTTCGGCCACACCGTCTCGGCCAAAGCGGAACGCCCCGTCGACACCAAGGAAGCCCGCCCGATCAAACAGTCGGTTGGTTGGAAAGTTGCTCCCCAAAGTCCAATCGTTCGCGATGCGCAACGTCAGCAGGACCGAGTCATAGCCTAAAGTGGCAATGCGATAGGGCTTCTTGCCAAAGCGGGCCTCGTAACTGTCGGAGAAACGTTTGAACCGGCGGTCTGACACGGCTGAGAACATCGCACCGTCCACGGAAGAGGCTTGCGTCAACGCCGACTCGCCGCTCCAGAGCTCGGTGCCAAGGATGCGGGTTCCTTCGGCTCCGCTGCGCTTGAGCTCGCTCGCAGCCTGGGTGGCGAGGCGCGCGCCATCGGCGATAAGAACGGTGTCGTAGCCGCCTTTGGTTCGTAGGCGCTGCGCCGCGCTCACGATAGAGGTGTTGCCGCGGGCGTAGGTTTCACGCGCGATCAGATTGCCGCCATACGCGCCGAGCGCTGTTTCCAGCGCTGCGTAGGAGCGCTGGCCGTAATCGCCATCGGGAACCAGCGCGGCAAAAAGAGTGGAGCCTCGTGCCCGTGCGTAGCGCACGGTGCGACGGATCGATTGTTCCGGTACGTGCCCCATAAGGAACACGTCGGCGCTGGCGACTTGGGTGTCGTTCGAAAAAGCAATCGCCGGCACGGAGGCCGGGCGGGCTTGAGCCTGCACTGCGGGCACGTTGCTGGCGAGCAGCGGACCCAGGATCAGCTTGTTGCCATCGACCACCGCTTGCCGGGCGGCTTCGCCCGCACCTTGGCCCGTGTCATAGGTCGTAATTCGCAGATTCTTCGCGTTGGTGTCGAGCAACGCCATCGTCGTTGCGTCGGCGAGGGCCTGGCCAACCTCAGCCGTGCTGCCGGAAAGAGGCACAAGAAGCGCGACCCGGTGGCGCGTCGCATCGGTCGGCAGGGCGGTTGGCGTGGGCTCTGGCGTTGGGGTTACCACTGGAGCGGTGGACACCGTTTCTGTCTTGGGGATAACCTGGCATCCACCCAGCAGCGCCGCCGCGCCCGCCAGAGCAAGGGTCCGCCGCGAGAGCAGCGCCCTTGCGCCCTGCGAAACCGAACTCACCATACGCTTCATTGTTGCCGACCCCTCTCATGTGGTTCAAAGACACCGGTGTGAGCACACCGCCGCCTCCATCCGACTTGTCCAAACCTCTCGAGCCCGGCCTCTACATCGTAGCGACGCCGATTGGCAATCTTGGCGACATAACGTTGCGGGCAATCGACACGCTGCGCCGGTGTGCGGTGATCGCATGCGAAGACACACGCGTGACCGGCCGCCTGCTTAATCATTGTGGCATAGGGACGCGGATGCAGCGCTATGACGACCACGCGTCAGAAGCCTTGCGCGATCGCCTCGTCGAACAGGCGGTGAGCGAGCCGGTTGCCTTGGTAAGCGATGCGGGAACGCCGCTGGTGTCGGACCCGGGCTATCGCCTAGTGCGCGCCGCGCGCGAGGCGGGTGTGGCGGTGACCTCAATCCCCGGTGCGTGCGCAGCGATCGTGGGTTTGACGCTGTCGGGCCTTCCCAATGATCGCTTTGTGTTTGCAGGGTTTCTGCCCGTAAAGGACAAGGCCCGTCGCGATGCGCTTGAGGATGTGGCCGCGATAAACGCAACGCTGATCTTCTATGAGACCGGGCCGCGCCGTGTGCGCAGCCGCGATGCGATGGCGGACATCTGGCCGGCGCGCGACATCGCGGTCGCGCGCGAGCTTACGAAACTGCATGAGGATTGCCGGACCGGGCCTGCCAGCGCCTTGGCCGATCACTACCGCGCCCATCCGCCCAAGGGCGAGATCGTGCTCCTCGTCGGCCCGCCATCGCCCCAGGCCGTCGCCGCTGATCCTGATGCGCTGTTGCGTGAGGCGCTCGCTGACCTCACCCCCAGCAAGGCCGCCGCCCGCGTGGCCAAGGCCACGGGCCTTGATCGGCAGGACCTCTATGCGCGCGCGGTATCGCTCAAGTCGCCATGACCGAAAAGCGCGTTCGCGCCGATAAGCAAGGCCGTGAGGGCGAAGCCGAGGCGGCGCGTTGGCTGCAGGATCAGGGCTGGGAAGTCCTCGCGCAACGGGTCAAGACCAAGCAGGGCGAGATTGACCTCATCGCGCGCAAAGATGCGCTTGTAGCCTTTGTAGAAGTTAAATGGCGACGTCGGATTGCCGATTTGGCTACGGCGATTGACGAATATCGCCTCGCCCGTGTGGCGGCGGCGGTCGAAATGGTGGCGCACGATTATGTGGGACCGGCTGACGATATGCGCATCGACGTGATCCTGCTTGCGCCCGGCGCCTTCCCCCGCCACATCGCCAACGCGTGGATGCCTTAGGACAAGTTTATGCCCCTCAAAATCGCCATCCAGATGGACCCTATCGAAAGCGTCAACATCAAGGGCGACAGCTCGTTTGCGCTTATGCTGGCCGCCCAAGAGCGCGGGCATGAGATTTTTGAATACCATGTCGAGAGCCTGACGCTTGACGCCGAGGATCGGCTGTTTGCGCAAGGGCATCCGGTGACGGTTCGCAAAGTCGAGGGCGATCACTTTGAGAAGGGCGAGGCGGTCCGGCTTGATCTTGGCAAGGACATCGACGTTGTCCTGATGCGGCAGGATCCGCCGTTTCATATGGGCTATATCACCGCGACGCATCTGCTTGAGCGAATCGCGGGTGAGACTTTAGTGGTCAATGATCCGGTCAGCGTGAGGAACGCGCCGGAAAAGGTCATGGTGCTCGATTATCGCCGCTTTATGCCGCCGACTCTCGTGACGAGGAGCGTGGACGAAGTGCGCATCTTCATGGCCGAGCACGGCGCGGTGGTGGTCAAGCCCATCCACGGCAATGGCGGCAAAGCGATCTTCCGCGTCCCCGCCGATGGTGACAACCTCACCGCTTTGTTCGAAGTCTTCAACCAGACCTGGCCCGAGCCGCATATGGTCCAGCCTTTCTTGCCCGAAGTGGCCGAAGGCGACAAACGCATCGTCCTGATCGATGGCGAGGTCGCGGGTGCGATCAACCGCATTCCAGGCGAGGGCGAGTTCCGCTCAAACTTGGCGATGGGCGGCAGCGCCGAGCCGACGGGGCTCACCGAGCGCGAGCAGGAAATCTGCGAGGCGATGGGTCCGGAGCTGAAGCGTCTTGGCCTCACCTTCGTCGGTATCGACGTGATCGGCGGGAAATACCTGACCGAGATCAACGTGACCTCGCCCACGGGAATTGTCGCGATTTCGGAGTTTGATGGAACGGACTTGGCCGGAATGGTCTGGGATGCAATTGAGGGTCGGTTGGGGTGATTCCAAACCCCAATCAGAGGTCAATTTTCATCCTTGGATCGTAACGGAAGGCCAATTCTTGCGGCCACACCATCAGTATAGAGGCAAACCACATCATTGATGGTGCCATGAAGGATGGACTGGGTGCCGCCTAAGCTCCTTGGCACCTTGTTCGCCGTTGTGCTTACTAGGTGTTCGACTTGGGACATGCAGATCGGGCGAGCTAACGTAAAGGTAATACAGCGGCGCAAGAACCCGAGCTCGAATTGGCCGCTATTTGCTTCGAGTTCTTCTGCAATGCGATCGTTGAATGCCTCCCGTTCGAAATCATTGCGCCAGTCATTCAGAATGAAATAGCCCCAGTAAGATGTGAAACGCCCTTCCTCGATACTTTTCCCGAACTGATCTCCAGGAAACAACTGACTTGGCTCGTAACCACACTCGGCTCCGTCAGGCAAAGGAGCCATTCTGTTTAGTACAAATCGGTTCTTTTCTTCATCTCGCAAGGCGCTTACGAGTCTCTGAGCTTCGGGCCGGACCTGTAAGGGATTGGGAGGAGTGTTGGTCGAGATAATCGCTGCGACCACAGCTATCAAAAGAGGTCCAAAAACAGCACCCAGGCTCAAAAGCACAAGACTAACGCCAATCTTCTTGATCCTTGGCCTCATTAAATCTTACCCCTTCTTCGCCCTTGGATGCGCGGCCCGATAATCTTCCAGCATCTGCGCCGCGTCCACCTTGGTGTAGATCTGCGTCGATCCCAGCGAGGCGTGCCCCAGCAATTCCTGCAAGCTGCGCAAATCCGCGCCCGCTCCCAGCAGATGCGTCGCAAACGAATGCCTCAACGCATGAGGCGTAGCGGTATCCGGCAGGCCCAGCGCCTTCCTCGCAATAGCCATAGCCTTCTGCACCATGCCGGGAGCCAGCGCGCCGCCTTTGACACCTCGGAAAGGGGGCTCCTCGCGCTCTAGGTCGAAAGG
>ERZ1740065.3057-NODE-3057-length-10456-cov-4.221421_pt1 | contig 10456 bp, 10 predicted proteins | sample MGYA00581738_ERZ1740065 | MGnify/ENA primary metagenome ERZ1740065 (study PRJEB43018, sample SAMN04849749) | marine metagenome | isolation source: floating plastic debris | place: Pacific Ocean | collected 2008-09-01 | study: EMG produced TPA metagenomics...
ACATGGAAGATTTAGTCGAACAACCGTCAACAAAGCAAATAGTCATAAAATGGGGGCTTATTCTGGGCTTCATTGCAATATTAGTCAGTCTAATCATTTATATGACTGGGACAGTTGGAGGTCCTCTTCCCTGGACTACTTCAATTGCGTCAATTATAGTAATTGTACTTGCACATCGTGAGTATAAATCATATGGAGATAGTTACATGAGCTATGGCAAAGGTTTGGGCATAGGAACATTAATTTCATTAGTTAGTTCTCTTGTTTCAGCTTTGTTTGCTTACATATATCTCAAATTTATCGGTCCTGAATACATGAATTTAGTAAAAGAAGAGCAGATTCGCAGTATGGAGGAAAGTGGAATGGGTGATGATCAAATTGAGCAGGCCATGGAAATTAGTTCTTTTTTTATGAGTCCTGAGTTTACGCTTATTATAGGTATTTTTGGTGGCGTACTCATTGGGTTTATATTATCTTTAATAATCAGTGCATTTACCAAGAATAACGATCCTAGCTTGGAGATATAAAAATAATCAATGACTGAAATTTCTATTGTAATTCCTTTATATAACGAAGAGGAATCACTTCCGGAATTAACAAATTGGATAAGCCGAGCGATGCAATCACACGGCTTTACTTATGAAATCATATTAGTCAACGATGGAAGTACAGATAATTCTTGGCAGGTTATTCAAGAACTAGCTCTTGAGACTGTAGAAATAAAAGCCCTCTCGTTTAACAGAAACTATGGTAAGTCAGCGGCGCTAAATACAGGTTTTAAGCAGGCATCTGGTAAGGTTATCATTACTATGGACGCCGACTTACAAGATAGCCCTGATGAGATTCCTGAGCTATACAAAATGATTACACAACAAGGTTATCATATGGTGTCTGGTTGGAAAAAAAAGCGTCATGATCCCATTTCTAAAACCTTGCCCTCCAAATTTTTTAATTTTATTACCAGTAAAATTTCCAGAATAAAACTTCATGATTTTAATTGTGGACTAAAGGCCTATCAGAATAGAGTAGTTCAGAATATTGAAGTACATGGAGAAATGCATCGTTACATTCCCGTAATCGCCAAGTGGAATGGTTATGATAAGATCGGGGAAAAAGTAGTTGAGCACCATGCGCGTAAATATGGTACTACTAAGTTTGGCCTTGAACGCTTTGTTAATGGTTTTTTGGACCTGGTGAGCATCACCTTTGTGTCGAGATTCAAAAAGAAACCCATGCATTTTTTTGGTTTGCTTGGCACACTCTCTTTTGTTACCGGGTTTCTCATTACCGCATGGGTAATAGGCGATAAAATATATCGAATCAACAATAAACTACCTGTCAGGGAGGTTGTGGATCAACCACTATTCTTTTTAGCGCTTGTCGCTCTTATAATAGGTGTTCAGTTATTCTTGACAGGCTTCATTGCCGAAATGATGGCTATGCGATCACACTCAAACGATGAATACTTAATACAGGATAGTATCGGTCTTGAGTAATGCGCTTCTATTCTATTATTATCCCTGTTTACAATCGCCCTAACGAGGTTGACGAACTGCTGGGAAGCTTAACCGAACAAACGTACAAACACTTCGAAGTTATCATTGTTGAGGACGGTTCTACGGACAAATGTGATCGTTTAATTGAAAAATATGATAGCCAATTACAGCTTCAATATTTTTATAAGCCCAATACAGGGCAAGGGTTTAGTCGGAATTTTGGTTTTGCAAGAGGAAAAGGGGGTTACCTTATTGTTTTTGACTCCGATTGTTTAATACCAAGCCACTACATGCAAACAGTTAACGATTTCCTGGATAAAGAGCCCCTGGAGGCTTTTGGCGGTCCTGATAGAGCAATGGATAATTTTACGACCGTACAGCGAGCCATAAGTTACTCTATGACCTCTATTTTTACTACGGGTGGGATCCGCGGTGGGAAAAAGAGACTTGGAGCTTTTCATCCCAGGAGTTTCAATATGGGCATAAGCAAACAAGTGTTTGAGGACACAGGAGGCTATATCATTACTCGTATGGGCGAGGATATAGAGTTCAGCATACGCATCATTGAAAAAGGGTTTAAAACAGGACTGATACCGAACGCATTTGTCTATCATAAGCGTAGAACAAGCTTAGGGCAGTTTTATAAGCAGCTCCACTTTTTCGGCAGAGCCAGGATAAATGTTGGCAGATTTTATCCTAAAGAGATAAAACCGGTCCATATTTTTCCTTTGCTTTTCGCTTTGGGAATACTTGCTGCTCCAATATCGGCTCTCTTCGGTTTTACGCTTCTATCATATGTTGGCTTTGCCGCATATTTGGGTTTCACTATACTGATTTTAAGCGATGCTATAATTAAGACAAAAAACGTTAGTGTAGCATTAGTAAGTGTGGCGGCGGCCTTTACTCAGCTTATTGCCTATGGGCACGGTTTTTTTTCCGAGAGTTGGAGAAGAGTTACAAAAGGTTAAAGGGAGCCTCACCCCCAATCGATACCTCATATTAGCGTTTTTCGCAGAAATAAATGATCTCGTCACGAGGCAGAGCATAGCGTACTATTTCCTGGTCCGTTAAGCTGTTGGCAAACGTGTCCTCTGTCACAGTGAATCCGGCTTTGCGTATCCTTTTAGGGTAGTCCTTACCATAGAGCCTGACATGATCATCCTGGCCATATACTTTTTCCCGTTCCCGTGGATCTGTAATGCTTTTATCCTCGAAGGTAGCCTCATCCAACGGGTGAAAAAAAGGTACCTGCATGATAGCCCAACCTCCTGGTTTTAGTACTCGATAAATCTCACGCATTGCCTTAATATCATCCTCAACATGTTCCATTACATGGTTACACATAACTGCATCAAATGTGTTTTCATCAAAAGGGATTTGATGGACATCCATTTTTACCTTCGCCAGTGGTGATTCTAGGTCTGCGGTAATATATCCGTCGCCATGTATACGTTCGAAGGGTTTCATGAAGCATTGCTCGGGGGCAATGTGCAGAAAATGAATCGGGTTTTCAAAAAAGGGAGTTTTTGCTTTCAAAAAAAGCCAAAGTAGCCGATGCCGTTCCAAGGACAGTGAACCTGGGCACAGGGCGTTCGGCCTAGGATTAATTCTGCCATAAGGAAGAAACTTTCTGTAACTTTTGTTTATGATGGGACAGGTGTACTTATTGCCTTGCAGAAAGAAGCCTATAACGCGTAAAACCGGGCCATTTACAAGCTGAATGTACTTTCTTGGGACCTTTCTTAACAGGAAGCTTATCAGGAATTTCATAAAGCGCACAAAGTTATTGAAAATAACATAGCACAATCTGTCAGGACAACAGAGAAGAAATAAAAAAATATCAGGAGGTTAAAACTTTTTTTCTTTCACTTTCATCTCTGATACAAACAAGAGAAGTATGTATGCTGAAACAATGCTTGACATTGCGATGAATCATTCAGACTCGCTAATCAACCAGGCGAAAAACGGGGACAACAGAGCAAAGAACAAGTTGGTAAACCTTTGGTACAAGCGGATTTACAACTTTGCATACAAGTATTTTTCAGATCATGATGAGGCGATGGACGTAACACAAAAGACTTTCATCGCTTTCCATGAAAAAATTTGGCAGCTAAAGGAAGTGGCTGGGTTTAAGGCATGGCTTTACAAGATAGCTTCCAACCACTGCCATGAAGTTACCAGGCAACAGGACCGATCCCATCAACATTTTTCAACCCAAAAGGCTGAAGATGTTCATCGTGAGGCCACCGCCATCTTTTTCAATCCTGATCGAAAATATCAACGATCAGAATTGAATGGGATATTACAAGAAGCCCTGTATACGCTCAATGAGGAGCAAAGAACAGTTGTGATTATGAAGGAGTATGAGGGGCTAAAGTTTAAAGAAATAGCAGAAGTACTGGAATTGCCTGAAAACACGGTCAAATCAAGGCTGTACTATGGGCTTACGCACTTGAAGAAAGTACTGGTCGCTAGAAACATTACAACAGAAATTTTACAATCATGAGTTATATACCGGACGAAATAACACTTACCAACTACCTATATGGTGAGCTGTCAGAAGATGAAAGTAACAAGGTGGAGGAGTATCTCAAACAAAACCCTGCAATGGCCGCTGAAATCAAAGGCCTGAGCAGTACCAGAGAAATTATGTCCGCATATGATGACAAGGAGGTAATACCACCTTTAGACTTAAGTAATAAACCAAAAAATTCTAATGTAAGTGATGTAAGGAAAAGAATAAGCCGCATAATGGCCATAGCAGCATCGGTTAGTCTCTTATTAGTAGTAGGATATTTCACTGATTTTAAGCTTTCATATAATGATCAAGGACTATTTATAGGTTTCAAGAAGCAAACAGAAATCCCTCAGGGAGTTACGCTTGATCAGATCGAATCACTGCTTGACGCAGCGCTGGATAAGAATTTGGCGGTGCAAAATCAAAACCTGGTTGAGGTCAAAACGGAGATGCAAAGTGATTACCAAAGTCTTTTTATCAATCAGGGAAAGACGTTTGAAACTAAGCTTGAGCAAAGGATGAATTTTGATAAGCAGGAACTGGATAGATACACTAAAGACCTTCAGGAAAAAAACGCAATTCTTGTTAACGATTATTTTAGAACTGCCGGGTTAGAGCAACAGACCTACGTGAAAAATTTACTGATCGATTTTACCGGTTATCTGGAGGAACAGCGCGTTCAGGATCGTGATTTTTACCTGAATCGGTTAATTGATCTCAAATTGTCATCGGATCTGAAACAACAGGAGACAGAACAGATGCTTACGTCCATTATAAAATCGGTTAATAACATTTCAACAGAAGAAACAACTCAAAATTTTTAGGATATGAAAAAGTACGGATTGGTAATTGTCCTATTGGCGGTAACTGCGTTTTGCAGGTCACAAGGCATTGACGAAGAAAGGATGGAAAGGGATATTCAAATCGCTGAGAATATTTTATCCACTTTGGAGAGGAAGGAAACAAGTAGTCAGATCTTTGTTTACAGTAACGATAGGTTTGAAGGAAGTTATGTAGAAGGATATGGAGTGATATTTAACACCTCATATCGTCATGGAAGAACAGTAATAGCAGATACCAAAGGTACTCATAAACTCTATGGCGATGCTGTCGTCAGCAACCTTCCTGAGGGCTCATCTACTCGTGAGGTTAAAGCGTTCAGATTAAACCTGGATAGTTTAGCGCAGGCCCAGAATAAAGAATGGGTAGAAAAAATGAAGACCTTTCTTGTGGATTATGCAGATCTGATCAGCCAACTTAAACCTGAGGATAAAATAATGGTCACATCCGGATCGGGAAATAAAGGTGACTGGTTTGCATTGGAGGCCCGGGCAAGTGGTACGTCAACTATTAATGAAGGCCCTACGGTAGAAATTTCAAAAAAAGATCTCATAGATTATAAGTCCGGCAAGATCAATCGTAATGAAGCCTTAAAGCAAGTGAAGGTCATCAGAGCTGCTTCAAAAGAGGAGGTGGCCCAAGATGTAGAGCTTTTGGCGAGTATTTTTGAGCGCCTTTATAAATCTGATCTCTCTAATACTTACTATTTGTCAGGTGGAGTAGGGTACGGTAAAATACCGGAATTCGGAGTGGTGTTCCGGATGCGTGTTTACTCATCTTCCAGGAATGAGGGGTTTCATCGAATAGTGACTAGAAATCAAAGTGGGCTAAGTCAGGACGAACGGAATGAAATAGTCAAAGGCATGTACCCGGATTTTTTAAAGGAATTAAAGCGTAACATTATTCAGTACGGCCGTACTGTTAAATCCTTAGGAGGTAATGAAATGCTGATGTTTAAGGTAAGATTAACAGAGTGTAAAGGCTGCGATATACCTAAGAATTTGGAACTCTCAATTAAAGCTTCGGATCTAAAGAGCTATGATTCCGGTAAAATGAATGAGTCGTCTGCCATTGCAAAACTGAATGTGAAGGAGATTGGCAATCAGTAGTTTCCTGTAACCATTGTGAAAAGCCGGAGTACTGCCTACATCGGACTACAATTATTAAGGGGATTAATCGTTAACAACAAAGCCACATTCCAAGGGATGAAACTCAATCAAGAGACGATTATTTCCCTTTTTATATACACGGGGGTTTAACTTGATGTTTGGTGGTTGATTTACCAACTATTCATTTAGTTTTGAAAAGTCAAAAGGTCAAAAAATGAAAAATAAATTAATAATAGGCGGGGGAGTAGCCTTGGTGTTGATTTTAGCCGTTTGGTTTTTCACGCGAGGTGGCTCAGATGAATTGGGAGAGATTTTAGTTGAAGCTAAGAGTGGAACTTTTAAAGTTGAAATAACTACAACGGGGGAGTTGGAAGCTGAGAATTCCGTGAAAATTCTTGGCCCCACCGGAATGAGAGCCGCACAAATCTGGCAGGTTAAAATAGAGGACATTGTAGATGAGGGGAAAGTGGTTGAAAAAGGAGACTATATTGCTCGTCTTGATCAATCGGAGCTGTCGGATAAAATTCAAAACAGGGAGACCGAGCTTCAGCAAAGTCTTTCCAAATATACTCAGACCAAGCTAGATACTGCCCTTGATCTGCGCGCAGCCAGGGATGAACTTATAAATCTTAAATACGCGGTGGAAGAGAAAGATATTATTCTTTCGCAGTCTCAATTTGAACCACCAGCCACTATTAAGCAGGCAGAGATTAATCTTGCAAAAGCCAAAAGAGAACTTAGTCAGGCTACTGATAATTACAAGCTGAAAGCCCAGAAAGCTGTGGCTCAAATGCAGGAAGCCGCAGCAGAGCTAGCGGAAGATCAGGGGAAATTCGATTTTTTACAGGGTATAAAAGAAAGATTTACCATTATAGCGCCTGAGCCAGGAATGGTAGTATATGACCGAGAATGGAACGGCACAAAAAAAGGAGTAGGCGCCATGGTACATGCCTGGGACCCCGTAGTTGCCACTTTACCTGACCTTTCAACTATGATTTCTAAAACGTATGTTAACGAGGTGGATATCAGGTCAATCAGCAAGGGGCAAGTGGTGAATGTTGGTCTGGACGCCTTTCCGGAAAAGAAACTTACCGGCAAAGTCATAAATGTAGCTAATATTGGAGAACAAAAACCTAACTCTGATTCGAAGGTATTTCAGGTCAGCATACTCATTAATGAATCAGATACAACACTAAGGCCGGCCATGACTACTTCTAATGGTATTATAGCCGAAGTAATTCCTGATGTAGTCTATATCCCACTTGAGTGCTTGCATAGCCAAGGAGATTCTTTAACCTATGTGGTAAAAAAGAATGGCTTGGGTTATGACAAACAACAAGTATTAGTTGGTAAGACCAATTCGAATGAAGCGGTAATAGAATCCGGTGTAGTTGCAGGTGATAAACTGTATTTATCTGTGCCTGCGGGAGTTGACGAGAAACCAATAGCCCTATTAAGTGGTGACGCTTCGATACCATTAGCCGCAAAGGATTAACTAGGGCTATGATGTCGAATATCTACTCAAGCTTTTACATTGCTTTTGATGCAGTGTTAGCCAATAAAGTACGTTCAATTCTCACGGCATTAGGGATCATATTTGGTGTAGCGGCAGTAATTGCGATGCTAGCCATAGGCAATGGCGCTCAACAGGAAATACTCGAACAGATCAAGTTGGTTGGTGTTAACAATATTGTTATAACTCCAATTATAGAACAAACCGAGGAAGAGGTCACGGCTAGTTCGGCAAATAAAGGTGACAAAAATTTTTCTCCCGGTTTAACGCTTCGGGATGCCGAAAGTATTAGAAAGGTAATCCCTGGCATTGGTAAGGTCAGCCCCGAAATTCAACTCGAAACCTATATCATAAAAAATGGCATTAGAAGAACTGCCAAATTGGTGGGCGTTGAAAACAACTATTTTGACATTTCTAATTTTACACTTAACTAAGGAAGATTCTTTAGTGAACGCCAGCTTTCAGTTGGCGAAGCCGTTTGCGTGATTGGCCAGGGGATTAAGGCAAAATTTTTTAGTACGGAAGATCCCATCGGCAAAATGATCAAGGTAGGGAATCATTGGCTTGAGGTAGTAGGTGTGCTGGAAGACAGGTTTATAAGCGAGAAGAGTATTTCAAACCTTGGTATTCGAGATTATAATATGGATGTATACACACCCTTGAAAACGGTGCTTATACGATACAAGAATAGAGCTTTAATTACGGAAACCTTAATTAAACGCGCTTCTCAAAACGATAACGAAGATAACAGCGGAGAGATAAAGCAGTCTGTTAACTATCACCAATTAGATCGATTGGTTATTCAGGTAGACGCCACTGAGAAAATGCTTAGCGTTTCTGAAGTAATATCGCGGCTACTTAAAAGACGGCATTTTGATACCGTGGATTATGAAATCACTATTCCGGAGCTCTTGCTCAAGCAACAACAGCGTACTAAGAACATTTTCAATTTTGTGCTAGGTGCGATTGCGGGAATCTCGCTATTAGTCGGCGGAATTGGTATAATGAACATCATGCTTGCTTCCGTATTGGAAAGAATCAAAGAAATAGGTTTGAGGTTAGCTATAGGTGCGAAAAAAATGGATATAATCTATCAATTTGTTTTTGAAGCAGTGATGATCAGTGTTACAGGTGGAATTATAGGAATAATTCTTGGGGTTATTTTGGCATATGGCGTTGCAGAGATAGCAGAGATCCCAACAATAATATCTTTTACATCTATCATCTTATCCTTTGGCGTAGCGGCTACCGTAGGTTTAATTTTTGGAATTACCCCTGCCAAACGTGCCGCTGAACAAGACCCCATTTCATCTTTGCGATATGAATAAAACCAGCTTTTATCTTCTGCTATCTTTTTGTTTGAAGCTTACTTTGACCCCTGCCCAAAACCAACTTACTTTGAATAGTGTGATTAGCATGGCCAAAAACCAGTCACCTGCGGCGAAGCAAGCTGAAACCCGGAAAGAAAATCGCTATTGGGAATATCGTCAATTTAAATCCAACTATAATCCGCAGCTAAGACTGAACGGTAATATACCTGGTTATAATCGTGATTTTGCTCGTAATAATATTGGAGAGTTTCAATCAAGGGAACAGTTTACTTCTTTTTTAAACCTGGGTCTGGACCAGCCTTTATTTCCAACAGGAGGTAACATATCCATTAATACCAGTCTTGATTATTTTAATGATGCCACTAGTGACTTTACGCAATACAACACTACAGTGGTTAATGTACGATTAGATCAACCCATTTTTGCATTTAATAGGCTAAAGTGGGATAAGAAAATAGAGCCCATTCGTTATGAAGAATCTAAACGGTCAGTGGTGGAAGAGTTGGAATTCATCGCTCGAGAATCAATAGATCGCTACTTTTCTTATTTAGATGCACAAATAAATCTCCAAATTGCTCAGTTCAACTTAGCAAATAACGATACGATTTATCGAATAGAGCAGGGACGCTACAATATTGGAACTACGTCTAAAGACAAATTACTCCAAGTGGAATTGCAACTTTTACGCTCCAGGCAAGACGTGGCACAGGCAAAATTAGATCTAGAAACCAGCGGGTTAAGGTTAAGATCATATATAGGTCTCAACGACAGTGATATGCAAATCATAAATCTAGCTTTACCAGAGGCAGTTCCCCAATTTGAAGTTACCTATGCTACTGCGCTGGATTACGCCAAAAAGAACCGAAGTGATTTTATAGCTTTTGAAAGAAGAAGGCTGGAAGCTGAGAGAGACGTTGCAGATGCAAGAGGAAGACGTTTTGAAAGTAATCTGTCTGCTTCCTTTGGCTACAATAGTTTGAGTGAAGACTTTACTGAAACCTATGATGATCCTCTCTCTCAGCAGCGTATCGATCTTTCTTTAAGCATACCCCTCTTGGATTGGGGGCGTAACCAGGCCCGTATGAAAACCGCCCTGGCTAATCAGCGACTTACTGAATTCACTATTGCCCAGGACGAGCAAATCTTTGAGCAGGAGGTACTTGTTCAAGTCAGGCAGTTTGATGTTCTACGTACCCAATTAGAAATTACTAAAAAGTCAGATGAGGTTGCCCAGGAAAGGTATTTAGTAGCTCAAAACCGTTATCTAATTGGTAAGATAGATATTACTAATTTGAATATCGCCCTGGATGAAAAGGACCAGGCCAAAAGAAGTTATATCAATGCACTCCGAGCATTTTGGGTAGCATATTATGACTTAAGGCGCTTGACTCTTTATGATTTTGCCGAGGGCAAACTGCTTTACACGAGAGATGAGGGCTAAAAGTAATACTCCTTTGATATTACTTGCTTAATATGACCTTGCAAGGAAATAATTCTTAATGGAATTTTAATTATCTCGCTACATATGTGTAGTTTTTTAAGATAACTGCTTGCGGTAATTTTCATTGAGGAAGAAAATTATACATAGTTCTAGATATGATTAATTTTGATTAGCCTATTTTTTTGAGTTGCTTTTCTACCGCCTAAGC
>ERZ1740065.3058-NODE-3058-length-10455-cov-12.155288_pt1 | contig 10455 bp, 8 predicted proteins | sample MGYA00581738_ERZ1740065 | MGnify/ENA primary metagenome ERZ1740065 (study PRJEB43018, sample SAMN04849749) | marine metagenome | isolation source: floating plastic debris | place: Pacific Ocean | collected 2008-09-01 | study: EMG produced TPA metagenomics...
TTGATGGCCAGAAATAGCTGGCCATAGATCATGGTGCTTGCTTTGCCCACACTTGTGGCTGCATGACTGAGCTGGAGCTTCCTTCTCGTAGCTGCTGGCAACGTGTAATAGAAAATTTTGGCTACCGCTGAGTGACTTGCAGGCATGTCAATTAATGTGAGTAAGCTGCTGCCTGCCACTTTACATGCTAGATGTAACTCTTCGGTGCCGGTGTTTCCTCTGAATAGCTAGCATGTAGCTGTACTTCTTTCGGCGTCTTCTTCGTTAGGTTGTTTAGTACTTTCCTTCACCTTAGGATTATACTGCAGTCTGTGTGCTTTTTTTCCTTGGCACACAGGCGTCTCTGTATAATGGCCACTAACGCCATCATCTGATAGCATAGAATACTTGTTTTTGTCTGGCCTGTGCTCTAAAAACTCAAATTCATCAGCTGGTTTAGTGTCTTTAACATCTCGGATCTTGTTTAAAACCTGTGATGAGCTATGCTGCTGACCAGATGCCAACCTGTTATTTTCACTATTTTACCTTGACTTTGACTTTCATTGTTCAGGTCCCCTACCTGACAGGTTTACCGAGAACTGGGGATGGGACCTCCTTTGTTTCCCTGGCTGCTTCTCGCTGTCGAAGTTGCGTGACTACCAGCCTGGTTCGGACAATCTCGGATCAGGTGATCATCACCACATGCAAAACTTGGGCCCTGGGTGGTGTCGGCTTAAAACCAGCTTCTTGTGACTGATTAAAAAATTGATGAATCTTTTGTGTGACCGAATAATCTCTTCCATGATTCCTTGGCCGGCCATTGCTGTATGGGTGATTTCCTGTCCTGTAGGATTTTCTCACCATTGTATCAGGGAGCGAATCTAACATTTGCATACTCCGATCCAAGATTTGGCCCATCAATCTTAAAACCTCTCTGCTATCAGTCACCAGATCGTTCATTTGTATCTGTTGTTTTAATTTAGTTTTAACTACCTCCTCCGTTTATCTCTTCACTGTGTCCTGCTCATTCTGTTCTTTAGCAACAAATGTAGCCCATAATCTTCTTCGCAGACTTGCCTTTGGCTTTTGGCTGAGTGAAACTCGCTACAGATTCTTGCTGCCTCCTCAAGGTCAGCAGGCAGTAGACTCACCAAGAACACAGATATGTCAGGGTGAACTATCCTCTTGTACTGATCCAAAACCAGGTTCTCTCTCAGGGCCTCATTCAGATTTGGGTAAGCAACACTTGCCAACTTTCTGATTTCATGAGCAAACTCTTTGAAGTTGTTTAATGTTGTTTGAAGTTGTTTGTTTAACCAGTTTTCATCCCTGTCAGATACTGCGATACATCGAAAAATTATAGGTACAAGTTTTAGATTTACATTTGTCTTTTCCTTACTACTCTACATCATCGGCATAAGTATGGCCACTGCCATCACACATGCTCTGTGATAATCTGATGAGAAATCAGCGTGAGATGCACCCTTTACACTCTCTCTAGAGTGGTAAGTGCATTATACACGGTCTAACCTACATTTAGGTCACACGGGAAAATAGGCTGGGTGGTGTTTGGTGTTTCTCAATCCATATGAATGTGGGAAATACAGAAACAATCACGCCATATATAAGACGCTCATTGAGCTAGTGAAGATGAAGAAGCACATTCATAACAACGATACAACCAGTACATCTTGGAAGTTTGTTTGCATTCAGTGGTTTGTGGTTAGTAGTTGGAAATCAGACCTGCCAACTTGTCAAGATAAAAATACGAAGGATTTGGTTTTTTTCTGGAGCTGAGAAAACAAAGCTCAGAACACTGACCCTCTAAAGAGCAACAAGAGAACTAGAAACATAATAACATTAACCTTGACCCTCAATATAGGCATCTATGAGATGGAGGGAGAGGATGCAGTTGGCAGGTGTGGTAGGAAATGCCTGTCTAAACCTATGGTCAATTCTAGCAGAAATGTATCATTTTGAGGTGTGCCGCCAACTTCTTCATAACTCTACGATGTTTTACCTTTCGCAATCAATGACTGCAATGATCAGACTCTCTAGAGGTTTTTGCCGTGCTTACAGTCTGCGTTCAGTGCCTGGGAGACAAGTTGGTTTCGTCTGCCAAAGAATGAAAGCGTGGCAGTTCCACGGAAGAAATTCTAGTCATCTATGCCTTTGTATTGTGCGAATCAACCTCTGAGAACAGGGTAGAGGCTGTTTGAGTGGCATGTACACTAGTGCTTCACAGTATAACTAAACCCGATTGCATAACGCGTGTTAATATCCTTTGTTTATGTGATGATGCACACTAGTTTTCAAGAATGATCTGAAATGCGCTTGAATGTAATTCGAGATGTGAGAACTTTCCTTGTGGAGACTACATCATACTCTCCTGGGGAAGGGGAATAGCACACTCCCACTTCATGACATTGGAGTGAGGCTAAGATATCTCAACTATTTGCCTGCGGAGGTTGGCAGCCCTGATTGTACAAAAATGGTGCATTTTATCGCTGGCTAGGACTAACAGCTGGATTGCATGTGGGGCTTCTTCAGTTTGGGGAAGTTTTGTTTTCATTTCACCTCACACAGATTCTCTGCTGCATTGCAGCTATGCGATTGCGGTTTAATTTAGGCGGTGGAGTTCCCTTTTAGGTGGTGGTAGATGATTTTAGGTGCGCTGCTGCCTAATTCTAGGAGGAGTTAAATTTGCATTTTAGATGCTGCAGCAACTTTGTATCAAAGAAGGTAATGACACGATCACTAGCCTAAAGGTCATGAGTCCATTTGCAAAAGCAGTCATCCAGAACAAGATAGTAGAGAGTATTTATCTGATGATGACGTGTGACGCTATTAGTTATTTAGCATGCGTTTTCAGACACTACAGTTCATGAATGGTGAGGCACATATGTGACCTGTGCCGAAAAAATCAATTGAAAGGTGGCGTTTTAAAGCGGTCGAAAATTCAAAATAAAGATAAAAAACTCTGCAGAAAATCCTATATGTTACCCATTTCCCAGAGGCTGAACATACCTTCGCTAAAACCTCAATGGCTCGAGAACTAATAAAGCTAGAACATTGGGACAAAGCTCCTTTAAAAGAAGAGGAACAGTTGCATCTTATCCCTTTATGAAAAAGGAAACCACGAAACCTTCCTTTTAATCCATTCTGACAACGCGGGGTCACATATGTTTGACCCAAAACTGCTTACTGGACTGGACTACAGTGACATGACTAACGTGGAGGTCGATCACATGTCACAGACCGTACAACTGGGTAGCAATCTTATCGTGAGACCTTTGAATCGAAACGACTACTCCAAAGGTGAGATAGCTATAGACATCCAGGAAACATTGCAGTACTTTCAATTGAGTAAGCCATGGTTGTTGCTTTGCGTCACAGCAAAAGTTATGCCTAAATGCGCAGCTATTTGAGCATTGATTAGGAACAGTGAAGGCTAAACATTTATGGGATCACAGGGCAAGTTACTGTAGAACAGGAAATTTTTGCATTCGTTTAATTTTTGTGGTTTTGAGAATTTTTGCTCTTTCGAAAAAAGTTATGATGCAAATATTTCTTTGTTCAATTGATTGGCTATAAATTTATAGCAAGAAATGCGATAATAAATTTTCGCATAACTATATGACAAAATAAGACGCAAAGATTGAGCTCGCAAAAATTGGCTTCAGTCATTCTCCTGTCAACATTTGTGAGTGAGTGGGAGTAAGCACGGATACGCGCGGGAGGAAGCGCAAAAATCGGCAGGAGAATGATAAAAATCCAATAATTGCTGTTTTACGGTAAGGTGGGAGATAATTATGCCTCGATGCGCGACTACTGGACTGTTAATTAGTGTTAACGGAGGCTATACATTTACAAGACCTTAGGACAAGTTAGGGTAGGAGATCAGGGCATCTTGGTGATCTGATGCTACATCAGGGTGAAGTCTTATTGCATGTTGAATTTCTCACTTCTTATCTCTCCTGTCTGCAAAAACAAACATGTTCACAAGCTGGCGATACGTAAAAACTATCATAGGCCTGTGGTTAACCTAATACAACCATCTTCAGACAACCAATCAAATAGAGCTTCGCCGAAAGTGTCGCTTACAAATTCAAACATGATGGACGTAACCGGTAACAGTCAAAGTTGGCCCTCGCAGGCTAAACATAAAAAGTAATTCAGGCGTTCATCGTCAGTGTACTAGTACAAGATTCCTGCCCCGCCAATGCGTCACAAACTTGACTGGAGTCAGAGAACCTGACTGAGTTAAATGAAATAGAGCAACTAGCCGGACCTATGTCACCTGAGATAAAGAATCACAGGCTTAATTGAGACCTTGACAGCTGTGTTATCAAGGCAACATCATCATGCACTGCGCCAAAACAGCGCTGAAGTTAGAATACTGTAGACTACTCAATACGGCGATGTCATATCCTTACCCAAAAACCTCAAATCTACCATCAAAACTTTTTTGCTTTCGTGGAATAGGTGTCACGAGACTACCGGACCAATAGCTGGCAAGGCCTGTGAGACCATCGCGATCAAATTTGGTTTGACAGTACTTGATGGAGCTGAAGACCGTACACTAAAAGGATTAGTCTAATGAAGACATGCGATCGTTTTTCAGGTTTTGCCGACATGCTCAGCAGTGTTGGTCAGCTCAAGCAGTGCTCACAACAGGAGTATGAAAGTAAGACCATACGATACTCACTGAATCATATCGGAAATACCTTGCCTGATATGTTTTACGCTCTGTGTAAACAGGTAGATTTGATGAGATCCGTGAAACCGTTGGTCACACCTACATCATGGTCATCGAAGATACCGCAACTGATAGTGTGTTGGCTGCAAGCACCGCCATTGTTCGATCCAACATATTCCATACAAACTGCAAATATGCCTATTTATGTGATATAGTTGTTCATAGAACATACCAGGGGCGCTCACTCGGCAGCCAGTAAGTAGCTCTTTGTATCATTTCTCACACAACACGTAAATTGTACAGCGCCTAATATTTAATGTAGTACTGCTGATATGAAGAATCCAATTCGTCGAATGAATAATAAAAACAACTATACAACTAGCGCTCATTTGGCTTTAGGTTAGTTCATTTTTTCCTCAATTTATGTTTCAATAATGTTTGAAACTGCCTAATCTGCGCAGATCCATTTGGCCTTAGCCTCAAAGCTACCGCTGTGGCAGATTTTGCCGCACCACTGCACAGATCCACGTACTTTATCTCCAGTGTGTTAGAACATCGTGTCTCACGTGATTTGCACTAAGCTTTTTATGTGTAAGGCAATTTCATAGGGAATATAGTTCTGTTATGTCATCACAGATAAATATGATTTTGAAAAAATTGAGCAAACAAAATTATCTGTGATGTCATATTTTCATAGGCACGAAATTTGTGTTATGACATGACAAATCATAATATTTTTGCTCAATTTGCTCAAAAGTATTATTTTTATAAGTATACCCAAATTCTACAGCATCAAAAAAATGAGTAGAGACAGGCATCGCAGGTGATTTTGCACTTAAATTAAAATACGTAAAATTATAAGCAGCTTTAGTTTACTTCTGATGAGAAGTTCGCAGCTCTTTTACAAAATTTCATTGTCAACCTGATATCCATCACCATTCGTACTGGTCAGAATTGGTTCTCAATCTCTCAACTCCGTTCACTGCGCCTCCAAAACCCAATTTTGAATGAATGCTCCTCTGTCATTCTTTCCCAGTATTGGTTCGGTCGGGAAGAAGCTTGTAGCATCTCTTGGAGCTGCTAGAAGCAACGGGTGTAGTCTGAAAGAGGTGGTACCCTTTCACATGATTGTTGGGTGGCTGGAGACTGGGAAAGCTCTTCTAGAGCGTCAGCATGTGGAGAGGAAGTCTCCAACAGTGAATGTGGGTATAATAGACCTCTCTAATACTCATACATATTAAGCGAGTCCGCGACTCTGCGACATGTCCAAAGACATTTTCAGACAGAAGAAACTCTGCACGGTAGCGAACATGGCTGTCGCAGATCTAATTGAAATATTTATGCCCGCGTGGGTATGGTTCATTTTACTTTCCCTGACCTACAGAAGAGAGTGTTTCTACCACCACAACTTACGGCTAGCAGAATTCCATCTGTGTTCATTTAGCTTCTACGCGCAATAAAGAGACATCATAGTGTAACTCCTTATTCATTAGTCATTCTCCTGTTGATTTTCACGAACACCCCCGCAGGTTTACACGCACACTCCTACACATGGTGAACAAACTCCTGCAAATGTGTACGCGCACTCCCGCACAACCAGGCTCACTCTGACATGTGGCCGCGTGTGCATGCATCTGTCAGATGCACGCCTATCGATGAGAGAATAGCGAAAGCCATGTACAATTATTGTAGCCTGGAATACATCAAGCGTCTATAGTAGGCCAACGAAGTAGTAGAAATCACAACAACATCTGTTACTTCTGTTCAACAGGAAATCCACCATTCTGGAGACTACGTGTTTCATCCAGACGTGTTAAAGACAATCTGTACCACTTTACCACAAGAGCTGAGTGTCGACAGCGAGTTGAACTTTGAACTTAATGACACAGAGCTTCGCTTGAGACCATTGAGGAGGCAAGATTTCAGAAATGGTGGGTTACTTGAACAGATCCTTAGCGTCATTGTACAGTGTGTTTTTATCCTTTCCACCTACAACCAGGTTGCTTAGACGACATTTACAAGGAGAGCGAAATGGAAAGGAAGCTAACTGTGGATGAATTTGAAGGTAACTTGTGCTGACTACATTTGCTGGAGAGAAACTTGCGAGAAAACTTTGAGACAATAGGGATGCAATCGTTGGTCATCTGAGTCATTTTAACAACACTAGCTGACGCTGATCATTACCTGATTGAAGTGCGGTGACTGGGAGCAATACTGATCTTTAATGCTGTCTATCAATTCATTGAGATTCTACTCAATGCTTATGAACGATGTACAATCAATTTTCTGATTATTTATCACTTTAGCTGGTCTGACAGATATTGTGGAAGTAGAGGCACTTTGTCACATTCCATGGAGTAGTCGCTCCATGGGGCGGGTCCAGGGGTCACCCAGATGCGGGCAGGGTTCAGGGGTTGCCTAGGCCTGTGTGGGGTCCAGGGACAACGCCCTGTTGGGGTCTGGGGTCTAGGGCACAGCACCTCCAGAGAAAACTTTCATTCTCAAGTTGAAAATAAGTTTGGAAAACACAGAAGACTTTTTACTAAAATTTGGAATGTTTCAAGGTCTCAACATGTAGAGCAGTTCATAGCTGGACCTGCAGGATGAACAGCTCTACTGTTAACGGGCCAGACTGCAGTAGCTATCGCTTAGTATATCTGTGTAAGAGTATGTAAACTGCTGGAAAATCCTAGAGGAAGTCCTGCAGCGCAGCTTCCAAAATCTGACTGGGCTCTGCCACAATCTACCTCAAGTGGCAATAGCTGGCCAGGATAGGTTTATTTCTGGCTCCGATGACTTGTAACTGCAGGCAATGGGTGCACAGGGTAATGAATGGTGTGAACCTACTGGGAATATGACCAAAATTTAAACAAATTGTAACCTCAGGTAGGATGAAGTAGCGCTGGGCGACACCAGCCAATAACAATGCCTTCCATTGTGAACGGTTGCACGACGTTATACGTAGGCTTAAAGTTCCCACAAGCTGAGCATTGTACAGTTTTAATACTCATGTTGCTGATTGACACATATCCACCATTCATCTACGAAACTATATTTGTGTGATGTTTTTAAACTTTCAGCGGCATTTTATGACATGCAGCGACAGCAGAACGGTAACTATGTTATCGCTGTGAAGGATAAGAAAACCAAGTCTGTGGTTGCGGCACTCAACGCAGTCGTAGATTTGAGGTTCAATTATTCCATGGAGCGCATGGTGACAGCTACAGACGTGCTCATTACGGAAGGCCATCAAACCTTGGCTATGATAAACCTGTAAGTAGTGTCTATCTGCCTAGCGTGCTTAATAGTGTTAAAACTGCATGTATTGAAAGAAACCAGCATTGGAATAATGAAAGTCATACATTTTCATTTATTCCAGGTTGATAAGAACCTTTGATGAGTTGGCGGCACACACAGGCTGCGAGACAATGGGTTTCGTTGTCCCTCACAAGCGTGTTCAGTTATGCTTGGATCACGGGCATTGGGCACGTCAGTTTGAGATGCTAGCGATAAAAGCAGATGTGAAAATGATATCGAATGATCAAGATATTTCTGTCACCAGGCAGGCAGGTAGTCAAGCTTTTTAGGTCGATTGGCCTGCTAATCAATGTATAGACACACTTAACGTGTTGCATGGGCCTTTATGAAGTGGTGCATAACAATTCATGGGCAATCTTCTACAAATCTATGCATTATTGGGTATTGCAAGTCAAATTATCACCTGTATCATATTGCCTTCCTTGACTCAGGCTTCAAGTCTATGTGTTGGTCATTAGGATTTATTGTTTTGCACTGCACCAATTCCAACACTTTCTGCAGACACTGACTGATATCCTATGACTTTTAGTGGGAAAGCTATGATTATCATATGGGAGAACAGCTACGACCTCAAACATGCACAATATTGATCCCAGAACAGATAAGATTGGATCTTTACTCAATTTTGGCCCAAACATCACAGTGGCAGCATTCGTGTTAAATGCTATGAACATATTTGGTGCTGCTCTCAACAAGCAACAGTAGTAATTGTGCGTTTTGAGATTCCGTAGTTTCAATGCTCTACTGATACAACCTAGTAGGCCTGAGAGACTCAATGCACTCGATCTCTCTCAGAATCTGACACCAGAATGACAAACATATGTTGACATCCTAAGATATCGTAGCACCACAGTGTGTCTGCTGAAAGTGTTGGAAATAGGGTATAGCACAGCTAAAAAAAACCTGTGAGCAAACTCTTAGACTCGGAGCCAATCTGCTCCTCATGTAAGCCAAGGAAAGCGAAATGACAAAAATTATAGCCTAAAATATAGAACCCAAGGGACATTTTGCCGGCGCAAGATAGGAGATGAGTTCTAAAGAACCACTCCATACAGGCTTACGTGGGCGCTTAGGAGCACCCCGGTATTCATAGGTGGGCTAACCGACCTAGAAATCATCACTACACGTAGGCTCCGTTGTTTTCCTTCCCTATGTTGTCCTTCCTATCGATTGATCATAAAGATTTACACCCACCATGACACACATTGCTTAGTGTATATTCCTTTCACAGATCCATCATTGTGTTTTTTCTTAACTGCCATGGTTTTTATGAACTGATGATGAGTTACTCCGGTTGAAATAAAAGTGATACTCAAAAAATGATGGCTAGGGCACCAACAGCATCACCACCAGTGCTAACCTGGAACAGCGTTCTCTATATCCCAATACTTTTCTTAGCTGCATTCCGATACTTTTCTGTTGCTTCTGCCGAGCCAATTGCAGCAATTTTGACTTGCCGCTAGAGGCTTGAGTTTACACCGCTGTCTGACATACACGAGAACTGTTAAGGCCCGGCTACTCTATTCCTAATTCCAGCTAGCTAGCTTGTAGCGATGGTTTGGACTCCTGCCAAAGAAGTGTCACAAATTGACACGGAAAAGCCAGCGCTCTATCGATTGATGAGTGTAGTGGTATAGCGATTATCGTGATAGCGATAGCAATAGTGTGTTCAGCAGACCGCTACTTGTGCCCCCACCGCACAGCTCAAAAGTAGCGGTCACCACTTGAAAATAGAGATAGTCTCTCCTGGCTTAATGCCAGCGATGCGGTCAACCTAGGCATTGGGCACTTGTTTTCTGATGTACGGTAAGCTCAGCGACATATTTCAGACGTGTTCAAAATCCAAGCGATGCTAGGTTCATATGCGGTTTCTGATTGGTCCAGTTCTAGTCAATGGCTGCGCAATCGCCAAGTATATGAGCAGTAACAGCCACTGCCCCTCCCTTTGTTTACTATGACCATCCTTGACTAACTTATGTTATATAATTTGTCATCCCATTTAGAGAGAGAGAGCCTGATCTTGCTTCTCAGCTGTCTGAACAGTTATTCTAGAGTCATCATGGGACAGCTTTCAGGGTCAGGAACTACCAGATTTACTGTGTTACTTTAAGGTAGCCATTGTTTGTAGAAAACTGAGATTTCACTATTCGCTGTTAGTATTATTGAGTTAAACTGAGTTCCACTTGCGTGTTAAAATATATGACAATGAAGATAAATTCCCACCTCTTATGAAAGAGAGCATAGGAAAATAACATTCTAGTCTACAGAGCCAGGTGTAGCCAGCCTATCTTAAAAGACACATACACAACGAGAGAGAGAGGGAAGGAGGGAGCGAGGGGGAGGGGAAGGAGGGAGGGAAGGAGGGAAGGAGGGAGGGAAGGAGGGAGGGAGGGAGGGAGGGAGGCAGGGAAGAGGGGGGGGGGGGGAGGGGGGGGGGGAGGGGGGAGGGGGGGAGGGGG
>ERZ1740065.3059-NODE-3059-length-10455-cov-12.011923_pt1 | contig 10455 bp, 4 predicted proteins | sample MGYA00581738_ERZ1740065 | MGnify/ENA primary metagenome ERZ1740065 (study PRJEB43018, sample SAMN04849749) | marine metagenome | isolation source: floating plastic debris | place: Pacific Ocean | collected 2008-09-01 | study: EMG produced TPA metagenomics...
CCCCCCCACACCTCTCCCCCCCCCCCCCTCCCCCTCCTCCCCCCTCCCTCCCTCCCACCCCCTCCCCTCAACTACCTCCCCCTCCTCTCCCCTCCCCCACCTCTCCCCTCCCCTCCCTCCCTCATTTCCTGTGTTGAACAATAAATTTTGTACCCGGGTTTTCTATCTATATATCTTCATATTCATTATGATTTTTATCCCAACGCTTCTAGTTTTATAAGCACATCTGACTCAAAGGTTTGCAACAGTATCCAGATTCTCTACCTCCAGCATGCATACACGATGTCATATTTACAGTTTCATAGCTATAACATACGTACATGTCTAATAGCATTTGAACTGTTTCTGTATTGAAGGTCGCGGAGGGGACACCATACGCAGTATACAATTAGTAAGTCAGTGCGATGTCAGGATCAATTCATCAGATAAGTCGTGTCAGGACCAGGAGGCACCCGTCACTCTGACCGGCACCGAGGAGCAGATAGCTCGCGCCGCCGTACGCTAGCGAGTCAAACTCTGATCCTTTACATACTTGATTTACAAAACTTGACTGAAGTTGGTGAACGCGTTACGTAGAGTATGATTGAGGAGCTGGTCGAGGAGTTTATGGCGAAGAGGAAGAAAGCTCCGACCACCAAGCAGTTCGGCCGTGGAACGTTAGCGCACAGACAGAGGGAAGCGGAAGAAGTGAAACCCGGTATGAGCAGTCTCAGTTATTATGCTAGTCGGTGTCTGTGATATTATGTTAGATATAGCTAACAACTGTTCTCTGCCCACATGAGATTATCAGAGTGATGTCATAGTGTTTTGTGAATGGAATCCATAGGTTTTCCATGTGCAGCCGATTTATTAATACTATAGCCTGCGATCCAGGTTCACCGCTAGCCTGTGAGCTCTGGCCATCGCGGTCGTCATTTGTCGAGTGTTACGTGACGGAAATTGTCGACCCGTCACACATCTGGGTACAGATGCTCTCACCGCGCTCGATGCGACTGGAAGAAATCAATGGTGAACTCAATAACCTCTACAGCGACCCGTCGCAGGTCAGTGTGCACTCATATCTTACCTCCCACGGCCGCTACCCATATACTGTCATCTCATGCTGTTTCAGCTGACGGACACCGTGGAGAGTTTGAAGCCGCCTGTTGGGACCACCGTGGCAGCGCGCAGCGCATCAGACAACAACTGGTACAGAGGTACTTTTTTCCGCCAGGGCCTCCTACTCTTGGATAACGTAGCAGTGGAGACAGTAGCAGTGGAGACATTAGCGTTGGGAGATAATCACTGAATATAGCGATTTGTAAGGTATCGCTAATTATAAATATTTAGATAGATTTTCTGTTGGAGTGATCGCATCGGGAATACTTTTAGGAGTTGTCCGCTCATTATCAATGGTGCTCTAAAATGGTCGTATGTGCCGTCGTGACTTCAAAGATATTGATTTTTTTAGTGGAGAGTAACTTTTAATCCATTGTCGAAATGGACTCCATCCAAAACCGCTAACTTTCCTTCTCACCATCATGCTCATGTTGGCAAAATGTACTAAACCTACTGTAAACCAAAATATTTTAGCGACCTCATAATAATTGCTATAATAGCGACTCAAATAAACTGCTATTTATGCTGAATTTTTTGTAGCTCTTTATTTTGTATTTAAGCTCAAATGAAATCGCTAAAGCGTGCTATTATTAAAAATACTGCTAATTTGAGCAAAACGCTATAATATTTTTTGTTATTATTGGGTTTACAGTACTTCTTGAGCTTCCACTTTAAAATTTTTCTAAATTTTCATTTTTTACAGTAACTTTAGTTAGATTGTTGTGTTATTTTTATTGTTGTGTTTTTGTTATTGTTGTGTTATGTGGTTTGCAATGTTAGTTGTTGAGTTTAATTTGCAGGTAGAATCGAGGATTATGATACTAGCAATGAACTAGTGGATGTCTACTTCCTAGATTACGGTGACAGCGCTTGGACTCCTCTAGAAAGCTCACGTCTGCAGTTACTCAGGTACTGTATGATTGCCTGCTGTGGAGTTGTCTTCTCTCCGAACTGTCATGCCTTACAGTGAATGTGTTATTGCTATACCACAGGCCCGAGTTCTTAGATTTGCCTGCGCAGGCTATCGAGTGTTACACGGACCTGATTTCTGTTCCTGGTAAGTCAACTTCAGCTAAACCTCTCCTCGTCTGCACTGTCAGCATTGCACTCTTGATATCTGGCAGTGGCTCATCATTTAGGAGTTATCCCACCCTGACTTTCATGAGTATATACTATATATTATACACGCTATGATTTTCTGTTCTTTCAAATTCAAGTTTGTTATCAGTATTAGTATTCTTGCTGTCGGTAAAGCATCGTAATTCTAGTAGCCATGATTCACATTACGCTTGATCCTGCATGATTACTGGAATCTACAGGCGAGTGCATGTCGCCACGTTTTTACAACATTTACCTGCCACAAATACTCGAAGGCTCGCGGAGTCCATGTCTCTCCCTGCTGGTTTTTATTTTCGTAAATCACGAAGTCTTTCCTGTGATCAAGGGAAGATCCAATGGAAGTTCATAGTGTCTAAGTCACCAGCTAGATTGTATCAGAGCTTGCTGTGTGGAATTCACATAAAAGAGATGCTAGAGTAGTCCACACTACTTTACCATAAATGTGTTTATCTCGTCTTTGACTGTTTGCTTGTGTTTATCCATCATTCTGTGAGACCAGGCCCTTATGCTTGACTAGGGAGTTGTCTTCTCTCTTATAATACCCTAATGGTGAGCTGTGGCAGAATCCATACCTAATCATAGGCTTATCTACACTCCTCAGTTACCAGAGCCATCTAATTAGATGGCGTTGAGCAGCGATCCAACTGTTAGTTGACTATTTCTCTTTTCACCATTGTGTGATCTGTAGAGTGTAATATATGTTTTAGGCTTGAATCGTGATTGGTCGGATAAGGACTGTGATCATTTTGAAAATATCTGCCATATCGGGAACTGGAAGGTGCTGATTGGGTCATTCCAGGGCTGGCATTCGCCAACAGGTGCCTCCAAGAACTTGCCAGTCCTGAACCTGATCGACACAAACACCGAGACGGTGCGTAAACCACCACAAACAGAGAAATATGAAGTCGATCGTGAAGTGAAAGTTTACTTTATGATGCCGATGAATCATAACCATTTTTGAGCACATATTTTCATATGACTTTATCACGGAAAACCTAAGGGGTAAATCTATTCACATTCAACATATCTACATGTACACCGCTCAAGAGCAGGAGGCAGTATGAGGGAGGGGATAATGAGGTGAAGGGACAGGAGGCAGGCTGGGGGGAGACGATAAGGCCAGCATTCTCTCATTCCCTCCCAGTAGGTTTTGTTTGGAGGATGTCACAAACTTGCTTTTTCTCAACAGGATATCGACATCAAAGAGGAAATGCTCAACTTCATAGGTAGATCGAGTACTGACGAAGCACCCGTTCCTGCTGTCGGCCAGGAGGATTGGGCCTCAGCCACTAACACTAACGGTCACACCGTCGGTCTGCCATCTGAGGATGAGGAGGATTGGTAATGAGGTGCTGCTTACCAGAAACCGTTGTTTGAAATTTCTTTGCTCATTTGTCGCAGCTTAGTTATATGTTGTCCAAAGATTCATAGATTTTTAACAATAAATGTTTATTTTAGAAAATCTTTTCTCCAGCAATTGGTCTGAGGCTTCTCATTGTCTTCCACTAGTGGTTTACTATGGTTCGCATTTCAATATTTGTATGTATAGCTGCTCCTTAATATGTGGATGTAGAGATTATATAAGCCGCGTTTACACGGACTCAGTGCTGCTACTATCCACAGGCTGGTACAGCTGAGGCTGTTCTGTGCTCACGCCGCTGTCCGGTGTAGTGATCTCCAACTCAGACAGTATGTTATTGCGACCCCCAGCCACTCTCTGATTTATCTCCTCTGGCATATGGAGTCTGTTGATATCTGAAATTTATTGAAAACTAGTGAATAGAGGAAAGGAACTGAAACTACACTGTTTTCCATTGGAATGCTGAGGCTGATGGATTCTCTCCACATACAGGTACCTTATCTCTCTGATATAAGTCTGTAGAATCAGAGTTAATAGCAGCCTTCTCGCTAATGCGCTACTAATGATTATCATCATCAGACCTCACCAAGAAACCTCTAAAGCCTCTTTCTTCTGACAGGAATATGAGTTGTCTTCCCATGTTTAATTTGTGGCCGATTATCATGTGATCATGTGATAATAAAAAGACTAGAAAAAGGAGCATTACTTCAAAGCCTGCAACTGTTGCCTATAGCTGCAGCGACATTAGCGATCATTACTCATTTGAAAGCGCAAAGAGCTGACATATGCATGGCCAAGAATGAGTGTGCGCACCATAGAATTATAAAATCTCTATTCTATGGTGAACACAACTCCAACAATTTTTAAGCCTACGCTAATAATTTCAGCTTCATTTCCCATTTTAGGTGTGACCAATGATCATTGGTATCATCATACCCAGGTCAAGAGAAGGTAACTCCATCGACGTGCCCACCATACTCCCCTCACTGGATTCATTACCTGAAACTAGAGAGAATAGCGCTTCCATCGGCTGGCAATGGTAGCAATATTCAACATAAGTGTTTAGCATCTGGAAAGTCAAATTGCTTTAGTGTAGAAAAACTGGGAGTGTTATTGCGAACCCTTTTACATCTTAATCCCTGTCAGCACTGGCATTCAGATATCCTCTCGTTTGAGAGAACGAAAGCTTCAATGCCTGTTTCTATCATCACAGGGAATCCCTGAAACCCAAAATTTCTACTTAGTTCTCTACGACTTCTGGTTTTAAAGTTTTCTAGAGATCAGTGGCAGAGAAAATTTTCGGCGGTGAGGTAAAAAGATAAAGGAATGTGTGTTGCTTGTGATTGACAGATGAAAACGCAGGTAGTGGGGCTCAACCCTCAATCTTAAACATGAGATCCGTGGCGTTAAGTAAAAAACATCAAAGTTTGCCCATTATCCTATTATACACCTCACACTTGACCCTTGACCCATATTTCCCGTTCATCAACACTTCATTGTTGCTTATCACATAACCAGGCATAAATATTATGGCTAAATTGCGTATGAGTGAGGATATAGCAAGTATCACATGAGGCAAAGCTAAACCTCTAGATGCTGTACCTGACTCTGAGCACGATCTATCTTGGACGTCGCTCCCTCCACCACTGGAGCTGATTTCTCTTTCATTACTGTTTGATCCATTTCGCTGTCCTGGTCTCCTACCTACAGGCATTCAATAACAGCATCAATATCATTACTTTCGTTCTATGGTCCTCTTGTTTCTCTCACCCCCAAGCTTACATACATTGAGTGGCCAACGCCACCACAACCATTCCAAGAACGATTCCAAGGCCCATCTCAGTCAATTCGGTCACTCCGCCATTAGCAGGTGGATGCTTATCATCTGTTTGTCCATCTGTTGGAGAAGAGAGAGACAAATGCATAAGTACACTATTCAATTGAAATTTGGAGTAGTGCCAAAATATTGAAGATATGATATGATTGCTTTTTGTCTTGAGTACAAAGATCAATGTAATACCATACGCAAGTAAGGAACTTAGACCAGAGCCAGATGAATTCCGGTTCCAATGTATCTTCTGAACCAAGATTGGCTGCTTATAACGCATATTATATCAAATATTTGCTAAGCTATAGGTGATGTCTTCACAGTCACCAGGGAGGTTCTCATGCTATAAATCTAGTTATCATTGTCACTGCCACTCACCTCCTGTTTCCTCCACGGGCTGACTCGTAGCAGCCCAGAGTATTCCTGCTAGTATTAGAAGCTCAAGCACCACAATCCATAGAACCTAACAAGTATGAGACGTATGCAGTCAGTCGTGACATGAATTAGTACTCAAATTGTTCACTTTCTCACAGGTTTGGGTGTAAATTTACCTTTGGCGGCATCAAACTTTGCCATTTGGTCCGAGTGCCAACTTGTTGAGTCACAGCGCCGGCTGCAAGTCTGTCCTTGATCAACTGTAACTTGTTGTTTCTTTCCACGGTTTCTAACCGTTGAATTAATTCAGCTTCTCTCCTCTTAGACATATCAGCTTCGGCTGTAAGTCCGTCATTGATTGACTGTAACTCCTCATTTTTTCTTTCCGCCACAGCTAACTGTTGCCTCAATTCAATTTTTCTCCTCTTGAGCACATCAGCGTCACTCTTGAGTGCTGTTATCTCTCCCTTCAATTTGCCATTTTTCTCTCTCAAACATTCTTCCCTCTCAAGCCGGTCTAGTTGTGACTTGAGAACCTTTACAAGTTGATCCCTCTCCTCTTGCGACCGCTGGATTTGAGAATCCAAAGCCTGAGTTTCGTAGTCATTCAGCTTTCCCAGGACGTCCTCACAATCCTGATTTCCCTGACAGGTTTCATTGGAAAGCGAACTGTTTGTCATTTCCATATCTTTCAGCACTCTCACAGCATCATCGGGTTCCTCTTTTTGGACTTTCAGTGGATTCCCCCACATGATCAGAGTATGTTCAAATTCACCTCTTTGTTCCAGAACCTTCTGAAATGCATTTTCCGGCTCCTCAACTCGAGGTTTCAGGGTCTCAGTGTCTTCTGCTGGCATTTTGTCAACCATTTTAGTATTTTACCTCATCAACGTTGCCTTAGACTCAACCTATACAACATTAGTACTTTCAGAAGTGAAATAGGAAATAGGAACAGTGTTTACCACAACATCAACGGATAATCCACTACAAACGATAGAACTACTTACGTACTCATGTATATGAACAAAAATTTTGTTCAGCGCTGTGTAGGCGTCCGATGTCTAGGGATACTGTGCAGTTTATGGCAGCGTGATACGTGATAAACCCAATTCATATCGGAAATTCCATGTAGTTCCAGTTTATTCCAGAGACTTCCTTTGCAGTTCAGGCATTCCCATTGCTGACTCTGCTGGTGGGGTTTTGGAAAGTCCTTGAGCCAGAGAAAACAGCCTGATAAGATAGCCTTTTATCACCAATATTGTATGCGATTAGTGTCAAATGGGTGGCAGTGTTTATTAGCTTGATTACAATTCACTTGAGTAGCCTAAGAACTTCACAGAGGTGTAACGATTGGCTCAATGTACGATTGGGATTAGGCTATGATTGGCTGGGGGTGTAACGATTCTTAATTTTTGATCCAATTCGATTACGATTTTTTTCCAAAAGTAATCGCCGATTCAGCAATTCAATTCGATTATCTAATTAGTTATCTTGATCTCAGTTTATGTACATGAAACCGGCCAAAACATTAAACTTTTCACGCTGATTAGATCTGCGTTATTTATCACTATCTCAAAAGGGCTGCCCACAGTCAGAACGCAGTGGAAATACATGCCACCCTCCTGCATTTCCTGGGAGACTCCCATACTTTAGCTGTCAGAGTCTAGGGTCCAAATTGTAATTACTGGTTTCCTAATGTTCTCTTGAGGCTCATTAGATAGATCGTGCTGGGCTGAGCTCAAATATCCCAGAACCTTACCTGTAGAGGGTAGGGGTACTGAGCTATGGCTTCTCAAAGTTCCAAAAAACTGAATCTCCAGTATTTTCAGCCACACAGGTTGACAAGGATGCCAATGGATGTTGCTTGCTTATGCACTCAGTAGGGCAGATGGCATTTACAGCCAGTGGCTTCCACCAATATCCTTATAAAGTGATATCATGACTCATCGTTATCTGTAGTGGTCTGGTGAACATGGTCTTTGCCCACAAAGTAGGGGTTTGAGACCTACTGACTTCCTAGCTTTTTCATTGGTGATCATCGTTTTAGCAGACAAAAGTATTTGATTCGGAATGGTCACACAGGTGCATCGATGCATCGTGACATCTCTAGGATTGGTAGGCCAACAATTGGGGACTAAATCCCGGTTACCTTCTTGAAATGTATGACGAGCTCGATCGGATTACAATTGCAGAATGCAGATTTCAGTCAATTCACCTACTTTCTGCATGAGTTCAGCCGCATAAGAGTTCATCTCTTGCTTTGGTCTGCCATTTTCTGCCCTCAACATTTGTCCCTCGTCTCCATCAGGACTTCCCTGATAGATTTCCTGCAGGTCTGCATGTGACTCGATAGCTTGATCTCTCTCTTGTCAAATCCTCTGGATTGCAGACTCCAAGACCATAACTTGAGTTTTGTAGCCGTTCCGCTGCCTCCGTATAAACACAAGATCCTGCTTCACCTGATATATCTGATCATCTAGCATACTGTTCGTCCTTTCCATGTCCTGTCGAGCTCGCATGGCATTATGGTGGTCCTCTTTCAGGGAAGTCTTCAGGATTTCAAGACTATGTTCACATTGACTCTTTTCCATTCGCATTTGCTGGATCACAGTTTCCTGCTCCTTAACTTGAGCTTTCAGGGCCTCAACATCTTCTTCTGGTGATGTGCCAGATGGCAAGGGTGTCATCTCTCCACTCATTTCGGTGTTTACCTCTCGATGATGCCTTAGCCTCAACCTGTACAACATGTTGTACATTCAAAAGTATAATGAGTGATACGAACACGAACATTAGTTACTATATCAGCTATGAATGATCAACTACAGACACTGAATTCACACTACGACTACTAACGTACTCCCCTCCCCCTGCCCCTCCTCCTCCCCTCCATGATATGCACTCAATTAATGGCTCACAGTACCAGGTATAGATAACCGATTAATCTTCCAATTAATATTTTTAATCTTGGAATGATCTTATTTTAATCGTGCTATACAAAGTAGTTTCACAACTATATAATTCACAACAGTACCATCGCTACAAGCCGCAGCAGCTGAAATTGACATCACTTTAACATCTTTTGTGGGTCATCAGTGGTATTCAACTGCACAGGTGCTGAGTTTGCTTAGACATGTATTAGGTTATCATACTTGTTCACAGATCTTTTTAGCATCTTAATCTTGGTTTATCAGTTGACCAGACGGTTGGCCACACTGACACAGATACTTGCGTTTAGCAATTTTGCAACGCACGAATAGTAGAGGCTACATTGACGCAGTATTTTGCGTGGACTAGCTCAGATAGCTCAGATAGCCAAATTGCGGTTTGGAGTTGACTAATGAGGTCTGGCGCGGTTACCCGTCTGGCATTTACCCCACTAATTGACCAATCACAGCAAAACGCAAATATTTGCATGTCAATGTTCAACATGTTATGTGTTTTGTGTTGAGCTGATTTCGCAGTTATCTGCAAATACGCACGAATTTGCGCTAGTGTGGCCAACCCTTACCCTCAAACTACCCACAGGATTGATCTTGTGGCATAAAATTAATCTTCCGGGCAATTTATCTTAGTTAATATGAGAATAACTTGACTAAAATGCAGCACTAATTCTCACGGTACTATCAAGGATCATACTACAGGTGGTAATGACATAGAGATTAGACCTCTCTGTGACTCCAGCTGCAAATATTTCTGATTGAAATGACCCAGTTACAGATAATACACTTATTTCAAATTTACAGCCTGTAGGTTTCTTCACAAGCTTTACAGTTCTCACCGTATTAGCCAGCCATCACAGTTGATGGACTCTGACTAAGCGAGGCCGAGGTCATTCTAAATTTCCCCTTATCTTGAGGTTGTACGAAGTGATCTGTACATTTAGTAGTGAACACGTTTAGTAGCCGTATCTTCACCTTCAACCTACATTCATGGAGCTGTGCCAATGTCTTATCACGAGTTACTGCATGTGCAAATGTGACAAAGATCAGGTGTACGGATGGGTAGGTTATGTTTATGGCGACCTTATCTACCAGCTGGACGAAGAGTTTATCAACAAAACTGATATGAGGGGTGTCATCGATTACAGCTCAGTTGATAATTACAGGAGATGTATGACATGAGATCAACGACCATACTTGCCAAGTGTCCTGGATTTCTTGGATTTCTTGTCTGGGATATCAATCCTTGTCCTGCAAAATCATTTAGTCTCAGAACTGTACCAGATTTTGAAGTGTAGTGTAAGTGTAATATGAATCATCAACAATAAAGTTGGCAGTTATTCTGAAGTCGACAGATTCAAATCTCACGAAAACCTAAATACAAATTATAGTAACAAGAACCTTTTTCCTTACTGCCAGAAAATAGTACAGAAACAATGTCATGCACATGGATTGAGGTGTATGATCTCACAGAAGAGATGGTGGGACATATCAATGAATGAAATGTACAAAACGTTCATGATGGCAATTCGTAGTCAGGACATTTAGGATTATCATAGGAAACGTAGGATTATTTGATGTAAAAGTAAAAATTAATTACTAATTAATTGTTATAAACCTTTACACTACAATTTTTTTCAGAAAGAAAACTGTAGTTAGACTAGATGTTCTGTTCACACCGTCTCACTGGTTCTCTTCTGATCAACTTTATTGACACACGACTACCAACGAACTGA
>ERZ1740065.3060-NODE-3060-length-10455-cov-5.152404_pt1 | contig 10455 bp, 7 predicted proteins | sample MGYA00581738_ERZ1740065 | MGnify/ENA primary metagenome ERZ1740065 (study PRJEB43018, sample SAMN04849749) | marine metagenome | isolation source: floating plastic debris | place: Pacific Ocean | collected 2008-09-01 | study: EMG produced TPA metagenomics...
TGCCCAGCGTGTCACTGCAACATGTCATCTTGGGGCTTTGGATCTGACATCAACTCAGGCCTACATTCGTCACAGGCTTCAGCATGTTGGTGGGACCGGTATGGAGATTTCGGCTTATGCCATGCGCTGTATCTATGATGAAAGCGAAGGCGTGCCACGGATCATCAACAAACTGTGCGATATAGCATTGCTTTATGCGGCGATTGCTGAGGAGCGCATCGTTGGTATCAAGATCATGCGCGAACTGCTGGCGGACAATTTTTTCGTGAAGACCAAGGTCGATCAAGCGGTTTATGTTCTTACCAATCCTGTACAGCTGAAGCACTCTGGAGCGGCTGAATGAACCTAGATATCGCATTTTACTGGAGGCTCCTATCCCGTCGCCTGCCTGTGATGGTGTTTCTATTTGTCGTGGCCTCCTGCGTTGGTGGCGTGGTGGCGTTGCGACTGCCGCCTGTCTATGAGGCCAATGCAAAGCTCTTGGTGGAATCCGCGCAAATTCCCGATGACATGGTGCGCTCGACTGTGAGGATTGATACGGCCGAACAGCTTGCCGTCATCGAGCAGCGCCTCATGACCCGTGTGAATCTGCTCGATGTTGCGCGCAAGAATCGCATCTTTCCCGATCAGGCGAGCATGAGCCCGGATGACGTGGTGCGCGCCATGCGCGAGCAGACCCGTATCTCGCGGTCCCGCGGGCGCCAGGGCGCAAATCTGATGGAGGTCAAGTTCGAAGGGGAAAACCCACGAAAGGTGGCAGGTGTCGTCGACGATTACGTTACCATCATCCTTGAGGCCAACAGCGATTTTCGAGCCGAACGGGTCGAGGGCACGATGGACTTCTTCGAGCAGGAAGTCGGTGCGCTGTCAGATGCGCTGAACGCCCAAAGCGAGAAGATCGTCGCCTTCAAATCCGAGAACTCCGGAGCTTTGCCGGAGAACCTCAATTACCGTCTTGGCCGTCAGTCTCTGTTACAGGAGCGTTTGTCACGCAGCACGCGCGACCTTGAAACACTGGCGGCGCAGCGCGAAAGTATCGCCCGTATTTACCAGACGACCGGGTCGCTCGACACCGTGCCGGGCGCCGGTGAGGCGCTCTCTGCGGAACAGCTACAACTCAGGTCTCTGCAGGCAAAGCTTCGTGATGCACGGTTGATATTTTCGGAGGAAAACCCCCGTATCAGACTCTTGCGCAGTCAGGTTGAAGCGCTGCAACAGGAGATTTCTGGCGCTCTTGGCGATGCGCCGGTCGAGGTTGGTGCGGAAGTTGAGACAGCCGCACCAAACGTTTTGGATCTGACCCTGGCTGAACTTGATGCTCGGGCTGATGCTTTACGCGAGGAGATTAAACTGACCTCAGACGAAATTGAGGAGCTCCAGGTTTCGATCAACAAGACGCCGTCTGTACGCATCGCACTGGATGCGATGGAGCGTGACCAGTTGAACATACAGGGGCAATATAACGCCGCGGTACAGCGTTTGTCGCAAGCGCGCATGGGGGAGCGTGTCGAGCTTTCGTCGAGGGGGGAACGGATCACTATTCTGGAGCCTGCCTCGGTGCCGAATGCGCCGTCTCGGCCAAACCGTACTGTGGTGGCGGGCATGGGTGTGATGGTCGGTACGGGGCTGGCTGTAGGCTTTTTCGTTCTGCTTGAATTGATCAATACGACCATTCGCCGTCCGTTCGATATTACCAAGGCCATGCAAATCACACCGCTGGCGACAATCCCGTTGTTCGAGACCCGTCAAGTGCGGCGTAAACGCCGCTTGAAGCAATTGCTTGGGCTGGTCATCGTGGTCCTTATCTCGCTTGCTGCTCTATGGGTTGTGGACACCTATGTGCGCCCACTCGATCAATTGGCAGAGAAAGTCATTGAGCGGTTTTTTTAAGCGGGGTTCCTACCGCGCAGTACCAGTAATGAGGACATGAAATGGAAAAGCTGCAGATGGCACTGGAAAAGGCACGGCGTGAGCGCAAAGGCGCGGCCGCCCCGGGGGAGCCGCCAGTGTATACGCGTCCAAATACAGGTCCGCAGCCTACGGCGTCTAAGATGATCTGGGGCATGCTAGAAGACTTTGAACCTAACCCCAAAGTGTTGGTGGACAACCATATCCTGACGTGGACAGCGCATCCCGATGCCAACCCCTTTGATGTGTTGCGCACCAAGATATACCTGCTGATGAAGGAACATGGCTGGAAGCGCCTTGCCATCACCTCGCCTGACAAGGGCTGTGGTAAGAGTACGTTGGCGTGCAACCTGGCGGCAGGCTTCACGCGTCAGCAGGAGCTTAAGTCGCTCCTTTTTGATTTCGATTTGCGTCGGCCGAGCGTGGCACGGCTGTTGGGGATGGAACCTGAGCATGACATTGCCAAGCTGTTGCGTGGCGAGGTCAGCGCGCTGGAACAGATGAAACGGTTGCGCGCCAATGTGGCGGTGTCGGCGGCCCGCGCTCCCATCACTGATCCGACCCAACTGCTTTTGTCTCATAAGACCGCGCAGCTGCTCGATACCCTGGAGAACGATTTCGCGCCTGATGTCATGATTTTCGACTTGCCGCCGATGCTGGTGACCGATGACGCCCGTGCGGTGCTGCGCAATGTCGACTGCACTCTGATAGTCGCGGGCGCGGGACAAACGAGGATTGGTCGGCTGGACGTCTGTGAGCGCGAAGTAGCGGAGCTTACGAATGTGGTTGGGGTGGTGCTCAATAGCTGTCGCCACATTGAACCGTCGGATAGTTACTACTATTGAGATTCGGCGCGAAGTGATCTGAGGGCATTCTACAAGCGCCTACATATTGTGCTGCGCGAGGCTTTGGAACGTCTGTCAGACCTTACTTTTATGGGCAGAGCGGCGGAACGACCGTACAGGTGGAGGCGTATTTTGGATAAGATTCTTGTGACTGGGGGAGCCGGATACATTGGCTCGCATGCCTGCAAGGCGCTGAAGGCGGCAGGATTCATACCGGTCACATTCGACAGTCTGGAAACCGGCTGGCAAGATGCAGTGAAATTCGGCCCTTTCGAGCAGGGGAACTTGATGGACCGGGCGCGTCTTGATGCGGTCTTTGCCGCGCACCAGCCTTTTGCGGTCATGCATTTCGCAGCGCTCAGCCAGGTCGGAGAGAGTATGACAGACCCTGGACGCTACTGGCGCAACAATGTCGCCGGATCCCAGAACCTGATCGAGGCTGCCATCGCTGCGGGGTGCTTACAGTTCGTTTTCTCCTCGACTTGCGCCACCTATGGTGAGCAAGACAATGTGGTGCTGGATGAGGACAGCCAGCAGCAGCCGATCAATGCCTATGGTGCGTCGAAACTGGCGATCGAACAGATGCTGCGCGATTTCGAGGCGGCGCACGGGCTGCGCCACGTGATTTTTCGGTATTTCAATGTGGCAGGCGCGGATCCCGAGGCCGAGGTGGGCGAGTTCCATCAGCCCGAAACCCATCTTATTCCGCTGATGCTGGATGCGATTACGGGCAAGCGGGCGGCCCTCACGATCTATGGCACCGACTATGACACGCCCGATGGCACCTGCATTCGTGACTATGTGCATGTCTGCGATCTGGTGGACGCCCATGTGTTGGGACTGGGTTGGCTGCGCGATGGCAAGCCCAGCCGCGTGTTCAACCTGGGCACCGGCTCAGGGTTTTCCGTGCGCGAGGTGGTGGATCACAGCCGTGCCGTTACCAACCGCGATGTCCCCCTCACGACCGGCGGGCGTCGCTCGGGGGACTGCACCAAACTTGTATCAGGCTCGACACGGGCCGAAACCGAGTTGGGCTGGACCCCGGATCGCTCGCATCTGGACAAGATGATCGCGGATGCGTGGCGCTGGCATCAGTCGGGCCACTACGACAAGTGATCTTGACGTGATCCTGTAGGCTTGAGCTGGGCCTCGTCATCTTGCCACCCGCCTGTTACGAACCGCGCATGACACGGGTTTTTGTGACCGGCTCGGCCGGCTTTATCGGGTTTCATCTTGGGCGCCTGTTGCTGGACGACGGGTTTCAAGTGCATGGGTTTGACGCCATGACGGATTACTATGATGTGCGCCTCAAGCATCGGCGCCATCAAATCCTGCTGCAGAACGCCGGGTTTGCCTGCACTACGGGCCTTCTGGAAGAGGGTACGCAGCTTGCCGACAGTATCGCCGCCTTTGCGCCGGATGTGATTGTCCACCTCGCCGCACAAGCGGGCGTGCGCTATTCGCTGGAAAATCCGCATGCCTATATCGACAGCAACGTGGTGGGCACGATGAACGTCATCGAGGCGGCGCGCAGCGCGCAGGTCGAGCATTTGCTGATGGCCTCGACCTCTTCGGTGTACGGTTCCAATGAGAACATGCCCTTTGCCGAAACGGACAAGGCCGACACCCCGCTGACGATCTATGCCGCCACCAAGAAGGCGAACGAGGCGATGGGCCATGCCTATGCCCACCTTTACGATCTGCCCACGACGATGTTCCGCTTTTTCACGGTCTATGGCCCGTGGGGCCGGCCCGACATGGCGCTGTTCAAGTTCACCGATGCGATCCTGCGCGGAGACCCCATCGACATCTACAACAATGGCGAGATGTACCGCGATTTCACCTATGTCACTGATCTGGTCCGTGGCATCCGGCTGCTGATCGATGCAGTTCCGCCTGTGCCCGGGGCCGGGCAGGGATGTATGCCCGGCGACAGCCTGAGCCCGGCTGCTCCCTTTCGCGTGGTCAATATCGGCAATTCGGACAAGGTGCGGCTCTTGGACTTTGTCGACGCGCTTGAAGACTGCCTTGGCCGCAAGGCGGTGCGCAACATGATGCCCATGCAGATGGGCGACGTTCCGGCAACCTGGGCCAATGCAGAGTTGCTGAAGACCCTGACCGGCTATCAGCCAAAGACCGACATACGCACCGGTATTTCGGAATTCGTGACCTGGTTTCGTGACTATTACCAACTCTGAAAGGGAAATGACATGCTGACAGTGGCGCAAGCCAGAATTGGCGTGATCGGGCTGGGCTATGTCGGCTTGCCACTGGCCGTTGCGTTCGGGGCAGGGGGGCCGGTGGTGGGGTTTGATATCGACGCCACCCGTGTGGCCGCGCGCAGACAGGGCAAAGACGCCACGTTAGAGACACATCCCGATGAGCTGGCCGGTGCAGAACACTTGCAGTTCACCACCGATGTGCGGGACTTGCAGGACTGCAACGTCTACATCATCACCGTACCCACCCCCGTGGACAGCATGAGACGTCCGGACCTTGGCCCGCTGATTGCGGCCTCTGAAACCGTCGGCCGCGTGGTGGCAGCCGGAGATGTGGTGATCTTTGAAAGCACGGTCTATCCCGGCGCCACCGAGGAAGACTGCATTCCCGTCATTGAGGCCGCGTCGGGGCTGCGCTTTAACCGGGATTTCTTTGCTGGGTACAGCCCCGAACGGATCAATCCCGGCGACACGCAGCACCGCTTGGCGGACATCGTCAAGGTCACGTCTGGTTCAACGCCGCAGGCGGCGGCCTTTGTGGATGCGCTTTACGGACGGATCATCACGGCGGGCACGTATCTGGCCCCGTCCATCCGGGTTGCCGAAGCCGCCAAGGTGATCGAGAACACCCAGCGCGATGTGAATATCGCACTGATCAACGAATTGGCGATGATCTTTGAGCGCATGGGGCTTGATACGCTTGACGTGCTGGAGGCGGCAGGCAGCAAGTGGAATTTCCTACCCTTCCGTCCGGGACTGGTGGGTGGACACTGTATCGGTGTGGATCCTTACTATCTGACCCACAAGGCCCAAAGCCTCGGGTTCGAGCCGCAAATGGTGCTTGCGGGCCGGCGTATCAACGACGGCATGGGTCCTTGGGTTGCTACCCGTCTGATCCGATGGCTGATCGACGAAGATGTCCGGATCAAGAGCGCCAAGGTACTGATCATTGGGCTCAGCTTCAAGGAAGACGTCCCGGATCTGCGCAATACAGGCGTGATCGAGATGGTGCGCGAACTGGAAAGCTATGGTGTCGTTGTAGATATCCATGACCCGGTGGTGGACCCGCAGCAGGCGCGCAATGAACTTGGAGTAGAGACGATATCACCCCGTAAAAGCGCCTATGACGCCCTGATCCTCGCAGTGCCTCACGCATCGGTGCGCGCGGCGGGGCTGGAGGCCTTGCTACCACTCTTAGCCGGACCACCACGGATTTTGGACCTCAAGGGCGTTTTGCCACGGCATCCGTTCATTCTACGGATCTGAGAAACCTCCATTTATTTTGCATAATTCAAATTACGAGACTTAAATCATCGTCTCGGTGGATTCACAAACGAAGTGCAAATTCTGTACGAATACAGAGAGTTGCATGGAGTATGAAGAATGGAACGCAACTACTGTCACCTGAAGCTGGACGAACGACGCAAGCTCGCAAAACAGCTTGAAGCCAAAATGCCGGTTTCGGAGATCGCGGACAGATTGGGTCGCGCCCCTCCACGATCTACCGGGATATCAAGCGCAACAAATATACGGATGACGAGTTGTCGGAGCTGAGCGGCTATCACGCGCTTGTCGCGCAGGACAAAACCGCGCCTGATCACAAATGGACTGCTTCTCTTCGTCTGACCAGAAGCGCTTCTTTTGACCCTTCTCGCCCACCATAAATTGTCCCAAGATGCCCACTATCGATGGTGGACATTATCAAAGCACTCGTTGCCGCGTCAGAGCGGTCAAACCGGACGGATACACAACGACACTTGATACATCACATTTTTAAGACATAACTGCATGCTGAACGTGGCAGGAAATAGGGAGTGTGTCTGCAGTATGCGCAGAACAGCCTTCTATACGCTTGGTGACACTTCTGCCTTGTAGAGCGGGCGACACTCTAGCATGGGTGCAGTACTTCTAAAGCGAAGCAAATTTTCAACTGCAAAGTAATGTTTATCCTGCCCTATGGGGAAGAACAGAGATGTATTCAAGGCCTGCTTTCATGCATCATAATTCTCGCGCCTGGTACATCCTTTATACGGGTGAACCCGACTGTCATAAGTGCTGCAGAAATCTTTTGGCTCGCAGGTCCTTCTGGTTCTAGCAGAACAACAGCGTCGGTTTGTGTCGAAGCGGCGGTCAACCATGTCGTGTGATCTGCCCGAAATTGTTTCGGATGGAGTTGTTGTGAGAGCGCGGACGCAGTGCTGTTGTAGCGGATCAGATGCTGCTCTGGCAGTGCGAACAAGGTGGGCAGAAAGGCGCCTCTGTCCAGAGCCGCGTAGGCCGCGACATGCAGCGTCGGCCTTTGCGAGAACAGCCCCTGGCGTTGATCGGGGTCTATCGCCACGAGGCTTGCGCCTGTGTCTATATCTAGCAGAACGTTGCGGATTTCGGCGATCTGTTGGGCCGATGTGTTCCAGGTGCGAGCCGTTGTACCGAATTCCCAGACCAGCAAGCCGATGGCGATGACCCAGATCAGTATATTCCCCCGGTGGTCTTTGGGAGGGATGAGGGCAAGTGCCGCGAAGGCTACGAACACACTCCAAAGCCGTGTGTTCGCGTAGGCAAACCCCCCGATGATCCCGGGCATGGCAAGCGCTGCCAGCAGAAGAAGGACGACACCTCCCATCAGAAGAGGTTTGAGCGGGACTTTCCCCGCACTCACGGTGCCAATCAGGATCGAGGCAAGGAACCCAATGCTCACCAGCGGCAGCAGCGAAGAATATGGCGCGGACAGGTAACGGATTTCGGCAAGCTTGTCACGGAGGCTTGGCCATCTGATGTTCGTGCTCGCAGAGGGGTTTGTCAGAAAGTAGTCCGCGATCAAGATCAGCGGCACCAGACTGGCGGCGGCTGTGACAAGCCCTGCCATCACAAGCCCGCGCAACAGGCCAGTGCGGCCCTTCGCCCGTTCCAAGACAAGGCCGATCTCGGTGCCCGCCAGCAGTAGGCCGAAAGTGCCGAAACTGAAACCATGGCCGACCAACAGTACCGTTCCGGCGCAATTACCAAAGAGGACCGCCCCGATGACCGTGCGTTTGCGGATCATAATGTAGAGTGCCAGCACACCCGGCAGCAGAGCCGCCGCAAACACGTAATTCATGAAACCCAGATGCAGCGGCATGCTCAGGAAGGTCCCGGCAACAATCGGTAGCAGCGGTGTGATGCGACTGTAGAGCACAAGGCTCAGGCCTGCGGCGCCGAGCACAAACAGGAAAAACCCGACCAGCAGAAACGCTTTTGCGAAGGTCTCGGGCGGGAGGTTTCCAGCGAAGGCCACATAGGTGAGTTCCATGGCCATGTTCGGTCGCGGGCTCCAGACGACCTCCAGATAATCAAGTGATCCCGGCGGGAGCGCCTGTCCGAGTTTGGCAAGCGTGACGAGGTGATTGGGAAGGTCGGCCAGGGGCAACAGAGGCAGAGAGACCACTAGGACGGCAAATGCAAGGCATATGGAAATAGTGACAGCTACACCGATGACAGCGTCACCCGGCACATGTTCCGGGGTGGTTTGCTCTGGTGTCTGCATCGCTTGCAAAATGAGTGACGAATCCTTGCCCTGTCTACGCGGTTTATATGAAATTGAGAGGTCTAATCCACGGGTCACAAACGCTTAAGCGATTTGAGAAAAGCTTTCCAGACTTACCTCTTACGATAGGAGGCCTCTGCCTCTGCCCACAAGAAACTGTTTATCGACTGTGGCGTGAATTACGGGATTGTCCTTAGCCACTATATGAAGACCTTGCCTAAATTTAATTTCATGGGCTACGAGACCTAGACGGAACTGATCGATCTGGCCCGCGCCGCCTATCCCGGGGCCGATATTCAGAACAAGGCCATATCAACGGGCAACGAAGACCTCGAGATTTATTTGCCCAAGGATTTCGAGTCCAACTTTCGGGGCGGGAACTCAATCGTCAAGAACGATATCTCCGAAGGTCAACTGCTGGAAAAGCGTGTTTGCAAAGCAGTGAACTTCTGGGAAGTCCTGCGTGGCAAGCGCGCTGAATATGCCATCATTGATCTGCTCCTTGAGCATTTTCAAGGAGACGGCGAGACGCTGATCGAATTCAACCCACGGTGCTTGAACATCTGTCTGATCAGGCGCTCTTTATCAATAAGCTCAAACAGATGGACATAACGATGTCCAGGTGGATGTAGTGGATCATCGCGCCCCACCGTGGCTACGTCAGAGATTTTGCGCAAGATGGCGCAGGCCGGCATCCAGCATCTGTGCGGCCGTCTCCGGATCGCTTGCCTCGATATAGAGCCTGAGCTCTGGTGCATTGCCGGATGGGCGGACATGCACCACGCGTCCGTCCACAAGGGTCATGCGTACCCCGTCGGTCAGGTTGCAGGTGGCTTCCTGCCCGTCAAAGACGGCAAGGAAGTTTGCACGGGCTTGCGCCTCCTTGGCCAGCGATGCCACGAAGGGCTGCGCGCGTGTCTGGGGGATATTTTGTAGTCGGTCCGCCACGGTGACGACAGGCGGTTCCTGCGCCACGCGTTGCGAAACGGTTCCGCCCCGCGCTGCCAGAAGCGTCATGATCAGAGGCAAGACACAATCGCGCGTCACGAGTGGTGCGAAATGTCCCGCCGGTCCTGCGGCCTCAAAGCCGAGAAGGAAGCCGCCATTCGCCTCATAGCCGACCACCTTGCCGCCCTGTTGCTGCATGCCTGCAATCACGTGAGGCGAGCCGATTGCTGTCAGCGCGACAGTGTCAAACCCTTTTTGGGCAACGCCGCTGTTAGACGAGATGGGTGTGACCACCGCCTCGGCGCCCAGGCTCTGCGCGGTGATCTGTCCCAAAATGTCGCCCGGTACGATCCGTCCGGTTTCATCGGCCAGCAAGGGCCGGTCTGAATCACCATCCATCGAGACCAGTGCATCCAGACTGTGCGTGCGCACCCACCCGGCAATCAGGCTGCGGGTGTCCGGATCCACCGCTTCGGTATCCACGGGGATGAAATGCGCAGAGCGGCCCAGCTCGATAACATTGGCCCCCAGAGCGCGTAGGATGTCTGCCATCAAATCCCGCCCGACGGCAGAATGGCTGTAAAGACCCACCTGGCGCCCAGCAAGACTCCCCGGCCCACAGGCCTGCACATAACGCGCTACGAACCGTGCCCCGACATCTGCGTCTTTTTGGGGCTGGTACGCCCTGGATGCAGAAGTTTTAGGCTCTATTCCGAGTGCTTGGGTGATCGCGGTTTCGTCCGATTTGGTGATTTCGCCGCGGGGCGTGTAGAATTTCATCCCGTTGCGGTCGGCAGGAATATGGCTGCCGGTGACCATGATTGCGCCAGACCCCTGGTCCAGTGCGGCGAGAGCCAATGCCGGTGTTGGTACCGGCCCGCATTCGGTGACGCGCACTCCCATGCTGTGGGCGGCGTTTACTATATCTTGTGCCAGCCGTAGCGACGAGGGGCGCAGATCCTGTCCGACGAACAACCCCTTTCCCACGTCACAGGCAGCGATAAAGGCGCGG
>ERZ1740065.3062-NODE-3062-length-10452-cov-12.515630_pt1 | contig 10452 bp, 5 predicted proteins | sample MGYA00581738_ERZ1740065 | MGnify/ENA primary metagenome ERZ1740065 (study PRJEB43018, sample SAMN04849749) | marine metagenome | isolation source: floating plastic debris | place: Pacific Ocean | collected 2008-09-01 | study: EMG produced TPA metagenomics...
ATACAGTACGTGCGGTATATATTGTATTGTATTGATCAATAGTTCTTTGTTGCCTACACTAAGCAGCAGACTGTGTCTCATTTCCAGTTGGGTTTTATGTTTCCTTGTGACGGTATCAGCAACCAATCACAAGACAGCTTTTGCCACCGTCTTCAGGTCACCAGCTTACCATCTGTCAATGTGACTTTGTTACAGAACTGTTTCGATGGCAGTGCCAAGTGTATAAACATTACGTGTGAGTTCTTTGACATTGAGCCCGACGCAGTGATCCGAGCACGATTCAACGCCCGACTGTGGAACACGACGCTCGCTGACGAGTTTGGGAACACAGTCTCCTATGTGGAAATCAAGTCCTCTGGTAGCATATTCATTGACCCCAACGCCCAAGTCACGCAGCCAACTAATAATGACAGGGTGAATGTGAGTATCTATGACCTTGACCTGATTCCATCCAGTGTCTGACGCGTCACATCTGACATGTCACGTCTGACGCATCACATCTCACTGTCTGTCACTCATTTCCTCACACAGGTAACGACGGAGGCAGAGCCGAATATTAAAGTCGTCAGCAGCGAGCCGCTGCCCATCTGGGTGATCATTGTGGCATCAGGGGCCGGCCTCCTCATCCTTATCATCATCATCTTGATCATGTGGAAGGTAAGCTGAAACAGGGTATGACAACTCCTGAATATGATGCTAGTCTCGCCCATTAGGTCACGCTTGAAGTCAGTTGGTAGTGTTACACCATCGTTTCACTACTGGTGGGTTTTTAGTGTGGCTTCTTCAAGCGGCATCGTCCTACTGTCACTGTTAAAGTAGAGAAGCAGTCCGAGGCGCAGTATCAACAAGTTCCACAGAAAGAGGTGGAAGCTCATGCATAGATATGGTAAGGAATAAAGCTTGGTTTTACAATAGAATCTGCTTGCCTACATCAGTATCATCTTTGACTTGTAGCTAAGAGAGGAATCCTGGCAATGGGACTTGCTCACATCTTATTCGTTGATGCCATGCTGTAGAACAATCAAGACGAATTGTGTGGCTGGCTCAGGAGATACTTGACAAGCTATCCAGCTTCATACTCCCACTTACTTCCAGATCACATTGTCCTTGCCATAGGGATGATACAGCCCTACCAGTATCCATGTGTATAAACCTTCAGTATACATTAGGTAATATGATATTGCTATATTTTGGAGATTTTCTACTACTAGTAAGGAGGTGCCTACTAACACCATTCCTTTTGAATTACTTTTCACAATTTTGTATTGTGTGTGGACAACCTGTTCGTGTTGATAAGTATATTCTGATCATGTATCGCTGCGTTACAAGGCTACGCTATTTAGACAACGTTGTAATGATGTTTCTGCACAAGATTTTACCATTTGTTTCCTCAACCTTCGCTAATGAAATTCATCTTACTTACGCATTTTCAAGACAATGATCTTTTTTTCACTTTCCAACCATTCCAATTTTGTTGATCTATACCATGTATATAAATATAAATAATGTTATTTAAAATTCAGCATGTGCCTTTTCCGTATGCAAGTCAATGTCTAAACCATTGATAGGTGTTGACAGCTAGTTAGTTACCCACCACTAAATGTATTGTGATAATACTGGGTAATATAGCCTGCCCTCTCTAGACTAGAGAGTTCTGTATAGCCCTGTTCTAACGTCCTAGTCTGGAGTGATGGATGAGAAAAAAATTAGAGAGCAGATAATAACCCATAGAGCTAGAGACGCAACGCTATTTGCTCATGCGAGCATGAGCGAATAGCGTTGCGTCTCTAGCTCTATGTAATAACCGCTGTTTATGCAGAGCCGTAGACGGCTGTAGACGGCTCTGTGTTTATACGCTCTCGTTTATACATTTTGCAAGAGACAATAACTCCGTATGCCTCTCAAAACCTGACGAATCCAGGACGTACCCGTTTTGATTTCTCTGAATCTTAACAAGCCCGCATTATTTGCTAATTACATATCGATTAATTGATTTGCAAAAGGATGATAATATTTCATGACATAATTCTAGATTTATTTCTCATCAGGCCATGATTATTCATAAACTTGGATTAAAAATGTCGGATACCCGGACCGCACTGTACCACGGGTCTCCTAAATTTTCTTCCTTGCATCAGATATCGTCACCCGCAGGGTTCAGAGTAGAAAAATCGATTCTGCCCAAGTAGACCACGAGAAACCACTCACTATGGCGGATGCAGAAAACGAAGAGCAGGTATTCATATTATTTGTATTCCACAACCCCGTATGCTTGTGAAGTCCCAATGCTGCTCTGTCACATTGTTCTTGTGTGATGTCGTTTACCGGTCAACTCTAATTCTTTGTTGAATAGATATTTGATCCCAGTATGAAGAAGAAGAAGAAGAAAAAGAAGACTGCGTTTGACCTAGATTCTGCTTTGTCTGGGAATACTCAGCCTGCGACCGGCGATACGCAAGATGCTGACGGTACGTTCATGTTTTCTTTCATCATCACCTGACCTGCCTTGCTGCGTTGGAGTCATACATCTCTGTCTCATTCTTCATTAGAAACCAATACGAACTCAACCGAAGACGCTAATACCTTAGATATGAAAGATGTAAAAGAGGCATTGACTGCTGTGAGTGTCAAGAGCTAAGCATAATGAAGTGGTTTCTTTCTCATAACTAACTTGGATTCTTATCACTAGACTCAGACAGAAGAAGTTCCAGAAGATGAATTTAGTCTCACAAAGAAAAAGAAGAAGAAAGTAAAGATAAATGAGCCTTCACACATCCTTGGGTCTGAAGGTATGTTATATATACAGCGAGCTATGTCCCATTGTGTGAGGACGCTTGCCGCCAGTATCTGTTGGTATCACTAGGATAGGACTACCCCCATATCAACTCAGCATTATTAGCTCCCTTCTATATGGGTCACATCCGATCTTCCATCCTCTGCAGAGTGGGGCATAGCGACACACTCAGTCGGCTGCTTAGGATGGCTTTTGAATGCAAGTACAGCACATGTCGGCCATCGGCTATCAGAGTCTGACAAACTGCAACGCTGTCACTTCTCACTAATTCCTAGTTATTTTTTGGTTGGTTGCATGAATGGATGTTGAACTGACAAGTAACTGGATCGGGTGTTCCACTGATTTTCCATGCCACAGATGTCCATAGCATGTCTGCTGCTGAAATACTCGTACATGCTAATTGTTAAGTCTTTGGTGAGGTTCTGTATTGCACTATGTACTGAGGCCGACATTAGAATAATGTAAACCAGAATCTCTGCGAACTGAGCTGTCAGTCACTAATAGTATCACACAGAGGCCAAAGTTCACAAAAAAATTTAAGAACGCAAATATTTTTCTATATGCCTCATGTCAAAAATTTGCTACGGAAAAAAATTGCGTTTTACAATAACAGACAGTTTCAGCCCGCGGCAGTCGCACCCTGCGCAATACAGCTGTAGTAATGATCAGCTGTTCTGGCTGTGTGATCTGTGGAGTCAGGTCCATTGTCTGCCATCGTTCCTGGTGCTTATTACTCTCATAAACACTGACAAATCACAAATACAGTCATAGAATGGAACAGAAATATGAGTAAATGCCTGTTTTACAGACAGAACTACATTATATATATATATATATTATATATATTCTGTATCAGTTCGACTGATGTCTATCAAGGCTCAATGATGAACGGTTTATTGTGTCTCGTTACAGAGCAGTCCGTGTCGGTAGTGCCTGAGGGTGATTACGCGAAGACAGATGAAGATTACACGTATGAACAGGTAATTCTACTCAACTCACTGTCTCGGCCAATCAGCACTGCTGATACTTCTCGGTCAAACGTACTGATTGGTCGGCTCTGTCAAATATTTTTTACTATGATATTATATGTAAAATGGTCCCTCAGTATAATCAGTACATCTCTATATGGATTCAGCAATGTTACCATGTCATTATATTACATACTCTGCTGGGTTCAGTGTCTCCAATGATTGGGCAAACAAGCGTTGGCACATACTATACTCTCAGACGGGCTTGTCAAACAGTAGTATTCTCAGTACTACATCGCTTCAGAGATCTCTGATTGCTTCCAAAACTGGTAACTGTAAGAAGCAAATTTACCAAGATAATGATTAATCGCATCACCTAGAAACTCTGAGAGCGTCGAGCTGTGTCACAGTGATATTACATAGAGAGATTGCTAACCATAACCACTGCTGTAGTAAAACAGGCCTGCCGACAGTACAAATTCACTTATACTCGCAAACAAGGTACCTTAGTTAGCTGAACTGCTATCATGAGACAACAGCTGCCCTCAGCTTGAGTTCTGATTACCAACGGACTGTCACGTCACGCTGTCAAACTGTCACGTCACGCTGTCAGACTGTCACATCACGCTGTCAGACTGTCACATCACGCTGTCAGACTGTCACATCACGTAATTCCTATTTATTCTACTTAGCTGCTCACTCGAGTGTTCAAGATAATGAGGGAGAAGAACCCGGACATGGAGTCAGGCGAGAGGAAGCGATTCGTGATGAAACCGCCCCAGCTGGCGCGAGTCGGCACTAAGAAGACAGCATTCACCAACTTTGCTGACATCTGCCGACTATTGAAGCGGCAACCCAAGCATTTGTTACAATTCTTATTGGCTGAGCTCGGTACCAGGTATGTAGGCGACCTCTCATCGTCCAATCACAACGCTCAACCAAATAATTATATCTAAATCTGTCTTACAGTGGAAACGTGGATGCGAACAGCTCGCTCATCCTGAAGGGAAGGTATCAGCAGAAGCATATAGAGACGGTGCTCAGACGATACATAAGTAAGTGGGACGGCCATGCGTCATAGCAGTAATTCCAATCATGCTGCCAGTTTACCGACATTCTCGCTTTGTCAGAGGAGTATGTGACATGTCACACGTGTCGGTCGCCAGACACGCTGCTGGAGCGTGAGACAAGGCTCTTCTTCCTAGCGTGTCAGAACTGCGGCTCGAGGAGTTCAGTGGCTAGTATCAAATCTGGCTTCCAGGCCGTTACGGGCAAGCGTGCCGCTATGAGGGCCAAGACTGCCTGAGACTGCCTCCTTCAGTGCCTAGCTCAGTCTTCTCTCACTATCGATCAGCTATTTTTACATCAATCTTCAATGAAGACAGCTGTATTCTATTCCACAAGATGTCATTAAATATTCCATGAGATCATAGCACCTGCTCACACTGTCACCTGCTAGCACTTGTTTTCCTGGCCACTGGTACTATATATGTAGCTGTAAATGATTAGTGACATGGTAATACAGCCTTGTGCAATAAAAGCATGAAGGGATAAATACCAATTTTTCAGGATACCCAGTCAGGATATTCCGACAGGGTACTACAGTATTCGTGGGTCAGTGAATTATTGCAGGCTGAAGCATAGCTCTGTCCTGCTGATTGTGTAACAACTGCAACAATCACAGCCATGCTAGCGTGCGTTTTCTAAGTCAGTTATTCCGCTGAAAATGGTATAGTATATATAGAGTGGGGAGGAGTCTGGCCTAGTTGATGGAGAAGACAACTCCAGCATACAATCTCAACCTCCGCCAGTTCGTGCAGCTCCCTCCCTTGGAAAACCCAACGCGTGTATATCACCATGACTACTGATAAGCTGCTCCATAGCAAACAAGCAATGCACTTAGAGAGAATGAGGACTGGTTGATCCAGTTTCACCTGTTCATGTCACAGCCTGAATCTCTACCAAGATTCCTACGAATTAGCAGATATTTACGATAGTGTAGTCCCCTCCTGTCATGCACTCGATGTCACAGAGAGTACTGACTGATATCACTCTACTATCGCCCGCTGCCAGGCTTCTATTCAGTTCACATGTTATAAACATGTGTCCTTACCAACTCATTATGGGAACAAACACCAATGTCATTCTGCAATAATGGCTAAGCATCGTCTCGAGGGAGAGGTGAGTCGCATATATCTCTGATATCTGATCACATGGCTTCTGTTATCAAAATGCAGATGTGTGAGTACAGTCAATCTCCTGTGAGTGTAGGATTGGCTTCTATTGGTAACAAACCCTTAGTGACAAATCATTTATTGTTTCTTTTTGTTGAAGGCTACAAAGTTCTCACTTTGGAATTACCAACATAATCTCAGCCACATGTCTCAGGCCCAGCTAACACGCTTTGGTAGAATAGCAGCGGCAGCAGTGGAGGATGTATGTACTCTAGACTAAGAGACAGTGGATTGCTGTGGAGTTGTACACTTATGCAGGGTGTGACCATTCATTGCCAGGGAACTCGAGATGATATGAAAACAGATACTGACAGGTCACATGACAGACGACACAGCTGACAGCTAAAGTACAGTGGATAAATAGCTACCATTGGGGTTAGGTGGTGTGTAATTTAGTTACTGCATGGTTACACCTGACAACAACATCGCATTAGGCTCAGTAGATGATCAATAGGGAGCATCGATCTTCACTACACTGTTTACTACAGTTGCTAGGCAATCTGTTGTCATGACCTCATGAGTCAACGCTGTGTCGTCTGGCACATTCATTGACAGCTACACTCAATGCTCCGGCTAAATTCTAGAGAGAGCATTTAGTACTCAATTGGCAATTATAGTCTATGATATCAGCAGTTTTATATTAAATAATAATGATACTAATGAGCAAGACTGAACGCAATCCGATATCTACTGGTCATGATAAAGTGTGTGTGAAAGGTTGCACCATTTTGTGGACATGTGAGACGAGTTGACTTGCAGAGATCGCGTATCGCTTCGAGAAGGAGATGCAGCAGACGATGATGAGTTCAGTGTCCATCAGACGCCGATGGTCCACCATTTTCTATCCACTGCGGCTATTACTTCCTGTTGTCAACCGGAAGGTAAAGTTTGAATTCTGGCGGCAGTTCGTCCTCTGAGTAGAGTCGGTCGGAGAAATAAACTCTCCTGATCCTGCAGTTAGCGTGGATCTGCAAAACAGAGGAGACTGCTATCAGTGTCATGTCGTCATGGACGCCAGTCAGACTGCCAATCCGCCGGGCCTACCTGCACTCGGAGAGTCTCAATGAAGTTAGTGCCATACGCCCGTCGGGTGAAGTCAGACAAATTGAACTGAATCTGATTCCAGCCGTCGTCGAGCCTCATTGGCATGGTGCAGATGAACGGCTTCACTCGCGTCGTACTCTGATAGTTACTGGCGCGGAATCGTCTTCTCACGTTCTTATCGTCCAACACCTACACACACAGATAACACAGCATTACCCTCTGTTTTCCAGTCCCTCACTGTGTAGAAAGGTGTTGCTACCTGCTACACCTTGGAATTCTCACCTGAACCTCAAACGTGAAATACTTTTTTAGGTTCTTGATTATCATCACCAAGAACGGCAGCTTTATTCCTAGAGTCTTTTTAGGGTCAGCGGGACATGTGATGTAAGTAGTACTACAACACGTTAGATCACCACTGTTAGCTTCCACTAAGTGACTTATGGTCACCACAAAGATACTAGAATGGCCTTGCTTAAACTAGAAATTCTCACCTGACATTGGTTCCAGCAATCTCAAGGACTAGTGATTGTATATCCGTGTCTGTAATTCGCTTTATGTGACCATTTCGCACCTGAAACAGAGACAGAATCATACGGTTTATTTACTGGCACCTGTTCATCTCCATGATATCCCATTCACATGTTTTTTGGTGACAAAAATCGCCAACTACATAACCACATTGCGTTAGCGTGGCATCAAGTAAACCACCTCATTCTTATGTCAGCAGGATGCTGTAAGAGTTCTTATCCTGTGAGGGAAATTTTGGAAGTGAACGAGTAAAATTATGCTACAAGAAATTATGACGATCGATCAATGTGACATACCTTTTTATCCCAGATCTGTAAGGGTTTGCTGCCTATACTATATAGTATGGATAGGAATCCACTCTGAAACGTATTTTTGAACATATTGCTGTGTTAGCAGTCCACGTAGGGTGATCCGTTCGATTAATCTTATCAACTATTTACTGTAGCTTCCTCTCTTGCTACGTCCAAAACTGCTTCCACTACCTCTTGACCGGCGAATACGAGTGACACGACTGTAATGCAACGAGCACGAGGTTTTGTGTACTACGGATGCTCTGTTGTCAAGGAAGTTGCCAAGCGCGTTGCGCTACAGTTTATCCTATGGGCAGACAACTTCTCAAAGTGTACTATAACGCCGATACCGAATCAGAGACGCATCAATCGATGATCGTTTGGTTTACCCATGAACTTTCCTCACCATAAAATATTTTTTCGACTATGGACCCTTGGATATTTATGAATACTAACTCGCTCTTCGAGTTTTGCTTTTTGCTGACCCTGGCAGCTCTTTGACATCACACGGTCGCATCACTACAGCTAGAGTTCAAACCAGTCGCACCAACGATCAGGAGCTGGCCACTTACGTCATAGTTTTATCCAATCAAACGACGCTCAGATTTATTTGGCGGCAAAACAGTGGTCGAGGAGTGCCACTCTGAACACGTGATCGATGAGTGCAGGCAGTCCCAGGTGGATTTGGTATATTCGTGAGTGAGGTTCTCCCCTGCCCACTTTGTCCAGGCCAGTACTTGACACATCAGTAAACATTCATTCATACATGGATATGGATTCTGTACGCATTCAGACTGCTTCTGTAACCACAGTCAATGTTCCATCAGAACCGCTGGCAAGTAGTTTACCTACAGTCTCCACGTGCACGTGGTGCCTTCCTTGCATTTACAAATAATCGGAACTATTTTAGATTCAGATTACTTTCTATGTATGGTAGAATTTTGGTCAATTACTTTTTACCAGCAGTCTCATCTGGTGCGTGCTCCGGGCTGCGATATGGAATGGCTGCCTAGGTGGTAGGGTGACAGTAGATATTATGATCGGAATAGTATGGTGATTATGGTATGTTGGTTTATTAGTAACAGGTCAGTAACAGGTAGTTCTTCATTGTGTGAGACCAACTAAATATGTTCGCCCAGCTGGTGTATGAAGTAGAGAGTGTCTACTGGTAATAAACTAACGCATACAGTAATATCTCTTTCTTTCAGTTATAAACCAGCCTTTATATTGCTTCCATACAGAAGGCAATTATTGCACCAATCATTGCCAGTGATTTTTCTTTTAGGTCATGAGAAGTCCGCGCTCATATTAAGTTTTTGCTCTCAGATCTACGTTTTCTGTGCGCTGCACCTATGAACAAGACTTCTCTTGCCATGTCTCCTTTCTGGTAGTTCTTATAATATCATATCTCACGCAATTATATCCATTTTAGTATGTACCTCGGCCGGCAACCTATTTCGGCCTCAACTTGTGCGCCATGCTCTGCTGTGGCTGCCTCCCGTTCGCTGTTGTCGGGATGATTTACTCCTTCCTGACGGAGCGCGACTATGACGCCAAGAAATTTGATGAAGCCTATGTCAAATCACGAAAGTGAGTGAGCGGTGATGATCAGACAGGTGATGATCAGACATGTGGATCTAATGTTTTGACACTGTTTTGCTGGTTATAGAGCGAGGAAATGGGCCTGTGCATCTCTCCTGTGCTCCCTGGTAGTGATCGGCGTTCTGGCTCTTAGCATGGTAAGTAAATGCCATCAGAGATCCTGGATCACTGAGCCCCTCCTGGACACACGAACCTGCAAGTAGATACATCTGCCATGCACGGTCTGCTGCTCATGTAGCCGATTGTGGTCTCCTAAGCTATGTTTGTGGTAAAATCAGCAACTGACATGGGGACTTCCCCTTTCTCAAATTCTGAGTACTGTAAAAGTAAAATTAAATGCCGTAAAGCCTCACACGTCATACTCTAACAGTCATATTTTTGCATCTGCATTATAGTATATACAATCAGAGTAATCGTAGTTTACATTTCAGTCAATGCGAGACGCCATATTTAGCATACTGCATTTACTGCTCAACATATTTATCCATCATTGTACTTATTCATACTTTTACGGTACATGAGCACCTTGTTTCTCTCCCCTGTTGTTTGTGCAGCAGTTTGTACTAATGCCAGTGCCATAGACGATACTATTGAATATCGGAGGATATTTTTCTATCGATCCTAGCTAGCTTTGGGAATGGAAGAATCTAACACAATAAGTATTAAGTGATTAAACTTGGCTTTTTACCCATAATCATTCAGCTATTACGTAAAGAAATCATCTGACTACAGCACATCGGTTATAAGTCCGTGTTTGCAACCTCAAGAAAGCAAAACTATTCCGAAAAGTCATGATATCCACTCCAAGTCTGCAGCTTTATTCCTGGTTTTACTGTAGGTCTAACTTGATAATCGAAAGCGAATTTCGAACTCTTTGAGGGAGAATTGAATTGCTGGTTATGGGAATCGAACCAGCACTAGTTTGTAGTAGTGTTGTGGGGGGGGGGGGGGGGGGGGGGGGGGGGGGGAGGGGGGGGGGGAGGGGAGGGGGG
>ERZ1740065.3063-NODE-3063-length-10451-cov-11.372259_pt1 | contig 10451 bp, 8 predicted proteins | sample MGYA00581738_ERZ1740065 | MGnify/ENA primary metagenome ERZ1740065 (study PRJEB43018, sample SAMN04849749) | marine metagenome | isolation source: floating plastic debris | place: Pacific Ocean | collected 2008-09-01 | study: EMG produced TPA metagenomics...
GGGAGGGAGGGGGAGGGGGTGCTCTACCAATAGACATGGTATATTAGTCTGAGGACCGTATTCTGTACCGTATCCCTCATAATTCGGACGCGCATCTAGATGGGTACAGCAAGTCAAAATAAAGATTCTTCTTCAAACATGGATAAAAATCGGATATATACAATACATGGGATTGACACCGCATCTAAACCTCACATGACATAAGCATACATCTTATACAGATTTCCTCAACATTAGTGGGAATATTATACGTGAATTAGAAGGGCATCAATCTGCTGTCTTGGGGACATCAGCAGTCTTAGGACCCAAACATGGATCTGGACCATCTATGTCATTTAAAGCGGGCTGCATAAGAAAGCAATTCATGTATGTAGGTAAGTTATGTAGGTAAGTTATGCGGGTAAGTTAGGTAGGTAAGTTAGGTAGGTAAGTTGGTACGTACTATTAGCCTGATATTAGGGATTGCCATCTCACCACGTTCTTGACAATGACTAGAAAGTGTAAGCAGTGAGAAGACACACTTTATATCACCTATCACCGAAGTGTTGCTGATACCGGGAAGAAGTGAAACTGGTAGCACCACGAGTATATATAGCATCTACCGAATGGTCGTATATATACGTAGGCACACGAAAGCAAGTAGCTTGTGCACAAATACCCATGGTAAAACTGCAGAGCATCCGACCGAATATTAGTTTACTCACTCTACTCGGCTAGTGGTGACGCTGATTGGTGAGTGTGACTGGGCAGCTTGGAGACTCGGTGCAGAGACAGATAGTCATTGATCGCCAGTATCTTCTCATACATGATGCTTGGGTATGGTGGAAACATCAACATCTGTATTGAAATGACAGTGAAGAATAGTGATACATATTATGCAGTACAAGGATACAGGGGAGAGAAGTAGGCAATAATAATAATGCAGACCGATATCCATGGAGCCGAGATCGCTCGCAGTCGAGAACGTTTCTATAGGTGGATTTATCTACTCATGCTCTCTATAGACTTTCACGAACGTTATGACAGTATAGCCTCTCTAGGAAAAAGAGCCACTCGTGACAGCAGAGATTTCTGTAGCATTTAGAGAACTAGGTAGTCCTATTAAATACCCAAAACAATAATGATGGAAAAAATACGTATCAAAACGGCCGACTGTGACAGAACATTTCAAATACGGATTCAATACGAATTCAGTTGAAAACATTACATCTCGCCGAACTTTTTGGTTTTCCTTTTCAAAATCTTCCGCTGAAACATAATAAGATGAATTCAAGCAGTTTTCGCACTAAACGAAGAATTCAGAGTAAATGGATGAAGTGAGCATCAGTATGATAAAGATTTAGTAGAAATTCTCATCGCTATTGATAACTCTTATTGTCATTAAAATCGTCATATAGCGCCATATTTGATCTATATTCCTGCGCCATTGGCGAAGTTGAACAGATTAGATCGTCCGCACAAGTTGACACTGCCTTGGTTCTTTGCAATTGAGCACTCTTCTGCTGTCAACCTGCTTTAAACTGTACACATTGACCTTCCAGACTTCACGGGATTGTTTCCTAGTATAAAGCTTGGCTTACACAGCAGTCAGTGAGGCGCATACATCATCACACGTTTCATGGTACCTTAACTAGTACTTCTACAATTCTACTGCGTGATATTATTTAAGTACCTAGTAGTTCAGCCCTTCCTTTTTGCTAGGAGTGTCTTGTGATATACTACACTGGTCTAGAGACTCAACCCTCGTACTCCAATTTTGTCGTGAATGAAATGCAATGGTAATTGGTTCATGTTGAACTTGTCACCTGTATTTGTTGCTGTATCGTTTTCAGGATATCATGAGGAATCTGTGTTTTGATGAATGAAGTAAAGGGATAATCTCATCTCCATTGCACTGCGCAGTCGCTGCTATACTGTATCGATATTGATATTATCCCTCTTCAATCATGAGTAACCCATCACTTCGGAAACAGAATGCATCGGCAAGACACGGCCATTATACCGGCAGCCAAGCTCCTTCGTATAACCAAAAGTGAGTTTGACTCCGCCGATATATATTCACTATTGATTGATGAGGCAATTTTGACTTCATCTTCCAATGGAAGTTGACAATGGTTTAATTCTTCCCTTTTTTAGAGGCAACAACATGAACAATCGAAAGGCACGGAGTTCTGATGTGCAGGTAATATTTGAACTCATGCTTCATACCTACAGTATGGAATATTGGATTCATCACCTAAGGTGGCAATAGCTAGCTAGCTATCAACTGTAATCATGGATAGCTAGTATGAGGTTTTGTCGGTCTGCCCTCAGGTAGTGCTATTGAGCTAGATAACTTTCAATTAATTATTTTTAATAAAAAGTTGAGCTCTCAATTTCTTATAAGTAATTTGTTTACCCTACGATATCGCTTATGTTTATTAGATTTGTATCTTATGCTTTATTATTCTTACTGTTCTACAAATCAAATAGCTCTGCATCGAATTTGACTGACATGACATGCTCTCAATTATTCTCACATTTGTACAATTGAAATGAACAAAGACATCTGCAGATCTGAAATATATGATAAATAATGATATTAGTAGTATAGTACCGAGAAAATTTCTCATCAAATAGCTGTTGGTGGGTTGCAGAAGGACCACACAGATCTGACAACTGTTTATTCATGGCGTATGAAATATTGTATGAAGAGTTGTGTGAAATCCGTTCTCTAGCTGGATTCTCTGTGTGCCTGATCTACTATCACCATGTCTATCAAGATGGGGATTTATTTTTCTATGACGGAAAAACTCTGTCCTAAAATTGAAATTATGTTCTCTAATTTTTCCAAGCAATTAGTTTCCGCTTTCTCGCTCTAAAGACCATTCTTCATATGGCGCATATATTATTACTCTCGACTTACTGAAACTTACCGAAACTTGCTGAAACCAATGATGATGTGACAGCTTAACTCGTGGTTGTTTTTAGATTGATGGCATTTACCTCAACACACCGATGACTTTCCACCTCACGACATTAGTGGTAAGTTCCAGTACTGATTGATATTAGTTACTCATACTAATAGTTAAAATAATATCATTCAAGAGAAGCTTGTGTGGGGGTGGGGGTGGAGGGGGGGTGGGGAGTGCTTCTAGCTGTTGCTTGTTTGCTTGCTTACTGTTGATTAGTTGGGCTGAGAAATACCACTCTTTACAAACTTTTACAAACTCACATCACTTGCTTTGCTTCACCTGAGCACATATTACTATATAATGGTGTGGCTTGGGTGCCCAAACTGCCTCATTGTCTGTATTGTATTAACCACAGGATTATTCCAGCCTGTGTAGCCATTTGTCTGCCAACCATAGCTTAGCTCCCTCTCCGTTGTTCATCACACTGACTCTAAAGGTTTTTATATCATTGTTTCTCGCAGTAAGATCTATATTCTGGAATAAGTTTAGTTTTCCTACATTTATGGAGTGCAAAGATACTGAGATTGAATTTCGGCCATTTGTGAAAGGGATGTGACAAGCGGGTGCAGTTGTGTTATTGGATAACGTTAATGGATAATGTTATTGGAGGGATTAGAGTGACATTCTTACAGTTAGAGTACAGTACAGTACAGAGTTAAATGCTTCTGGCTATAGAAATCTAAGGAAATAATAGCCACGTAAAACAGTGCACTAAAACATTCTGCCACCTCTCACCATACATGGCTCTGTCAGTAGAGTACTATGCAGACCAATACATATCAAAATATATGGACTTCACTGCTGCTTGTCTCAGCACTCAGCAATATGGGCTTAAGTGTTTAAGCTAGTGTTTAAGCTCCAGAGGTGTAGCCGCCATGGCTTCCCTCTAGGTCAAGCTGGCACAGTCTGAAAGGGAGTACTGGTGCAACTAGAGCCAACCAACATCCATCATGACGCAGCTGCTGCTGCTGACGAATCTTCAGATGCATATATTGTCAGTAATGACTGAACGCAGCCCTTCTTTGGCCTCTCATGCACTGGCTAGTGAGCCCTAGTTTCATATGACACTATTACGCTATCAGGTAACTGCCAGAACAAGTAAAAACATGCCATTCATCTCATACCATACATACTATGTACTAGATGTTGGTCCATCAGCACATGCATTCACTATGATGCGCACCAAAAACCGAAGACCATTATCCTTGTGAGTTAGCTATGGTATATTGCTGCTCAGCCAGCACTCAGTCCCACTCTCTATACTATACTGCATGCGGAGATGGGATGATATCTTAACCTGTTGTTCATTCTTCTCTGCAGGGCTGCACCATGGAGGTACACGTGAAGAGCGGTAAACGATATGAAGGAATATTTAAGACATTCTCACCAGATGTAAGTACAGCTGGTTGGTGTGGCTGGTTGGTGTGGCAGCTGGTTTCGTAATTAGATACCTACTCTTGCAAATCCTCCAAATAGATGCGCCTGTCAATGTACTTTTAACAGTCGGTAGTGAAGTACGGTGCAACTCGCTTTTATATATTCCAGTAGACATGTGAATTTGTATTGATATGCGTGTTCATGGGGAATATAAGTCTGTGTATATAAGTCTGTGTAACAGTGCTAGTATTATCAGCCTTGGTTTCATGTGCCTCTGGCCATGTGTTTGAGTAAACATCTTTCTCTCTCCCTCGCTACAGCTGGACTTGGTGCTGGAGTGCGCGCATCTGTTGGATGCAGACGACCCACATAAAATACCAAGCCGAGACGATATCTTGGGCAAGCTGATAATTTCTTTCAACGATGTAGTTACTATCACTGCCAAAGATGCTGACACCAAGCATGGTGAAATAGGTGGGTTACACTGAAAGCTTCCCGAGCCAGTAATTAGCTTAGTCTAATCCCATCCTTTGTTTCATCTCATTCGCTCAGACTCTTTCACTGACTCCGCCATCAGCCGCTCACAAGGCAATGGCATTGCTAAGAAGGATGAGATGAGAGAATTAACTCCCTGGAATGATGACACCGAGTCATCTCTGCAGCTTGACGAGTCCACACGGTCGGCCGGCTGGACGCCAGAGGAAATGTTCAGGTGTGCAGTTGATACTACAGCATGTTGCAGGCCGCTGTTACCCAGTCCTGATATTTCCCAAATGTTATTATAATTTATTTCCTATATAGTTTGTAAATATTTTCTAATTTTGTGTTTGTTCGTTGATAGGTTATTGTACCATCAGGTATTGCATCTGATGGATACTCCTACATCTTATTACGATGTTACTCATTGCTTGACTGTTAAGTTTGAAATACAATGTGTGGAGTTTTTCCATTAATCTGAAGCTCATGACATGGTTGTGACATGCCATGCCGTCATTTGCCTGCTGTTGTCTGTTATCTGTTTTACGATTGGTTGTTTTGTCAATTGTGTGACGATTTGACAACTTTTACCAGGTACAATGAGGAGCGTTATGGAGTCAAAACATCGTACAACGAGGACTTGGAGCAGTACACGACCAAACTAGATAAAACTGACTCGGCTGAGTACAGGAAGAAAGAGCAGGAGGCAGAAAGGCTTGCAGCCGAGATCGAGCAGAACTCTACTTCTCGACGGAACATAGATCTAGAGAACGGCGACGAGGACGAAGAGATGCGACACAGCGCCGTGATCAGGCCGACAGCTGCCAGTCCTGTTAACAGATCGGCCAGTCCGTCCCTCGGCAATAAGAAGTCAGTCATTGACTCGCACTCGTGTCACGCTGGTCAAGTTTACATCATCGTGACCATTGAAGTTTATCTGCAATGTTAGCAGGTACACACCTCCTCACAGCCGCGACAGGGGCCCGGCTGCACACCCACAGAACAAAATGAACGGTATTCCTAGAATGAACAGGCAAAAGTCTAACGAGCAAGCAAAGGCCTCCCCTCATCGCCAAGGTAAAGGTGAGTGATGGCCGCTAGTTTTCCTCTGGCAGACACTAGCTGTACGCCATTAGAAAATTCTTAAATAGTTTAGTTCTTGACTTTAAGACTCCTTGACATTCTTCTACAAGCTTATCCTATAATTACATGATTACAATTGTCTTCTGAGATGACAACACTAATCCAGTCAAATCAACTCCTAGTGTCAGGATGTGTGTGATGGTTTAATTGACTTCAAACTCAGACAGTATCTCTCATAAGTGACTATTGGTGGCTCAGTTAAAGGCACTTATTGTTCCATTATTCTCACACCATAAATGTTTCAACCATCGCCAGAACCTATCATTTGCTTGCCTGACACCATGCTGAGCTGGACTACTGTACCTGTCTTGGTGATATCGCCAGTACCGCTCTCACCGGTACTGGCTATGATGTTAGCGGACAGGTTCAGAAAATTTCATGATATGGTTAAATCCTCACCGGAGGAGCCTATCATTCACACAACGCTAATCGGGCCTACGATACTGGTCTATCTGTTACCACTGTTTAACCCATTGATCAAGCACGGAGCACCTGTTGATATCGACAGTTGGTATTCATCTACTCTCCACCGCAGAGCGGAATTCTTTTGTAAATGGACTGTTAGTTTGCTAGTTTGTAAATGACATTGGTTGCTATTTATTTTCGAGACGATTATATCTCACAGATACAATCACCTTGATGGTGATGGATGTGCATTAGCAGAAATTGTTCTATCGTATATGTCTAATCTGTACAACTTATCTGTTCTACGATGTGGCGGTCTGCAATATATTTATGTCTGTTCCTGTGTTTACTTAGCCTTACCTTACAAGCTTGCGTTATGTCATGCAATAGCTTGACTTTTAAACCTCTTTGAATAGTTAGTTGCACGCATGGGAAGACAACTCTTGAATAGGAATAGTTGAACTAGAATAGGAGTAGAGCAATGCTGCCTAGAGGGACTCTGTGGAACTAAATATAGTTCTCTAGATATGGAGAGCGCAGAATTGAGTGTGCACTATTGATCTGTATACCATCTCTCTGTATACCATCTCTCTGTATACCATCTCTCTGTATACCATCTCTCTGAATGTTTGATATCACGCGATATTGATATGTATCTATTTCTCTGTGTAGTGTCATACATTCACACGTAAATGAAGGAGGCTATATCCCATGTTGTTTTATTAGATGTGGTGTGTGTGAGGTTGTCTTATCGGTATCCTCTTTGATTTTTAGAATATTTGAAGAACTTCCATGAGAATTTTGCGCTGAGTACAGCCAACGCGCAGGTGATTGCATTTACATCTCATTCTGCGACCGGGTTTCATGTATGTTTGGTTTTTATTTTGACTGGCTGTGTTCTGTCTTTCAGTGCACCACTTCCTCCATCCAAGTCAGGCAGAGAAACAATATTCCTGCTGACAAGCAGGGCGAGATGGGCAAGGCAGCGTCGCCATCCAGCAAGTTTACTAAGCAGTCGTCTCCCGCTGCACCAAGCCTTCAGAAGCAGCCAGCTGATGCCACGCCTGCAGGAGGTGAAAGTATCACTGCTCAGTCAGCCGCACCGCTCGCTGCTGCCATGCCACCTGCTGCTGCTGCAACTGTGCCGCCGCCAAAACCAGCTGTGTCATCGCCAGCCGCTGCAGTCAGCGAGTCTGGATCCAAACCTGCGGCAACGAGTGCAGAGCCGGCTGCTGAGGCCAGGTACGCTCCTCTTCGCTCGCTTGTCTTCCGAAAACAATAATGTGGCCAGCAGCCTTTCTTAGACCGCCTCGACCCTCTCTCTCTCTCTCTCTCTCTGCAGTGCCAAGGCTCTCACCAGTACGCTTAATCCGGAGGCAAAGGAATGGGTCCCGAATCGGGTAAGTTTTAGCCTAAAATCACTTGCCTGGCATGCTGATCTTTTGTAAGTGCAACAGAAATGAAATGTTGTATGTTTATTTAGAGTTTTACTGCTCCTGCTGCCAGTGTTGCCCAGCAACCAGCGCCCACGCAATCAGGCGGTGGTAAGCCACCCAAGACCGCCAGCGTCTCGCTCATGGAGGCAAAGAAGCAGGAAGTGCCGATATCGCCTGCTCATGCCAGCGGCACACCCATAATAAATTCGAGTCATTCTCAGCAGCAGTACCTGGCCCAGGCTGCTCTCTACCCAATGGTTAGTCACTACTCGCAGTCTCCTTCCTTGTCATCAAGTCATATACACTTTCTGGCCAATGATGCCCAGTGTGGCATCGGAATAAATTTTTACTGCGTTATACATTCTGCTATCATATACTGCCAGCCAGTGCCTTTATTATGTTTTCTTGCCGAGATGACAAAAAGCTGAAAGGTTCAAATCTGATTTGGTTTCTTACCTGTTCCCTCTTTGTTAACGCACCAGCTCTTAATTGTAGCTAGTGCTCTTTTGATTGTCAATCGGTGAGGGTAGTTTAGCTGATAGGCACTGGTTATTACTGCTCTCCAGTTTGCTAGCTTACTGGTGATTGAGCTTCTCTTTGTCTATCAAAGATGGTAGAATACTTAGATCTAATGCTTATGATGGAGAGGGATCAGTTGAAACACTGTACTGTAAAATAGAATTCACCTGTAGTTTCTTGCAAACTATTTTGCATTAGCTGCAACTATTGAATGTAGCAGGAATATGAGAGTATTAATGGTACAAGTTATAAACTACCGCAAATATTTTACAATTTGCAATTACGCTCACAAATACCATTGACAGTACTTCCGCTTGTTGTCATTCTCATCCAGCGATAGCGGCTGTGAACAATAACAATAAAAACAACAATAACAATAACCTAGTCTTGCAGGTGTCTGTAAAATATGCTTGTTACTTGCAGCCGTACGTGCAGGGAAATCCTCGGATGGCAAAGGACATACAAGCCATTCCCTCCCAGCCACACCATTTCATGCCGCCCTTCGTTCAGGGCCACTATGGTACGTTACTTACTACTAGAGCAGCAACAATTACTGTAGACTGGAAAATAGTTGTAATTAAAAATGATTGCGATTTTGACTAAACTTTACAGATTGTAAATTATTTGCGTTGTAAAATAAATGTGAATTTCAGTAACCTATGTTAACTACTGACTGAAAGAGAAAATATTGCGAAAGCATTTTCTGCGATTATAGAAATCGCAATTAACGCATTTGTTTTTTTCTCGCAATCATTTTCCAGTCTACAGTACATGTATATAGAGTTGCCGTTCTCATTCCGCTCAATGCTGGGCACCAAGATGTCCTCTTTATTTCCTGATTAAAAATAAATACTATAAGCTGGGAGATTTTTGCGTTTTGAAACAAATATTCTTGGTATTAAAGCGTTAACAAATTTTGCAAATGGAAAGTATTTATTTACCATATCAGTAATGTAATTTTTATATACTAAATATTCTATTATTATTATATTTGTTATTTATTATTATTTATCAGTGATGTAATTTAGTTTTGTATGATTGCACCCTTGCGGAAAAAAACTTGAAAAATTGCCCTGCTAAAATGCTCCTAGTTTATAATAGCTGCCTGTCTGTTGCTCTCATTATTTCATGCCAACTGTGGGTGCCCCCTCCCCGCCACCACTCGCCTTTGCTTCCGTTAACAGTCCATTTATATTATCACAGTGAATGGACCTCCCAATGGTCAGCAGCCTCCGCCACATCAACAGCAGGCTGGTACCATGCCGCCGCCCACCCCACCAACATCCCACCCACCAACGCTACCACACCAGGCTCCTCCTGCCGGAGTGATGCAGCAGCAAACCGCCACCAGCCAGCACCCGCACCACAACAACTCGCAGTTTAGTCACCCAGGTTTGTGCCAATGATTGTGTGGTGGCCCATGTTTCGGTGCCAGAGTCTAATGTTCTCACTGCTTTGTTTCAGGTGCCGGACCGCCCTATGTCTACCAAGTCGCGACGTCTGGGGCGCCGTTACAGCAACCACCACTGCAACAATCTCCTCACCCCACTGCAGCATCGCCTGTCAACAGCATGGCGCCGCAGCCGTTCCACGGCTATCCCCAGCCCCAGCAGTTCTCTCAGCCCTACTACCCGACTCCTCAACACATTAGTGGCGCTATGTCTCAGGCTGGCCAATCAGGCCAATACGCTGCCCACAACATGGTTTACATAACGTAAGCTGTCTCTCCATACCTAGATTTCTTGTTGTATTCGATGGTGGAGTGTCTGAGTGCCGGTTTTGCTATTTTAGGCCGTCGGCGCATGTCCCAGGACAGTACCCCTACCAGGTTCCTGCCCATCTGCCTGGTAAGAACTCAGTCCTTCAATTAATTGTCCCTATGATGCCTCCCCTTCCCTCCATCCTCTCTTCTCTCCCCTCCATCATCGCTTTCCTCCATCCTCTCCACTCCCCTATCATCCTCTCTCCCCTCCCGTCGTCTTCTCTCCACTCCCTATCATCCTCTCTCCACTCCCTATCATCCTCTCTCCCCTCTATCCCATCTCCATCCTCTCCCCCGTGCCATCTCCTCTCCCCCTTCCATCCTCTCCCCTTCTGCCCTATCCATCCCCATCATCATATCCCCCATTCATCATCTCTC
>ERZ1740065.3064-NODE-3064-length-10445-cov-11.952358_pt1 | contig 10445 bp, 6 predicted proteins | sample MGYA00581738_ERZ1740065 | MGnify/ENA primary metagenome ERZ1740065 (study PRJEB43018, sample SAMN04849749) | marine metagenome | isolation source: floating plastic debris | place: Pacific Ocean | collected 2008-09-01 | study: EMG produced TPA metagenomics...
ATTTACAGATAGCCCTGTATATAGGGATTTACAGATAGCCCTGTATATAGGGATTTACAGATAGCCCTGTATATAGGGATTACGAAGTGCAAAATACAAAACTTCTGAGCTGCAAATCAAATAGCTCAGCAAGAATGGTAAACAAAGCGCTTACAGCAAGTTCACTATTCACTACCGTAATAGCTAGCTTTTGCGTTAAGCATTCCAAGATTCATCAAAGGCGAACAACCTAGAAAATGCCTATTACCTTGTTGAAGGTGACCAACAAAGAAAACGAAGCATGACAGCACTATATATAATGCAACACACCAACACCCGGCACCGAGCGGTGGTAGGCTTAGTTCTGGTACTGATGTTCGCTTGTTTGGTACTTGTGGAGATCAGTAGATCAGCCAGAGAACTATATCCCATCCAAGCACTTCCGAACTCATCCGTGTTCCTCGAAGGTCTGTTGTATCAGTGATAAATGATCAATAAGTATATGCAATATACCACAGTATATTATAACACCAATAGCTATACGTGTATATGGCAGCATATATTACATTTGGGCATTATTGCTCTCCTATCGGCAGGCACTCCGGTGTCATAAGAAAAACTACGCAGGCGCTACGTATGTGCTACGCAGGTGCTACGTATGTCCTACAGAAGTGCTACATATGTGCTACGGAGGTGCTACGTATGTGCTACGCAGGTGCTACGTATGTCCTACAGAGGTGCTACATATGTGCTAATGAGGTGCTACGTATGTGCTACGCAGGTGCTACATATGTGCTACCTCGGGTTTAGTCTGCACTTAGTACGCTTCCTGTGGCTTTAGTATCGGCATAACTCTTGCGTAGCACCAGTGCCCATAAAACCGGCGGCCTGCCGATAGAAGAGTAAAAATATCTTTCTATGCATACAATAGACCACTTATCAAGCTTCAACTATGGATGCACTATTTAGTACCTATGGAGAACTGTTACGGCTTTTGGAAGGTAAATCGTTTATTGCTCCAACATATATACGTATTAATACGTATTAATACTTACACGGTCTTGTGAAAGTTCATCTATAGAGAAAGACATATCAACTCATCCTTAGATATGTACCATGCTAACCAGACCATACCTGACCTAGAGTTGAATAAACTATTGGAGGATTTCAAGGAACTTCATGAATATCTGAAGTTCAATATAAAGAGACTGGAGACTAAACTCAATGTCAGTATCGAAGAGGAATTTGGCAGCCTGGAGAGTCGGTACAGGTAAGAGATGGAACCTTTCTCAACTTCCAGCTCTATTATACAGTTGAGAAACTCTAGTTTCATACATGCGTCATATGATGCCCAAGAGAAGATAACTCCGCCCCGCCCCCCCCTGAATGCAGGCTCAAATAATAAGTTTCTTTAGTTAACAAGAAGTTTTTTCAGCCATTGATGACGATATCGAGCTGATTATCATGTGTAGATGCATAGTCAGTCTGAATCATGGCACTACTGAAACAAGTAAAATTATGTCATTTGAGTCGTTTGAGTCAAACTGCTAGCGGATGCAGTAGCCACACGAAAGTATGAGGGGCCATTTGAAGGTATGAGGGGCCATTTGAAGGTATGAGCCACATGAAAGCCACATTTACACACAGCTAGAGCCGTGACCAGAAACTGCTTGACGCTGGAATTCTTTGTGGTATGAGGCTTTTTACACGAGGTACCATTACAGCTAAATGCGGCCATAATGTTCTTACAGGAATAGTGTCCCCCTTGCTGCCTCTTGATGCGTTATATTGTCGTGTGGATTTCATATTAGGAGTTATCATCTCTTGCTTGTTATGGAGTTTACCAGATCACTGCCTCTTAAGTACGAGGGCGTTTATTACTTGTCCTTGCGGAAAAACCACAACACCAAAGCCGATTTAATACTCTCGGCTTTTCCTCTCCTTCCGTTTTTGTTAACACACCAGCTTGTAGTTAAATCTGGTACTTTTTTGATTTCTTTATTTATAGAAGACCACATTTGAGGGGAGTTCAGGCAATGGCTGCTCTCCTGGGGCATTAGTTAACCGAGGGAGTGTTTAATGGGTAAAATATCTTTTACTCTACCATTGATAGGTCAGTTTCATAAGCGCCGGTGTTAAGCCGTTGCTACGCTGGTGTTACGCTCGTACTACAGCCAGAGATAAAGTGCTAAGCGCAGACTAAACCCTACTGGCATGGCACCGGCATAGCACCAGCGAATGAAACCAATGTATGAACCGGTGTGCCTATCGATCGGAGAGTAAAGAACGCTGAAATTGCTATAAAGTATGGAAATATCTGCATGAGCTGCTTTCCGTCCAATGGGTAGGCTACAATATCACAAATATCTGCGAATTCATAGAAATCTACGATTTCTGGCCATCGCAAAATTCAGATTTCTGTGAATTTCGGCCATCGCACATCACATAACATGTTAAACGTTGACCTGCGAATAAATATGCGATTTTGTCGCGGTTGGTTAATTCGTGGCGGGTAATCATGCCACGTGACTCAATAGCCAATGGTTGCTATATGTATAATATATAGAAGCATCTACAAACCATTGATTGTATGGTGTCATCTGAGTATTGATAGCTCCAGAATGCATTTGAACAATTTATGTTGTCAGATAATTTATGAAAACTCTTTCAGACTTTATTGACAACGTTCAAATGATTTTTAGGAGGACAGGGATTAGATCTCTTGCCATAAAAGGGAATTTACCTCAAACAAGGGAGACAAGTCTTAATTTTCGGTCAACTATTCTCGTACATATGGGCGATAGTGTAGCCTCTTGCTCAATCGTGCGAAACTGATTTGCAATTTGCAAATTGCAGATATTTACGATAGTGTAGCCCAGGCTTAACAGAGATAGCGCTGGGATTGGATTCTGAATAAACTTTTAAATATAATTTATTTTAGAGTTTTCATCTCCGTGGTTTGAGATATTAACCTGGTTGAGTATCCTCAATGCCATTGCCATCATAGCTGTCGATTATCTTGTATTTCGGGTCACTATTGCATTTTAGGGTCAAAATTGCCTATATTGGCTTTCTATTGTTTTCCTGTGTCTCATCAATTAGAGTCTGCTGAGCTGAGCTCAAATATGACAGAATCCGAGCTGGAGGGAAAGTATTTTGAGCCCCACAAGCCGACAGGCTTGACTGTTGTAGTTCTGAGGAATAAGAATAGTAGATACTGTTGAACACAATCTTACATCAGGTTTCACCATGTTACAGGGTTTTACTCAGTAGCATTGACAAGATGAGAGAATTAGAGCATGAAGACAGTTGGAGGAAAGTGGAGCGCACTGATATAAGCTTATCTATGGATCTGTACAATACTAACCACACCATACCAGACCTGGTGTTGAACAAGATATCGGAGGACTTGAGGGAACTTCGCGAATATGTGAAATTCAACACTAAGAGACTGGAGCATAAGCTAAAAGTCAATAGCGAGGAAGTATTCGGCAGCCTGGAGAGTTGATACACGTGAGAGAAAGGAACCTTTCTCAACTTCAACTCTATACGTGTCATCTAATGCCCAAGAGGAGATAACTCCACGCTGTTCCTCAATTATGTACCTCCCATTCAGTATATGTCGTTTAATATCACGTGTTATATATATATCATCGTGCGGATATGAGAATTTGCGTAATACGTACTGGTACGCGTAATGAGATTGTGCAATTGAGAATTTGCGTACTGGCCAGTATTGCGCAATAGGAGTCTGCATTCTGAAGGGTTAACTGAATGCAGATTCTGAACTGCAATCTATAATAAACTGTGGCCGAACGCTCAGATGCGAGGTTGTCTTCCCCTTCAATTTTTACTAAGAGCGATCACATTTTCACCCTTTGTGATATACTTCCGCCATCGCTACGCCGTGTGCTAGACAGCAAGCCATTCTGCCGATGCTAGGTGCACTTGGTGCTACGTAAGTAAAGTGTTTGCTGGCTTTGTAATTCACTTATGTGGCTGGTACAGCTATAAGAGCATGAGGAAAGTAGGCATTGTAAGCTATTTATCGATGAAATTAAAGTATGATCAGAGACCGGGTATGATGGACAACGAATTTCAAAAGTACTTCAGGCTCTTCCTATCAGTTTTCCAGGCTCACTTCTCGAGTACAGCTGAGCGCTTGGATTTCGGAGTGATAGACGTTCAAAAAACGTCCACAAAAATATTCATTTTATTCGGTTTACGAATAAATAAATTCTACGAGAACGGACCACTCTAGTTCTTCCATCCTAGTAGCCTAATGGGGCCTTTCCTGCTTCAGGGAGGGAGGCAGTCTAAGTTCTACATGTTTGATTATGCTTACATACCTACAAATCGTAGCTGTTCAAAAGACAGCTCGCGTCTTTCATTGCAGATCCGATTGTTTAGCGATCACAACTGCAGCTTTTGAGAGGCTGTGCAATGAGTGCATTAGTGGTGTTCAAAGTAGCCTCTTGCCATGAATTGATCAGAGTACGGAAATAGCTTCCAACCTCCTATCTGAAGTGGGAGATGTAAAATGTATTGAATGTCTTATTGGTGTTGTTTTGTTGCAGATGACTGAAAAAAAAGAAAAACGTGGCAGCATTTTGTCACGGCGCAGTGATGGAATTAAACACTCACACGCGGCGCGTTTTGGCAGGATTAGTACTGGTGCTGGTGTGCATCGCTTTTGTGCTAGTGAAGATCAGTAGATCTTTGGTATCGTTAGACGTCCTTGAACCGTGCCCCATCCAAGTACTCCCGAACTCTTCCGTGTTCCTCAAAGGTATGTTGTATCAGTGATAAATGATCAGTAAATATAAATAGTATATATTATATATAATAAATATTCTATTCAGTAACTATTAACGTTTTAGGGAGGTAGATAATTTATCGCTGAGTTTCTTATATGTTTTATAATCAATATTGATTGATTATATAAATATCAATATTAATATAATCAATCAATTGATTGATTATAGTTACATAAAAACCTTTAGTCATGAAATATATATTATATATAATATAATATAATAATACATATGCATTTTAATCGATTGATTGATCGTTCTATTGCCATATGAGTGCAATTAAAATCACGTTCTATGATGATGTCTGGTAACTGCATAAAAATAAATAGTAGAGGGCAGATGATAGAAACACTAAAAAATTGCATCATTTATGTACTTAATCAGTTGACTGTAAAAACGTTCTTTCCCAATAGCTGCTCGAACTTTGTGTGACCTTATACGACCTGAGGGCATCTTTTGTAGTACATCATGAATGAAATGAAATGATGTACTAGAAATAATAATAATAATTATTATGAATGAAATGAAATGATCATATTTTTAAATTATATTTAGTAAGTGTAGACTACTATTAACTCCTTAGATGTGTAAGTAATTTACCTCTCAGAAAGTTAGTTGATTAATATTTAATCAATAATCAATTAGTATTATTTGGTCATGAAATATATGATTTTAGCATAAATGAAAGATTCGATGGGTGAAGAGACGATTTTTATGCGTTTGTCCTTCTATTAGTCTAGCAAAGCCTTAAGTCAGGAGGGAATCTAGAAATGGGAATTTTCGTATGGAAATATAACCTCTTCCAGGCTCTGTAAAAGTAGAATCATTATCGGTAGAAATATTTAATGTTTTCCCAAAATAGCGAGGAAGAATATTAGCGTTTGTGGATTGAGTCCATTTAAAAAATACAGCAATGTATAAATATATATATAAAAATATATATAAATATATATATAAAAATATATATAAAAATATATATAAAAATATATATAAAAATATAGCAATACCTCCTCAATGAAAAAAATCAGCATTTACGAACTCACTAACATGTCTACAATCATCATCGTCGGGGAGTTTTCTATTAATTATGAGATGACAATTCCAAAAAGTTGTCATGATATGACAACTCCGATGGAAATGTTAGCGGTTTCATTCGAATTGCTATATTTGCCAAATATTATTTCAAGCTAAACTTAACACTTTTACAGTAACTCTGAGACCTGACAGGTATGTGTGTGGGTTGATTGCTTTGTTCACTTCAGAAATGTAACCACGTATTTATCTATATGCATGTTGCCAATCTCTAATTGTTAATTGCTAATTACATGTTTCATTGTTTCATTGTGCGAACATCGACATGAGAATGAAAAAAATCCTATGAGTGATATCATTAAGATGGCGGATCCAGGAATTGTTTTGACTGAAGCTCAAGTCGGCAGCTAGTAGCTGTCCGAAGGGTAAATTGCATCTGTTGAGTGCATAACCGATTGTTTAGTGATACTAACTGGGATTTGCGTGGCTGTGCGATGAGTGCAGTCGTGGTTCCTTTGTCTATTCACTCTGGTTTAGGCAGATTTTTTTGACTGATGCCCTGGGGATAGAATAGTTGCGACTTTTTTGGGACCATTTTTATACCAGGCATATTTATCTTGTTCTTTATCTTATCTTATTTATCCTATGAATTTGATGTTGAATAGTTGAACAGTCAATTATCCAGAGTCAACATTCATAATTAAATCAAACTCCACAATTCTGAATCATTCAGCTCCTGAAAATGAGGGTGAACAGATTTCAGTTCTCACACAGATGTTGTTGTGTGCATCGAGTATCAGGTATAGGGTACAGTGTCGCCGACCCCAAATGGCGAAATATTGTAGATTTCAGTAATTTAAAAATATGAACCCCTTATACTGACTTGAAACCCACTTTATGGCCTTCATTTCAGTACACTACTGCTCATCTAATACAATTAATCAGTTTCTGTGGGCCTGTGGTGGGCCTGCGGTGGGCCTGCGGGTGGGCCTGTGATGCAGACAGACAGCAATAACATGACGTGTTACATTAGCTCCTCGAAAGTTCAAAAAGTTGTAGATCTACAAGTAAAATTGTAGGGTTGGCAACACTGGTTGAATGTGTATCATGATGTTTTGTCTTATAAATGTTACTGATGTAGATCTGTACAATACTAACCACATCATACCCGACCTGGAGTTGAATAAACTGTCGGAAGATTTGAAGGAGCTTCATGAATATCTGAAGTTCAATATAAAGAGAATGGAGACTAAACTCAATGTCAGTATCGAAGAGGAATTCGGCAGCCTGGAGAGTCGGTACAGGTAAGAGATGGAACCTTACTCAACTTCAGCTCTATTATACGCGTCATCTAATGCCCAAGAGAAGATAACTCCGCCCTCAGATACAGGGCTCAAATAACAAGTTTCCATGGAACTCTCGCAGCCTTGATGTCAATGTCAAGCTGATCGTCATGCGCAGACGGATAGTCAGCCTGAACTATGGTACCATCAAAACTGAAAATTAATGTATCTCATTAAGATAGTGCATTCAGGCTGTCAGCTGATGCGAGCTTACTGTCATATGAAAACCGGACATATATATGAATCTGTGACCAGAAACCACTTGATGCTGAAATTCTTTGTATTAGGGATTGTGGCCTGTTGATTTAAAGGGAAAAAACGTTCCTACTGAATGTGGCTGTGATTTTTTCACGGGAGTCGTGCTTCCCTAGCTGCACTTCAACTTGAGCACTGCTCTAAAGCGTTCTATTTTTGTGCTGCTCTTGTACTTGGAGTTATTCTCTCTCACTTTTTCTGGCTTTGACTCGACTAAAGAATATATAAAGAGTCGTGTGAGCTGTGCTACTAACAAGCTCAGTGTTCGCACTGCGGAAAAATTCTGAATGCAGTCTCTCAAGTGTTTTATTCTTGGAGTTGTCTTCTCATTGTGTTGAAATATCAGACAGCTTGTATTTTCTCAATATTTGGGTGCACCTTGCAATTCTGAAGAAACTGAGTGAGTGCCATTGAACTGTACTGTTACAGGGACAAATGCCCTTGACCCTAACCTTACACGACGTTACAGGGCTTTGCTTAGTAGCGTTGACAAGTTAAGAGACATAGAGCATGGAGCCGGTTGGAGGAAAGAGGAACACGCCAGACTAAACAAAATTATGCAGAAACGAATCGATAGACTGCAGGTAGGTTAGAGCTAGTTTGATACTAGCGAGGTTAGCAATGTAGGCCGCGTCGTAATTGTACCTATCAATCTGTGAGGCTGAAAATACTGATGGTTTAGTCACTTCTGAACTTTGAAGAGTCACAGCTCAAATCTCAAAACTCAAATCTCCTTATAGGTAGGATTCTGTGATACCTGGAGAATCTTCTTTTGAAACTTCTGCAATCTATTACAAGTTTTTACCTGTCAGTCTGAAAATACTAGACTTTGAAAGCTTAAATCCCCTTAAATCCAAGATTCTCCTGTCTTTAGGCTCAAACAGGTGAACTGCAGGAGAACTATGAAATACCGACAATAACTATGTGGACCTAAAGTTATGGTATCTAGAATACGGGAATCTATGGGGTGGGGGCGGGATATGGGAGAGTTGACAGGTATGAGCGTGATCAGTAAGGGCCAACTCTATGATGGTAGCTGATAGATGAGCCAGAAAGGAGCGCAGCCAACTCCCCAATAGCCAGCCGAAGTCCAGCAGATTGACGCAGCAACACTCTTCTTTACTACGCTGGTTTGCGTACACCTATAGACGTGACCTTCAATCGAATCCTACAAACGCCTGGGCAAGCTTTATTGGGCGTTTGCTAGCAATTGCTATTGAGCCTAGGTGTGCAAAATAAGTGGGAGCATGCGGACAAGTGCAAGCATAACGACAGGATAATCACAAAAGCCTGCCGTACATCCCAGAAGATCCTGTATGTTATCTGATGAAGTGTTATTACCGGTCTCCTAATGTTTCCCTGTGATTTACTTGTTAAATATTATTGTGTGAAGCAAACTTAGCTGTAAGGTTTCTGAGCTACAGCTTCTCAAAGTTCAGAAAAAGGGAATTTCCAGTATTTCTGAGCCTAGAACTAGTTTCCTACGTTGTATCCGCGTCCTTAACTCTTCCTACAATCTCCTCTCACTCCTCATTGGGCCTACAGCTGACAGTAAATCAGCTGGTGACTCTGTCGTTGTAACTTCAACAATCTGTTATGAGTGACAATCATCCACTCACAAATCACGGTAAAAGTGCCGGGTCTCATTTCTTTTCTGAATTTTGAGAAGACATAGCTCAGATCTCCTTATAGCTAAGATTATGTCATATTTGACAAATCTCCCTTTATAACTTCAGCAATCTATTATAAGTGACAACTGCGTGGTAATTTCAGAATCCTCAGGACTGTAAGACGGCGAAGAAGATGGTCTGTGATCTCGAGAACATCTGCGGTTTGGGCTGCGCCATTCACCACGTCATCATTTGCTTCATGTCAGCGTATGGAACCAATCGGACGATGATACTGAGGTCACAGGTGACAAGTTTTTCTCCTCTAATCTACTGTAAGCGCAGTATTGATAGCGGCCTAAACTATAACGGTTTTAAGTGAGAGCAAATGATACCAGTTGTAACAATAACGGATTGGGATGTGTGGTATATAGGCTTACTAAGCTCCATATGACTAAAACCGAAGGTTTGATAACGTTGCTGAGGAACTGGTTATAAACGCTATAAGTAGAACCTCGTTATAATTACCACATTTACAGTATATGATATGTAGGATCCATAATGCTATAAGAAGAGCTGTGACTAGATTACAGGTCATGAAAAGCAAGCAATTAGAGATAACTTGGGGAAAACTAAGGGAACTCTTAAGAACCTCGTAAGGAAATTAAAGCATATTCTCTTGGATTAACACCAGAGCTGCATTTCTTCAAAATAATTAATCTCGATTAATCTTCCGATTAATATTTTTAATCTTGAAATTAATCATATTTTAATCTTGCCATCAAAAACTAGTTTCTGAGCTATAGAGTTCACAACAGTATCAATGCTACCGGCTGCGGCAGCTGACGTTGACATCACTGTAACGTCTTTGGTGGGCCATTAGCGGTATTCGACTGCACTGGTGTTGATTTGGCTTAGATAAATATGTTATCATACTTGTTCACAGATCTTTGTAGCATATTGCTCTTGGTTTATCAGTAAGATTTACCCTCTAACTAGAACTATGAAATTAATCTTCTGAGTAATTAACCTAATAAAATCTTAGAATACCTCGATTAAAATGCAGCACTAATTAACACCAAACTGAAATAATGCCAATTGCTGTAGAATGTGACCAAACATCTTCCTAGATCCAAAAATTCCTGCAACTTATACCTGAAAACTATTTCGCAATAGTTCCTGTGAATTGGTAATTCTAGGCTCATGAATCATGCGCGCACTGGTTAGCTCTATTCACATGGCTACCAATCCTGCAACCAACCGTTTGTAGAACATTGAGCTAGATTTCGGTCGATGTACTTTTATTTGAGGTTCGACATAACTTGGTATTCACCGCGTACATGAGTCTCCCATATTTGGAAGGGGCGGGGGGGGGGGGGGGGGGGGGGGGGGGGGGGGGGGGGGGGGGGGGGGGG
>ERZ1740065.3065-NODE-3065-length-10441-cov-11.645581_pt1 | contig 10441 bp, 9 predicted proteins | sample MGYA00581738_ERZ1740065 | MGnify/ENA primary metagenome ERZ1740065 (study PRJEB43018, sample SAMN04849749) | marine metagenome | isolation source: floating plastic debris | place: Pacific Ocean | collected 2008-09-01 | study: EMG produced TPA metagenomics...
CTTAAGCCGGCTTTAGTCTAAGCTTAACATCGGCGTTTACAAAACCAGCGCGCCGGCCGATAGAAGAGTAAAAAATGCCAGAGCTTGTGTGTGCTACATGCAGGTATAGAGATCAGATTTCATTGAAAAGATAGCAGGCTACAGTAGCGAAGGGTTTTTCACTCGATAATACAGAGGGAAACTGGATGCTGGCATTAATCTGGAGTCACTGCCCGGTGATGAACCATCGGAGAGGATCATGCAGCGATCGTGTGACACCTGTCATGCAAGAGGAGAAACAACTGCAGCTGTGAGATACTGCGAGGACTGTAGCAGAGTGATGTGTGGGAGACACGAGGAGGTGAGCTGTTGTTGAAATAGCACAGAAAACGAAAGTAGTGTTACATTGTGGCTAAAAGGTGGTGAAAAAGAGTTGCTATCACATGTGACTGACGCATAGCGTTTATATGCGTGGCTTATAGACAGTGTATATACCTGCCCTGGAGGGTAGGTAGAGTGTCTGATGGTTATGGGCGTAGGTTGATAGAAACCAATACTAGTACAAGTGGGAGATGGAATTTCTGGGTGAACTTTGACACGTTTGGTTAAGTACGTCATGCAGAACATAATTTTTCATTTATTTGCCTTTCATCAAAGTTTTATGTCGATTAGTAGTAACTCGGTCAACATGTCTCATACAGATTAAATCCTATATAAATAAATATATGATCACTCTGTCTGTGTGCCTAGTTATAAAATTATTACTCGATCGTTCCGGGGAGAAGATCTGGCTGCTTGTGACTGGCCGATCCAATCATGGATTTAACACTCTTCCTGTAATTCAATATAACATGTATCTAAATTTACCTTAGCATCACAATGAGTGCCTCCCAGATCACCACACCATCTCCATATCAGAGCATGTCAGTCAGGGAGGTGCTCACAGAGAGAATGACTGTCCCTCCCATCCTGGCGCTAAGATCACCAATGCCTGTCTGCTGCGTCTACAGTTGTTCTGTCCTGAGTGTATGGAGGATTTGGGAGGATGCAGTCAAGGTGAGAGTTATGTGAATGCAGCCGTTTTGATGTGATGAATGTGAGATACTAAAGCAAATTTTATCCACAAGGTGGCACTCACAAGCTGGCTGCAGTTAAGAAAGTATGTGACTAGGCTAAGAGACGTTTGCACTACAACAAGGACAATTTGAAGAGGCGTCAAGAGGAGGCGGGAGAGGAGATGAAGAAGTACAAGGAGCTACTGAGACAACTGGAGACTAAATACAACGATACTATGGGGGTGATGAGGAGACACAAGGAAGAACAGGTCAGTGACACTTGTCATTTCTTGTTCTGTACAGTTTCTGCTGCACCCATCATGTGATACGCAGCAGTATTGATATGAGCTGATGACGGTGTGTGCTATGACTCATCATCGTTGTAGTTATCAGCTATCAGAGAGCAGTATGAGGAGATGGAGAGGAAGGTGACGGATGAATACCGTACGATAGAGACTGAGCTTACTTCTCACCTGGATGGCTATCTGACAGGGGAGATGACTACTGTCGGACATCTGCTCTCACAGATACAGGAAGTGATTTCGTCGGGCAGAGCAGTAAGTATATGGCAGAGTCCTTGGATAGATAGAACGAGAAGTTGGTGATGAATATCTAGAGATGGGACTACTGCAAACGTCAGATTTGCGTTTACTCATTTGTTCAGGTGACAGTAGTGAGGACAGCGCAGGAGTCTTCTTCTCCTGATAAACAGGAACATATTAAAGAGTTGGAAATCAAACGCCTCTCTGACTTAATCGGCTCTTCTAACGGTAAGTCCGCCTCTGCCTTAAAATTTTACAAATTTACCTTCTTTAGCAATACCACCACTGCAGTACTTCCACCAAACTACTTTCTCTAAATTCCGACAACCATACCACCTCCACAGTCTGACCATTACTACCGATGACCAATATGACGCGAGTAGAATACGACAATGCCATAAAAATCAAGTTCATACTAAAGCCATTGCATAACCGGAATAGTGAGGTATTCGACCGAGTGTCTCACTACGCATCTAAATTCAATACCAGCCTGTCAGTCTGTGTTTCTGTAACCTGTCCTACACAGATGGAGCGGTCTGAGCAATGTAAGCGCAGTATCAGCATTCCTGACTCCAATTTAATAAATTGACACGCAGCTTTACCTTTCCATTGATTTTTTGGCAAGGCCGTGCCCACAAACCAGCAACTACAAACAAACAAACAAACAAACAAACAAACTGATAGTAACACATTTGGAATGAAAAGTAACTACAGCTCGTATTGCGAAGATACTCGATTACTTATGTATTTACTGATTTTCTGACATTTAATGAAGTCATGAAGTTACAAAGAACCTAGAAGTCCTGTGCAGCTGTGGCCATCATCATGTATAAAGCTGAGTTACCTTTACAGGTGATTCATGTGTGTGTATGGGTGCATATGGAAGCTCAGTGTCTGTATGAGAGATCGACTATGGAATACTGTTAGAGTGAATATCAGTACTGATACGTAACTGACTGACGACTCTATATGACAGGTAAACACAGACAGAGCGAGGTGATACTGAGACAGTCAGACAGGCTGATGATATTATCGTCACAGGCTCCGCCCACCAGTATGAGACTGAAGAGGAGAGTCAGTGTGAGTCGCGAGTGTTACTCAGTGTCACAGGATTATGGCGGTCAGGTATATGTGGGAGGTATCGATGGAGTAGATCGAGTGACATGCGACAGTCAGTCGTCTCGGGTCATATCACTGGATGGTGTTGTATGTGGTGTTTCTGTCAATGACGGTGTGATCTACACACTGGTCAATAAGAGCGATAGTAGCTGGTCAGTTAGGGTGTACGGCTCGAAGTATCAGCTGATCCTGTCCTGGAGACACAATGAGGACAGTAAGGACGACATGAATCAGCTAGCCGTGAGTAAGGTCAGCGTACTCGTACCTCATAGAAACAGTAAGACTATCATACAGTACAGTCTGACCGGTGAGGTGGAGAGACGCATACCCTGTCTTATACTGATGGGTAAAAATACATGGATGTGTGGGATGTCTTCACACCGTGACATTGTGGTAGTGTCCTGCGATAGCAAAGTGTCCTGTATAGATGTGAGTACAGGACACTGTGTGTGGTCTACTGACAGTCTGGAGAAGCCTTCAGCAGTCTGTTCTGACGACGCTGACAGAGTCTATGCGGCTTTCGGTGGATGGTCTGGTACAACACAGATCTCAGTACTGGACAGAGATACAGGTAAATCTGTGCTTACATCTTAAACTCATCCACATTTTTCAAATTGCTCCATCGTTGGGTCATTTAGTGTCGCGATTGACCATGTTTTATACAACTGAGCTGTGTATGACAATGACCGTGTGGGATAAGTTGGTGGTAAAATCAAGATTGGGAGAAGAATTTTGTTTCCTCTGCTCATTTCTGGTAAAGGTGAACTGATTGTATCAGCAGCTGCGTTACTGCCGCACATTTTGTTATTAAATTTATCCTGACAAGTGAGATACACACTTAGTGCGGACATTTCTAACTGAGGTTATCTTTATGATCTTATCAGTGACGCTGGTTATGTTCTATAGGCACTGATACATAGTGAAAATAGTCCGATCCATCGATCGGACTGACTGGCTGATGAAGACCGTGACTATTGCCCTCTAAGGTATGCGCTGATTGGTTTGACTTGTTGAACAGGCCAGGTGATCACTGACATCAGAGACGATGAGGTCAGAGATAAAGACACTGTATCCGGTCTGTGTGTATCTGGCAGATCATTAACTGTCTGCAGACCCGATGAAAGTGCTCTCTACTCATATGAACTGGTCTGGTAGCAACAGTCACTGTAGTGTGAGTATAGCCCGCTATTCGTCACTCAGTCTGTTTCATGTAACACATCCACTGGTATGGCAATCAGTATGACATCACTCTGATATTTCATCTATCATACGATCAGTCAGAGTAAGTATGATGTCACAGCGGTTTCGGGAACTGAAGCTACCCAGACTTCAAATCAACACTGCAGGTGTTTGTATACTAATGTAGAGAGTTTGATAGCGTTGCTACATCAGTCTGGTATTACATCGGTACATCAGTCTGGTATTACATCGGTACATCAGTCTAGTATTGGGTCCGATATTGTTGGTACACGAATAGATAGTGACCTTGCTCAACATCCAGAACATGCCCGGAATACAGCAACGGCTGACACTTGATTTAGTTTCCGAACTCTTATGACTTTTTAAAGGGTAGAGGCTGGATAAAGCGTCGACTATCCATATCCATATAACTCCTGGTTCGTAAGGAAGGACAACTCCCACACATGGCTCTCTACTTCTTATTCTCTACTAAATGTCACGTTTGCTGACCTTCTCTCTAGTAGATCATGTGTCTGTAAATGCTGTAGTTCACTTGCACTAGTTTTATATTTTCCTGTCTTCAAGCCGGACTTACCCTATTTACACTAACAGACTAACAGACGGACGTATTTACACTCACAGACGGACGCGACAGGAGGAATGTATTTATTATTCAAACCTGTCTCAGCTTGTTCTATTTTTGGCTTCGATGCATGGCTATTTCACCATAAGGCATCTTTATCAAAACATGCATCACCATTTTATTGATCACAACAACTGATATGATCAATATATATTATACTCGCAGTACAAGTTATTGCATCATCTCTGTGCATTTGAAAATACAGAAGGTGATGACTATCACTAGATGCTGGACGCCCCTCGCAACATTCAGTGTGAGAATATTGTACCATGTCTGTAGTCTATGCATCATTAACAAAGCAGAGTGGAATCATTAGAGCAGGAAGTAGCCAGATTTGGTTTATGAGCGTTTTTCTGTACTTCGGAGTTGTCTGATTTTTGCCCAGACCTGATTGTCTGGCTAACTACTTTATATCTGATCAAAGAGGATATTTCAACTCCAACTGCTTCACTCTGATTTATCAATTTAAATGTGTGCTGCCACCGAGAGTCAAACCGTGGGTTCCCAGTTGGTAAGACAGGCATGCTAACTAGTACACCACAGTACCTGAGATTACACAACAACCAATTCACTATGGCTTATTTTAAAACAGATGGTCAGCTAGAGGGTCTATATTCTCATATATGATTGCTGCATGCCTTCCTTAGGATCACTGAATGTTTCAAGAAAAAATCTCCACTGGATCAGAAGTTATTAGTAATTGTTCGTCACGGGTTTGGTTGAAACTTTTATCGCAGGCTGTAGCGGATTATTGACGTCGCAATTCACAAGCCTGAGCTCGTAAATTCCAATGACGGGCATCGGCAGGTGCACCCGCTATTAGCAGCACAAAGGAACTGTGTACTAACATAGTCATCGGTATCTGCTCCCGATAGCGCGTTCAAGGATATGCAAGCTCTGGATCACTTCTACAAATGTTGTTTGGTGTACTCAGTGTACGAACAAGGAGTCGCTATGGATAAATATAGCATCCAGCATGGCAGAGTCTGATTGATGATCAACGTAGAAACCTTAGAGAAGGAAAAAGATTTTAGATACGGTGGTGGCCTTTGCTGCTTGATACAAAAATCAGATTGGTTCTAGTTGGTACCATTCTTGGGGGTATTATGGGCAAGTGTCCCCTCTAACTACGATACCATTGGGATTTTGATTTGCTTCAAAGAATTTGCAGCTGCTTACACAATGTAATTGCATAGCCAGAGATAATTGCAGTCGCAGATAACTTTGATTCCTATCGTACAGAAATTTGGAAAACAAGTGCGTGTTGATAAACTTTGCTCACCTTGTATTGGAATTCATACATCCGACCCAGAGGTGCAGTATTGATGAAGATCTGCTCGCAGTAATGCACTTAGCTGTTGCACATATTACTGCTCTTCTACTATTTATAGCTCAGATATTTTATTCATAAACAATATATAAATGTCTGTGGGGGGAGCAGTAGTAGGTTAACTACGCTGACTGCGAGTGCAAAACAAGAACGGGGTGGGAGATTCATTTGACCTTGACATTGAGCCGGACTACTACTATTTGAAGACCTTCAGATTTATGATTGGAAATTCAGAAGAATCACCGGGAAATAATGCAATGATCTCTCTGCCAGATACAAGATAAGATATTTGGCAACACTCTGGTGGAGTAAGAAGAGATTTTAGCCCGGTGATTTTGCAATCTCAGCTTTTGAAATCACACGTTTTTGGTGCGTGCTTTTATAGCTGCTCATTGCTGATTCGACTCGGCTTGAAAATTCTGACGTTATAATTAGCGCTATATCCGAGGTTCGACGCTGGAAAATTTTCCCCGATGGCTGTGAACACTATCATGAAAATTTCAGCAATGACTCAATGCAGAGAAATGGAACTTTGATATTTTAGAGGAAACCTATTGAGCAACCAAATACCTGAACATAGACTCTGTGGGTGACCATCTGCTTTAAAGATCACGGCTACTGTTCACCGACTATAGAGAGGCAAAGAGAGGGAGGTTGTGAGGTTGTGAGGTTGTATCTGTATCTAGGAGTTATCTGCCTCTGCTCTGAAGCAAATATTGATGGAGTATGATTTATGATTCACTAGTGCTCTTTGAATAGTGGTAGGTACAGCAACAGAAAACGCTTTAGGCAGGCGACACCAGCCAGCCACAGAGGGAGCACAACTCCTACACATAGCTCTATATTATATACTCGAGGTCGATGGAATTCCCTCTAAATGTGTTGTTTATTGACTTCATGTCATATTATATTTCCACATTATACATCCAACCTGTATGAATTATATTTACCAGTCATCACATGTCACTAGATAGACTAGGTTTCCAGCGGTGTTCTGCGTTTTTCAGCTCATAATACCAAACTGCAACTGTTGTTACATTTCTCAATATCGTAAGTTTCCGTCTCATCCTAACACTTTCTCAAATTCTTCAATACAAAACGAGATAGCTATTAACTAAAACAAACCGGCCCTGTGATAAGAGTGAGAAGTGTGAGCAGCTTAGAACCCGTTGCGTGAGTGAAGTTAGTGAGGGGATTTTGATCTAGCTGCCCCCATCTGATTTGATAAGTTACAATATAAAAACGCTGCAAACAGTTGATAGACACTTACTGACTTACTTTCTGTAAGCCAAAAGCGGTGTTTGTACAGTAAGACTCTCTCATTGTTCCCGGATTGAGCCGTTGACCGGCAAAATGACCATCTTTGTGACTTATAATTTGTCCGATTTTTTCTGCACTTTGGAGTTGGCTGCTTAGGGGGACTACGTAATGTATTTCACCCCAAGCCAAATGCTGCCATTGGGCGTCACTTGCTCCTGCTTCTAAGAGCTTTGTTGTTCACGACGTATGGATTATCAGAAGTACCTTCACAACGTATGGATTGTGGGAAGTACCTTCAAGACGTATGGATTGTGGGAAGCACCTGTCCCTTACTACAACACTTTAGCCACAGTTGGCGGTAAGAGCAGACAACTTTACTACTTGATGAGTAACACTGGCAGTAGAGGAGAAGAATAGAGCTGATGAGCTGTCTCCTCAACAAACGAGCCCAGATGTGAGCTGGATAGAAACCTTTGTGTGCGTGAAGTCAGTGTGGAAACTCTCTTTATTTGCTCATCAGCTTTGATAGCCTAGACCATAAAAGAGCTACAAAGAGCTGCCATTCACTGACTGTCTCACCGGATTCTCCTGGAGGCTTAGTTACATGTGTTGCTCTGTTGTACTTCCCTGTTCCCTCTTGGATTGAGGTATCGCTTATCAACATGGCAGAGGATTTGAGCAATGCTAAACTTACGACTGAATCGTGCGGCTACTGCTTGGAAGGTGTGGACAAGATGGTTGAAAAGAGGAAGCTGCCGTGCGGTCACGAGTTCTGTCTACCTTGTCTGAGGAGTCATAGGGCTTTAATGGGAGAGATTGAGTGTCCTACATGCAGGTGTGTATATACAATATCATCAGTATATTATAGTAAGCTGTGATATCGCTATTGACTCAACACTACAGAGGGAAACTGGACTCTGGAGTTGATCTGGAGACACTGCCTGGTGATGAATCTAGTAAGAACAATCTGGAGACATCGTGTGACACATGTCACGTGAGAGGAGAGGCAACTGCGGGTGTGAGATACTGTGAGGACTGTAGCCGAGTGATGTGCGTGAGACACGAAGAGGTGAGTTGTCATTGTCAACATACAGGAAACAGGATATATGGAGTGGTGATTGGTTGCCGGAGATATCTGATGAACAGCAATAGCTATTGTATATGGCCGATATGTATAGTTCATGCCTACCCTAGAGGGTAGATCAGGCTATTACCAAGCTTGCACATTCGTCGGCAGCAAACAGAGCACAATTTAAGGATGGAAACACGCAAGGGAATTCTGGCACATTCGGGGAAGTAAGTCACGAAGCAAGTTTTCGTCACCTATTAGCTGGCTTGTGTGTTGATTAGTAGTAACTCAATTGATACATCTCGCATATATTACATTTTATATAAGCTGTGACTCTGTCTGTGTGATTAGGGAGGCAATAACCATTGAAAAATTGCTGGGAAAGTCTGACCACTTGTGACTGAACCATTTAGCAGTGGATTCAATACTCCTCAAATAGTAGGATGGAAAATTTTCCACATTTCTTTCAGTGTCACAATGAGTGCCTCCCAGATCACCACACAGTCTCAGTGTCGGAGAATATTGGTCAAGGAGGTGGTGAGAAGGAGATAGACTGTCCCTCTCATCCTGGCTCTCTGATCACGATAGCCTGTCTTCTGTGTCTACAGTTTTTCTGTCCTGACTGTATGGAGACTATGGGAGGATGTGATGAAGGTGAGATTTGAGTGAATGAAATGGTTTTGACACAATGAAAGGTGAATACCGAAGCCGATCCTATCAATCCACCAGGTGGCGCTCACAAGCTGGCTTCTGTTAAGAAGGCATGTGAGGAGGCTAAGAGGCGTTTGAGGTCTAGCAAGGAGGGTTTGAAAAGGCGACAGGAAGTGGCGGAAGACAAGATGAAGAAGTACAAAGAGTTACAGAGACAACTGGAGACTGAATACAATGATACTGTGGAGGAGATGAGGAGACACTAAGATGAACAAGTCAATGAGAGTTGTCTTTCCCTATACACACTCTGCTGGAAGCATTATGTCAAATGCTGCAGTGTTGACAGATGACATTGTCTGCTATGAGTCATCATTGCTGTAGTTATCAGCCATCAGAGAGCAATATGAGGAGATGGAGAGGAAGGTGACAGACGAATACCGCACGACAGAGACTGAGCTAACGTCTCACATGGACGGCTATCTGACAGGGGAGATGACTACTGCAGGGTGTTTGATTGCCCAGATACAGAGGATGAAGTCATCAAGCCGAGCAGTGAGTGTATAGCAGCGCATTGGAGGTACAGAAAAGGAGAAATTGATGACGAATTACTAGAGGTCGCATGTTCGCAGAAGACAGACTTTTTTATTATGTTGTTCAGGCGACAGTAGTAAGAGCAGTACAGGAGTCATCTTCTCCCGACACACAGAAGCGGATTAAAGAGCTGCATGTCAGGCACCTGTCTGATTTAGTTATATCTTCTGATGGTAAGCCCGTCTTTGAGCTCAACTTTGGAATATGCGGGTATCGTCTTTGGAAATACCACAAATACAATCCTACCGCCTAATTACTTTCTCCGAATTATCGCAACAATACCACCTATATGATGTGGTCATTATTTCTGATGATCAACGCGATATAGCTATGGTATGAAACATCTTGTAAAATATATCAAGTGCATACTATAGCCATCACTCGACCAGTGCGGTGTGTCTGGTGAGAGGTATTCCACAGAGTGTCTCTAATCCATATTCTTCGTAGCTTCATTTCAACGCAGTCAGTGTACCTCTGCTTTATTGTTTTGCGTCCCAAATCTATCGGACTATTATAGGACAATATGCAAAAAATTTTGTTAATTTGTCCATAAACCGTCGCTCGTAATAGATGTAGCATTTAAAACATCTGAGAACTTTGAAGCCGAGGTGCTCAAGGTATCTGCTCCTACGAGTAGCACACATGATGAATGCTTTGACCAATACATTGATTGATATTTCCCACTCTCTCTTCCATGAGCATATACTGTACACCTCAATGCATGTGTATGACACGACTTCCTGACTATTTGATGGCAGTGGAGATGAAAATTGCTGTTGCCCAAAATTTTATTGACGTTTTTCAGAGATTTGGTTAAGTCGACCTCACAATAACTGTAATTATATTTCCCCGTGTCTAAGACACGGGTCCATAAGATGGGAGAACTCGGTAGTACCTACTCTCGGTATTGTGGGGATAATTGATTCTGTATGTATTACAACTAGAACTAACAAGGAAAGCGAATATCATCAATATTATTATTATTATTATTATTATTATTATTATTATTATTATTATTATTAT
>ERZ1740065.3066-NODE-3066-length-10441-cov-3.959850_pt1 | contig 10441 bp, 6 predicted proteins | sample MGYA00581738_ERZ1740065 | MGnify/ENA primary metagenome ERZ1740065 (study PRJEB43018, sample SAMN04849749) | marine metagenome | isolation source: floating plastic debris | place: Pacific Ocean | collected 2008-09-01 | study: EMG produced TPA metagenomics...
CCGATAATTCCTCATTTTAGATTTCGAAGTAAAGTCCAACGAATCTATTTTTCCGTTGGTCTACACTTTATGGATACCCATCGTCTTTGGGGACTAAAAATGGGCCATTCGCTGTAGTTTTACGCTTGTAGAATGGGCATTGCTGGTCGGAGTACTTTCAATAATCTATATTTTTTGCCAGCCATGCAATGCTTGACCGGGGGGTCAATATCGCACAGTTCTTAGACAAATTTGAAGGGGACAACAAGACTATACGGAACATGTGCAAGCCTATTACGTTGTAAAGGCGTTATCTGGGGATTTTAGAGTGCCAATCCTAACTTCAGTAGAGGTTGTTTAGGGTTGGCTTTTTTTATATTGGTTAACAGGAATGAAATACGATATAAAACCTTCTTCCAAATAAACGGATATTTATCAGGGTGACTTTAGTGCTAACAGATATTTCAGGCTGGTTACTTTGGCAATGTAATAGGTCCAAATCAACAGAATGAACAATGTGATTAAGAAGAAAGCAAGAATAAAGATATAAATGGCTTTTGGAACTTCTGGGTAGGCACGTTCAGGTTCGGTAGTGAATCTTTTTGCCATATCGGCAGTTACCTCTTTTAAGTTGCGGAGATTTACCAAGGTTGTCAAGGTGTACTTGGAATTTGTCGTTATTTCAATGTTCATTGTTACATCTTCTAGGCTATCAACCTTGCTGGGTAAAGTAGTAAGCGGTTTAGCCGCTGGTCCTTTAAACGGAATCTTTAACACAGAATCGTTTTTGGAAATCACTGAAAGATTAAGGCTTGCATAATTTGGTAATCCCGAATTTCCAAAATCTAAATGGAATTTAGTCCCCTGTTTCAAGGTACAAGGGTACTCACATAACAATGAAAATTTCCATGGTCCCAAAGTGTCTTTCTGAATTGTTTGTAGCCTTTCTACAGGAAAAGGTCCCAAAGATTTGATTCCGTCAGTAACAATATTGGCTCCTGTTATGGTGAGATACAGCAACGTAAGTATCGTCGATAAAAAGGCCCCCTTAATAGTCTTAGGTGTATTTTTGAAAATTACCGATACCTTATTCCAACCGTTTTTTGGGTTATGAAATTTTATCCGTTCTGACTTTGTAATCAAACGGTGAGTTCTCTTTTTATACCAAAAATATGATCCGGTCAAAATGCTAAAACATAGAATCAAACCGAAGAAAACCCAAATGATTTTTACTGTTAGTCCACCAAAGGTTCCAAAATGGGATGGGTCTACAATATCGGTAACAAGCTCTATGGTATTAAGATCTGCCGCTTTCTGAATTTTGACTACTTCACCAGAAAATGGATTTAGGTATACCTTGTTCGCGCGATCTCTGGTGAAGGGATTTCCATCCTGACCGTCAACGTATACATGATCAGTAAGTTTTGAAGGTATGCGAATTTGCTCTACCCTAAGTTCAGGAAAGGCTTGAACAGCATTTTTAGCATAGGTGTTTAAAGAAAGAAACTCAAGATTGTCGCCAAAACTTGAAATTTCAGCCTGTGTTATTTTTTCTAGAGGGTCTGGAACAAGCACTTTGAATTTTCCGGTAATTCCTAAAATATCTTCAACGAAGTAGAAGGTACCCGTTATGGCAATAATCAAGGTAAACAGCAGGGCCCAAATCCCAAACTGCCTGTGAGCATCTGTAAAGAAAACTTTTAGCCCCTTTTTCCATCGAAGTTGAAATAGATTCTTTAACCAAGCTGTGTAGAAAAGAAATCCAGTTAGAGAGGACAATAGCAAAAAGAAAGAAAAAAAAGTAACGATTAGAGTACCGCCAAGTTTTTGGTCGAAGAAGAAACTGTGGTAATTTCTAAAAAACCGTTGAATGTCGAAGAAGCTATTGTGTGCGAGTATTTCACCGGAATAGGGATTGACATGGACTTTTCGCGTTTGGCCTTGAGGTGTTCTAATAAATACGGTAGCGGCAAAGTAGTCTCCTACTTCAGTAAATGGATTTTTTTGTTCCCCTACACTGGTAATCCGGCTATCGGGAAAAGCCGCTTTGACATTTTGGTACATGGCCTCCCAGTCATAAGGTGCATCTTTGGGTTCGATTCGAAGACTGGAATCCAAGAGCCAATCTATTTCGTTGGACAAGGTTGCGATAGTTCCGGAAAAGCAAATCACAAAGAGAAGCATACCAAGATTGATGCCCAGCCAACCATGTATGTTGAATAGTGTTTTTTTGGAAATCAGCTTTGACATTATCTGGTAAATTGATTCATTTTAGACGAATTTCAAGGTATTCTTGTGTTTAAACCACCTATAGTTTTCTTTAAATAGATACCGGGCAATTTTCATTGCCCGGCACCCGGATAAACTAACTCAAACTATTAAAACTAAAACTTGACTTTTTTGTTTTTAGAAAGTATATCCGACAGTTAGTAAATAATTGCGGGGTTCGCCGGGGAAAAGACGAACGTAGCTATATCCACCAACCCAATGTGTTTTGTTAAATACATTATTGATATTCAAGGCGAGACGAACCTTGTTCACTCGATAGCCAAAACCTAAATCCCAAACATTGTACTCTGGCAAAACCAGACCTTCTTCAAAGGTATTTCTACTGCTTACAAAGTTGGTTCCTACATTAAAGTTTAAACCGTCCAAATCTCCGCCAATATATTTATAGTTCGCAAACAGCCCTCCAGAATTAGCAGGAGCGGTTTCTTTGGCCCGTCCTATTTCTGCTAAGTCATCACTTTCAGTAATGATCGCGTTGTTGTTCGCGTAGTTAGCGGTAATACTGAGATTATCGCTAAGTTGACCATATAAATCTATTTCAATACCCTTGGATTCTTCAGCACCTCTTTGGGTGGGCAGCCCGGTATTGATATCTGTTATGATACGATTTTTGTTCTCAATTTTATAAGCTGCTACGTTTATGGAAAGGCGATTGTTCAAAAAAGTTCCCTTGGCCCCAAATTCTATCATGTTGGCACTAAGTGGGTCAAAAGGCCCTCCGTTTTCTGGTAAAAGGTTTTGGGCATTTTGGGGCTGGAAACTTTCAGTATATGTACCGTATACATTAATGTTTTCGTTCACGGAATATACTACACCAAGACGGGGTAGTAGTTTGTCTTGTTTGATTTCTTGTTCGTCGGCTTGTTCATAATTCAACAAATCTGTGTAGTATTCTTGTCGCAAACCAAGCAGTACTTGTAATTTTTTCCATTTGATTTGGTCTTGAATATAAATACCATTGGTATAAAAGCGTTGCGGAGACAGTTCAACTCTTCCAAGAATGTAATCGCTTGGAAAACCTAAAAGATAGGTAGGGTCTTCTAAATTGAAGTGGGGTATATTAGGTACAGGATTGCCATCGCCATCCAGAATAAAGCGCCCTGCGTCATCAGGGTCATAGGTGTCAAGTCCACCATCCACTGTTCTATAAATGGCACCACTACTTGTAAAAATACTTCCTCCTCCAACAGGTCTTTCGGATTGGATGTAATCGTAACCGGCTAGAATTTTATGTTGAACTTGTCCAGTTTGGGTTTCCCAGATAAAGAATGCGCTTAGGTTGTCATTTATACGCTGTTGCTCCCGGGCACTGATACGCATTCCCATCAAAGTTGGAATTTGGTTACCATTTCCATCGACAGCAAATCGGTTGGAGGTTCGGTGTTCAAATAAGTCCTCTTGAAATCCATAGCGCATATACGCTGCGTTAAAGGAAAAATTATCAGTAAACTGATGTGTTAAGGAAAGGGTTCCAAACAAATCTTCTGTTTCATGAAAATCATTAGCAGCCCCAATAGCGAATGAAATTGGGGTTGAATTTAAATCTGTTCCCGCGGCTGCACCAAAAATCGGCTGCCCTCTATCAAGTTTCCCATCATATTGTGTGATAACCAAATCAAAATTTAGTCTAGTCTTGTCAGTGGGTAGGAAGGTGATGGAAGGTGCGATTACTGTGGATTTGAATTCTTGAATATCCCTAAAAGAATCAGAGTTTTCATAGGCTAAATTCAATCGATACAGAAGTGTTTTGCTTTCGTTCAATGGTCCTGTAAAATCAAGGGTAGTTCGTAAGGTGTTGAAACTTCCAGTGGTAAAATTGATGGCTTTGCGGTCTTCAAATAGCGGTTTTTTGGTTACCCGGTTCATGGTTCCACCTGGGTTTGAATTTCCAAACATGGCTGAGGCCGGACCCTTTATAACTTCTACACGTTCTAAGTTAGTTACCAATATTTGGGGCCCAAACAACCCGATGACGCGAAGTCCGTTAATTAGTTCCTGTTGTGAACGAAAACCGCGAATGGTATAGTCGTTATAGTAAGAAAACTGATTGATGCCGCTAATATTCTTTACTACATCATTTACGCGATAGGCTTGCCGGTCATCCATAACTTCCTTGGTGACGTAGCTGATAGCCTGGGGAACATCTTTGACAAGTGTTGCGGTTTTGGTAGCGGCAAAAGAGACTTTGGTGTCGTAACCGGTCTCCCGACGTCCTATAATCTCAACTCCTTGCAGTTCTACACCACTTTCAGCCATGGTTACTTTGACCGATACGGTTTCGTTAGCTGCTATTAGCACTGGGTACTCTTGAGTTTTAAGACCTATTGAGGAGAATACTAGAGTTTGATTTCCTTCAGGAATGGATGATAACAGGAACTTTCCCATTTCATCAGAAGCAGTTCCCAGGGTAGTACCTTTTACCATAATGTTTATGTAGGGAAGGCTTTCTCCATTTTTGTTTGAGATTTCTCCTTCAACACTGCCGGTTTGAGCTGAAAGCCCCAAACTGGATAGTACGAGAAATACTAGTAATAGATTTCTTGGTTTCATATTATTGTTATTTAGACTGAATAAAAATAGAATATGAAATACTAGAAACCTAATCTATCTCGGTTTTCTTTTTTTCTAAGTGTAAGGTTAACGTCGTAGAGTCACTACAATGTGTTGTATATCGGATGATACAAGGAATTTTTTGTTTCGAATATTATTTTAAGGCTAAAAATTATCGCGAATCTTAAATGGAAAAAACCTTGTTAAATAATTTATTTTGCAGCAAGCATAGAGCATTGGAGTTCCCACAAGGATAGATGAGAGTCTACTATGAGCCATCTGTTATCGGCAATAATGCAGTTTAATGGAATTATAACCCTTTCATCTGCACTTTGTGAAAGGCATCCGCCTGTTTCTTTAGCAATTCTTCGGCCATTTTCTTTTTATAGCGGAACAATTCTTCTTCTGTTTTAATAGCACTGTACACTTCATGGTTGATGTCTACATCTGTACTCATAAGCAGTTTACGTTGTGCTACTTTTTGGGCAACCCAAGTGGAAACAACTGTTTCTTGCTCTTCAAATCGATAATCGTATTCCCCTTTTGGGGCCAAAAGCTTGGCGATCATAGGTGCCGTCTCTATGGCCAAAAATAATAGGAAAATAAAAAAAGAGGGTAACCAAGGGAGTTTCCCCAAGGCATTGATTCGGGCCATTAATCCATCAAAACCATCAATTACAGGCTGTGAATTGTTTACCGCGGTGGCATAGTCCGTTTCCAATGCAGTAATCTGAGCTTCAATCTCTTCGATTTTGGCACCATTGGTTTCTTTTAGGGTACTTAACTCCGCCAAATAGGCATCGTGCTTTTCTCTTTTTTCTTTGTAGACGGGTCCCTTGCCCAAAAGACCGGTGCCCGCAGTACCTTCAGCTTCGGTGATGTAAATATCATACAGGGCATTGGTTTCTGCTTCCTTTGCCGCAACCTCGTTCTTTAACTGCGCAATTTCTTGGTTGAGACTTTCAATCTTGGTGGCGTATTGCAACTCTAATTGTTCTTGATTGTCCAAGGTCATATCATTTTTTTCTTCCAAAAGGACTTGATTGATTTCCTTCTCAAAAATTTTGAGTTCCAAAGGTTTGGAAATCACTACAGCGATAATGATTGCTAACAAGATTCGAGGTGTTGCTTGTAGCAACTCACTTTTAACATTATCACGTTTCTTAATAGTGGAAACGATATAGCGGTCGAGATTGAAAATTAACAACCCCCAAATGAATCCGAAGAAAATGGAAGTATAAATATTGTCAAAAACCGTATAAAGGGCATAACCACTAGCGATAAAAGCCATCACTGCGGTAAAGAAAACGGTGGCGCCTATACCAGCATACTTGTTGCGTTCCCCATTGGAACAATCCGCTAAAATTTGGGTGTCTGCTCCTGAGCAGAAAATAAAAAAGCGTTGTAACATGATAGTGTTCGTTTGGTTTTGATAACTGTCAAAACAGTTTGATAAATATGTTCTCTTCGTCACCCCAAACGTAGTCGAGAGCTACTTAGTTCTCGATTGCACTCGAATTGACAACAGTTATAGAACGCGGTTTTGGTGGTTTTGTTACAAAAAAAGCCCTCAAGATGAAGGCTTTAACAAGATACTAAGAACCTGATGTGTTTATAATTGCAACCGCTAATCCCAGAAATAGACCGCCTGCACTCCGTCTTTTAGGTCTTTCACTTGAACCCTATGGATGCTGTTTTTCTGGGTAAGCGCTATCGCTTCGTCCGTAGTTATAGGTTTGTCATTCAAAAAGAATTTAGAACCTTTCTTTACGGCGTCGGTAATGTCGATAAAAGGGTCTTTAGTGCCCGTATTGTTCTTATTGTTCGCGTCTTGATTATTTAAATCCGTTAGAATCACGGCGTACCCTTTTTCGTCCAATTCCTGACTTGTTACTTGTAATGAGGTGTTGTTGGAAAGCAAGGTGTTGGCTTTTAGGGGAGAAATTTTTTCCCCATTATAATAAAAGACGGGTTTTTCGGAGTCCGTTCCTGTTACGGGCTTACCGCTGCCGTCGACAATGGCGCCGTTTTCGTCATAATAATGTGTGACACCATCTTTTTTACTGAAGAAAAGCACCTTTCCGTCAACTTTTTTGGTTCCCGTACGCACACCGGAATTCTTGCTTTTTACCTTTTTGGTTTTCTTGGGAAAGGTGATTGGGGTTTCTGATAGTTTTACTGTGGGTTTGCTTGAATTGAACTTGGTTGTCTGAATGTGAAGGTTCTTGTTCTTTTTCAGCAATTCGATGGCCTTGTCAGCGGAAATCGCTTTTCCTTCAAAATAGAATTCTGCGCCTCTTTTGGCCATGGCAATAACGTGGTCTAAAGGGTCTTCTGGTTCTGGTGGTGCTGGAGGCGCCGGAGGTGTCCCTACTTCATTTTCTACGGGAACCGGTGCAATTGCTTCGGGTGACTCAGGAACATCACTTCCCGTTATAGGCGAAGGTGGGCTTGGAGGTGGCGGAACAAGGGTTAAACCACCGTTTGCTTTAGAAAGATGGGTTTTTAGAAACTCATCATTGATTTTTTCCAACCTTTTCGCATCCGTGTTTTTGATGGAAACATTGGAATGAAAGCTGGTATAATCTGTTTCTTCCCAGTCTTCCGTAAGTTCATCAATTTTAGCAGCGAATTTGTTCAATGGAATCTTTTCACCATACAGAATGATTTCTCCCTGGTCGATAATGATATCTAATGTGGGTTCTTGCTGTGCGTCCTGAATTTCTTCCGCAAATTGTGCTATTGGCGCTATCACTCTTCGGGTTTCACTAAAACCCAAAAGCAGAAGTACGGCCACAGGGAGGGTAAGCACAATTCGCAGGATTTTTGCTCTTTTTGATGTTTGTGTTTTCATGATTGTAAATCGTTTTTTGATGGATGAATAATTAATGGCGTTTGCCATTCGCGACTGATATTTGTGTTGACTATCGACTGATAAATACGATAGCAATGTGTTTTGATAGGAAGGTCGGTCAATGTCTTTTTTGAGTCCTGATTAATCAGCCAAAAACTCGTGGTTTAGCTTCATGGCATTTTTAAAAAGATAGACCATAGGATTGAACCAAAAGAGCACTTGAAACAGTTCTATAAAAATGACATCATAACTATGCTTTTGTTGCGCATGGGTTTGTTCGTGCAAGAGTACTTCTTTTGGAATCTGATTGTTTTCCACTTTTTTTTGATTTAGAAAGATGTACTTGAAAAAAGTATGGGGAGGCAACTCTTCATGGAGCAAAACCTTAACGAATCGTGCTACTTTCTGTTTGGGATTCTTCCGTATTCGTCGAATGACTTGAATGAGATTTCGCATAAAAATGATTCCGAAATAGAGTAATCCTATACTATAGATGGTCCACAACACGGGTTCGATATCCAAAACATCTTCCTCCAGCGCTTCAGGAACCCCCACTGAATCGGAAGGGGTAACCTCAGAAACGACAACCTCATTATATTCCACAGCATCAACAGGAACATATTCCATGAAAACGATAGATGGAATCATTAAAGAGAACACAAGGGTGAACAGTAGGTAAAAGCGTTTGAATACGTGCATGTTCTCCTTTTCAAGAAGCAACTTGTAAAACACAAAGAAAACGCCCATGCAAACGGTTGATTTTAATAGATATACAAGCATGACTACATTTTTTTGATTTCCTTGTCGATTAATTTTTTGAGGTCTTCCAACTCGGTTTTGCTCAAGTCGGTTTCTTGTGCAAAGAAAGAGGCAAACTGGGTAGGACTATCATTGAAGAAATTCTTGATGAGTCCTCTTACGTGGTTCGAGAAGTAATCCTTTTTCTTGACTAAAGGATAATACTCACGAGAACGGCCAAAACTCTTGTACGCGATAAAACCTTTGTCAGCTATTCGCTTGAGCAAGGTGGCCACGGTGGTGGTGGCCGGCTTGGGTTCAGGATAAGCATCAAGTAAGTCTTTCATGAAAGCTTTTTTATGCTTCCATAAAAGATTCATCAGTTCTTCTTCGGACTTTGATAGTTTCATTTTCTACAAGAATAGAATTTCTTCTACAAATATAGAAGAATAATTTAATTCTACAACTGTAGAGTTTAAAAATATCATTTACGCCTGACTAAGCTCAGTATAGTATTTATAAAAATGTGGGATGGTTTCTATTCCCTTTAGAAAGTTCCAAACCCCAAAGTGCTCGTTGGGGGAGTGGATGGCATCGCTGTCCAAACCAAAGCCCATTAGGATGGTTTTGCTTTTCAAGACTTGTTCAAAAAGCGCCACGATGGGAATACTGCCTCCGGTGCGTTCGGGAACTGGTTTTTTTCCAAAAGTGGATTCATAAGCTTTGGCCGCAGCCTGATATCCAACACTATTGGTTTTGGTGACATAAGGCAACCCACCATGGTGCGGGGTCACTTTGACTTTCACACCTTTAGGTGCTATCCCTTCAAAGTGTTTCGTAAACAATTCGGTAATTTCATCTGGGTCTTGGTCTGGGACCAATCGCATAGAGATTTTGGCAAACGCCTTGCTGGCAATCACGGTTTTAGCACCTTCGCCCGTGTAGCCTCCCCAAATTCCATTAACGTCAAGAGTGGGTCGAATGGAATAACGTTCTGGCGTTACGAATCCTTCTTCTCCATATACATCTTCAATATCCAAGGCTTTTTTATAAGCTGTTAAATCGAAAGGTGCTTCCGCCATTTCAGCACGTTCGGTAGCGGTCAATTCTTCCACCTTATCATAAAACCCTGGAATGGTAATATGATTGTTTTCATCATGCAAAGACGCAATCATTTTGTTTAGAATGTTAATAGGATTTGGCACAGCGCCCCCATAAATCCCGGAATGCAAATCCCGATTGGGTCCTGTCACTTCCACTTCCACATAACTCAATCCGCGAAGTCCGGTAGTGATGGAAGGAATATCTTTGGCAATCATACCTGTATCTGAAATCAAGATGATATCATTGGACAGTTTCTCTTTATGGTCTTCCAAGAATTCCCCCAAGCTGTCACTTCCTACTTCTTCTTCACCTTCAATCATGAATTTCACATTGCAGGGCAGTTGATTGTTTTTGATCATGAATTCTACCGCTTTGACATGCATGAACATCTGTCCTTTATCGTCGCAAGCCCCTCGGGCAAAAATGGCGCCTTCCGGATGGATTTCGGTTGCTTTGATAACGGGCTCAAACGGAGGAGACGTCCAGAGTTCTATTGGGTCTGGCGGTTGCACATCGTAATGACCATAGACCAAAATAGTGGGTAAGTTAGGGTCTATTATTTTTTCAGCATAAACCACAGGGTATCCTTTGGTTTCGCAGATTTCAACAGCATCGCATCCAGCATCCTCGAGCGATTTTTTCACCATATTGGCCGTTTCCATAACATCTTGTGAAAAGGCAGTGTCGGCACTAATGGAAGGAATTTTTAGCAGTTCAATAAGTTCGTTTACAAATCGGTCTTTGTGTGTATTGATGTAGTCGGTAAGGTGTTCCATGAAATATGTTAAAAAGGACACTAAAAGTACAAAAAACAAGTTTTTGAAAAGAGCGATTCACAAATCCGAAAATTGGATTATATTTGCATCCCGAATTTATTCGGTACCTAAGCGGATGTGGTGGAATTGGTAGACACGCTAGACTTAGGAT
>ERZ1740065.3067-NODE-3067-length-10438-cov-11.471733_pt1 | contig 10438 bp, 11 predicted proteins | sample MGYA00581738_ERZ1740065 | MGnify/ENA primary metagenome ERZ1740065 (study PRJEB43018, sample SAMN04849749) | marine metagenome | isolation source: floating plastic debris | place: Pacific Ocean | collected 2008-09-01 | study: EMG produced TPA metagenomics...
TCCCTCTACCCTAACCCATCCCTCTACCCTAACCCATCCCTCTACCCTAACCCATTCTACTGGTCTGTGTAACTTGTGGAGTAGATAACTCCGACTGTAAGATGTCTCATAATGTAGCGATTGCGCTGCTTTAGGACGTTTTAGAACATATGAAGGACCGACTGTCATGGAGCTGTAGTAGGATGAGAGAGCACTCGATGAGACCCGACGTAACAACAACAAAGACACTGATGTACCGAGTGGCTATGAGATGGGACTCGCTCATACTTACTGCCACAGACATTGAGGTCAGGAGTTCGTCCCGCTGTCTCCATGGTTACAGCATGATCACAATCCAATGTAATTTGCCTCTATTTCAGGAAAGGTTTGATATCATTTACAAAGCAACACCAACTAAGATCATGATGGTGAATTCACAAGAGATATCAATAGCAGATATTGATGGTATACCCAACTCTCCAAAAACCGTCAGTGATGTTGAAATAAAGAATGAAGACACGCAGTGGAGGACACCGTTACTAGAACCTACAGCAACAGACCAGGATAGCAAAGGGAAACAGCCAGTGCACTTACACAGGGTAAGTACTCGTGTACTAAGAAACTTCCGATTGAAGCTTGAAGGCTCATTTGTGTCGAGATCTGGACATGATGTAAATATTGAAGGGCATCACAATGGGTCGTTTAGCTGTGTTTTGGGGGTCCAAACTGTAAAAGTGTGCTGCTACTGGGATTCAAACCGCAGGTCTCCCGCTTGCAAGACAGGCACGCTAACCACTACACCCCAGCAGCTTACACTAGACAACACAAACACACAGTCTGCTATCACCATCTTTACATTGCAACCGAGAGATTGGTTCTTTCAAATAATTTCAAGGTCAAATCTCCCACATTGTGCCTACATAAATTGATGTTCAGGATAGCAGGGGTGAAAAACATGTGACTGGTGTTCTTTCTGCTGTGATTGCATGCTTACACTCTGGTTTGTCTGACTCTTGTGACCCCTGACCTTTACCTGGCCTTGTCATGTGTGCCTAATTAGGTGTTCAATAGACTGTCTGCGGCTCTATATTACAGTACGGCATACATAGATGATAGCTCGTCTAGCCTGACTTCGACTGCAAACGATCACAAATCTCATACTTCCTTTTAGGGAAGTTTATGCATTCGTGACAATATAAGCATTCGTGACACTACAAGGATTCGTGACAATATAAGCATTCGTGATAATATAACCATTCTCAAGTTTATTTCCCCAACTGAATTATTGTACCAGCGCAAACTGACTTCAGTGAACTTAATTTTTGGTGCCTCCCGATGTCCATCTGAATTTCCTGGGTAAAGGCACTTCTCTTTGCAACAATTTTCTCCTTATATGATACGTAGACTTGAAACTTATAAAACTTAAAAATGAGTAAAACGAAAAATAAATACCAAAAATTAAATGAACTTGGTTTGTTGTGGGGATGTTATATTTATGCTATATTTGGCTACAATCAGTTATAAACATACAAGTTTTAGCGACTTCATAATAATAGCTATAATAGCGACTAAGCTGAAGACGCTGTTAATGTTGAACGCTATATATTCAAGGTCACTATTTTTAGTTTTCATCAAAGACAAGTCGCTAAAAATTCTAAATGCTATTATTCAAAATACTGCTATTTTGGAAAACCGCTATAGTTTTAGAATGTTTACAGTAATCAGTTGTCACTGCTCTAATTTCTATTGATTTTTTACACGTAGAATAGTTTGATTTTCGTTTTCTATTTCCTAGTCAAAAGTCATCAAATCCAGTCAGAATTTGATGTTAAAGTTTGACGGAGCATTGAAAATCGGCGAGGAAACTTACGCAGATCTATCATCACTTACAACCAACTCTCCACAGTGTCTCACCAGCGAGTTAGCATTCGACCTTGAACTTGGCAAACCCGTGTCTATGTCGAGTCAAGATAACTGTGACGACCATCCCAGCATGCCCAGGGAGATTGTCAGACATCCGTCTGACAATTACTCGCACCACAATTCAGAGGCATCACTGTCTGACACTCTAGACGAGGGTGAGAGCGCCGCGTGTACTTACAATGCAGGCAGTCAGCAGTCTAGTAGCGGAGGAGGAGGAGCAGTCCTGAGCTGCAGTATACTCAACTCTAGCGAAATGGAACTCGAAGTGCCCATAGATCTAGAGATCGAACTGGTATGTTATACATGTGCACTGTGTACACATTTATTGTCTGTTATTGTAGTCAATACCTGCACTGACTGCTACACGTTTTAGATGGATACGTCCACTGGGGACAGCGTCTCTCTCACAGGCAGCGAGGGCGGCAATATCAGTGATGAACTGCCTGATCTCGACTGAGTTTAGTTTACTAATCATTGTATAGAGCCAAGCAGAATGGAGCCTCCATTTCTGTAAGCGATTTGTGATTCCGTTAATATCAGAGTTTTATTTTGTTTAACCTATTTTCTTTTAATACCCGGTGCAGACGTCTGTGGCCATATCTCAACAAATATAGACAATCCTACCTGCTCCGTGAAGTCAGAGTATTGTGTCGTCTCCTTCAGCTAGTAATGATTGTTCTTCAATCCCAACAGCGGTGTCGGCGTACTCACTGGATTTGTCTAAAGTGTAATAATTGATAAATTGAATAACCGTAGTGTCGTATCGTACACCGCAGCGTCGTACACCGCAGCGTCGTACACCGCAGCATTGTACACAGGACAGCAGTGCTGCCCTGAAAGTTGTAGTAAGCAGTATTTCAACCACAGGAAGTTGCTCAATGTCACTCTAGTTTTTCACTCGCTTTGATCCTTGGATAAGTACTACAGCTCCCTGACAAACTCACAGACTCAACTCCGAGTCACGCACTACACTGGTTATGAAAAGAGTGGAAGAGTGAATAATGAGAAGCTATGCATATGCACATACTTATATACGCATACATACATACAGGCTTCATACTAGTCGCCTACTCAACCTGTTCATGCTCACCTGACTTTCCTTTTTCCACTGCGGTATCAGGAAGAGCTTCGTCTTCTATCCTTCTGCTGTATTTTGAAATATAATGCAGAGTATGGAAATAATACAAATATGAATTCATGATCAAGTGGACTCACCTGTATGAATGGACGCTGCCTACAATGACCAGTGTAAGGCTACCCAGTAAGATTATCACTGTCGTAGCCAGCAGTCCAATCAGATGCGCTGGCAGCTCGATCGTATCCACTTCAGTCGAATTCTTATGAAGATCATCATAATCTGGGTCTATGGACGGATTAAGATTCCGTTATCTCTTACGATCATACGGCGCAGCAGTTATGACGCGATTTATAATCTCTCATCACTTACCGATCATGCAGTTACTTATGCTGTCGAATGTTGGCGTCCATTCTCCATTTTCACCACAAACCATGCTGGCCAGCTGGCTGTCGTTTTGTCTGCCCAGGCATCTAACATGTACTACTGCACCAACGAGGGTGTGATTGTGTGTCAACTCTAGAGCCACCCCTACTGGAGCTGTAGGTGGTCCACAGTCTATTTCTGAAATGAGTAGACTTCATGATGAAGTAAAGGTAATCAATTTTACATTTTTGTGGTCAAATATAGATGAATTTGCTATCACCCACTCCCACATGGTGGTGGTTTAGTCTCCCACATTCCTGATGAGATATCGCAGTGTATTTCGTAATCTCTCAGGTTGCTGTCTGCCACCACATAGCCTTGGTGACACTGTACTGTGGATGTGCTGATGTTGGGTTGGGCTAGATCTGAGTTATTCGGGGCGTCAACTGGGTCACAGCCTAGAACTGGTTGATATAGAAGATGTATGAAATACATCTATAACAGCAATATCTATGCTATCAAGAAGACTCCCTCTATTTACAGTCCTGCAATATATGGTGCAGTTCTGATGCGATTAATTTGGACCAACCTTTATAGAGGATGAAAAATGGTGTCTTCATTGTCTGGGTGTCTCTGCCGTGGATCCTCAGCGTGATGTTCTGACCATCCGTGAGTGACATTTCCAGGCTGTCTGTGACAGGGACCGCGTCGCCAGAAGTTGTCACAACATCTGCAAGCTGATAGGCTCCTCTGCCTGGTAAAGATTTTCCGAGGTAGTGTATTGAGAACTGTAAGGTCTTCCTGCCTCTGGCATTGTAGGAATGGCCGCATGTTTGATTCCCTTCAGTATTGTATATCTGAGGGAAACCTGGGCTAACGATAGCGCCTGTTCGGCCTTGCAGTAACTTGCCATCACACGCTTCAATTGAGTTGTCAATTCCAACTGAAACACGTGGTATAAAAATCGACATCATGAAAGAAGCTAAAAACAGCTAAATTTCAAAATTCCTTACCAAAAATCATCAGGTTGACATGTTGCTGATTGTCCCATGACGTAGCCTTGTACAGAGTCACCACTATCTGGTGCTGATCCCCTCTCAGCCAATCAGCTGAGCCTTCTCTCCTGCCACACACTCTTTTCTCATGGACTCCAACTTGTAGAAAATCTCCACATTTCGATGAATTTCCACCGCTAGTCGACATTTCAGAAGCCTCGCTCTGCGCAGGCCGGATATCCACAGAGTTGTACAGGACTACATGCCTAACATCTCGATCTATCAGTGATGGCGTCCTTAGTACGACCATGCATGTGATTGTCGTCGGTAAGATTGTCTCATTTACTATAAAGCTGTAGCGTTGTCCTGCAGAAGCATTCACCTCAGCATAATGAGATCCATCGGCTCCACTGCAGAAGTCTGCCAGATTAACGCCTGCTGCAACAAGAGGAACTTAGAGACGGTCTCGCGACAATGAGGTAGTGTCTGCTGCATGTGTTACCTGGAGTGGAGCAAACACAGACGGCGACACAAACATACAGGATAGCTGACACTTTGGAAATCAGCTGCTCCATGTTACTCCTTACTGCATGGGCTAAACGAGTGTTGGTATTAGATCCCGTCACGGTTGAACCTTACAACCTTACACGTGTTGTATTATGAAAACGCAACTATTGGTTAGTTTAGGTAGTAATCCATCTCAATAATTCATCATTACCTGACGATGGTCCGTCAGGTAATGAGAGTAGTAAGTTATGGTAAGGACTCTCGCTGTGAGAACTGAAGTCATCTGATGCTGCAGACACGACTGAGTCATGCTGGATTTGATGTAGTTGCAGCTGACTGAGTTGGAGTTGCTGATCACACACTATGTTGGAATTGGAATCAGAAATAAAGACGTTCTCAATAATATAGATTTTTTTGTGCAGAAGAAATAAATATAAACGATTGTTTCAGCTGAGACAGTGTGGAGTAGCAGACCTTCAATCCGCTACAGAGATTGGTTTGATGAGAATCATTCTATCAGCAACTATCTGGCTACTAGCAGCCTGCTGTAATGGCCTGTAGCATTCTGTGATTACCATCCAGCCATTGAAGGTTCTTCATATCAGTGACTGAGCTGTCAGTCATGGGCTGTGTGTCGACTTCTACACCGATTCATAGTCATGGAATGTGAGTGGAAGAGCTCCTGTTACTTGTTATTTTGTTATTTGTTCAAGCACAAGCAAGCAAGAGGCACACTGTTAGGATTGTGGATTCTCTGATCCATTCCATGTGTTGCCGTTGTCATTGCCATATGCTAATTTGCAAGCATTCTCCTACCTTGGTTTTACGTCATTATCTGGTAACTTTTTTAACTGATTCCATGTCTAATTTCTGCCACGTTGTTGATGAGATGACATGCCTTCCGTATATGAATGTTGTTGAGACCGTGACTGATGCGAAACCAAAACCCTGATGGAAGTATTTTAGGAGGATCTGTTGGCACTTGGCAGATCATGTTCAGCCACAGTGAAGGTGTATGGTAGTGTGATATGACTTAGACAATAAACTTACAATAAGACTTACAAGAAGAAGACTTATTGCATGTCTTGACTAAATATGCATGTCATGTTGCACACGGCAGCCTGCGTGACCTTGACACTGGTGACCATTATTCTGTTGGACTTGTTGTATCTTTACATCATTCTTGGAAATTGTGTAACTTTTCTCTGTCGTGGTAAGATGAGTAAAAATTAACGTGATGTCTCTAGTGATGCATGGAGAGATGAGGGAAACTCCTGGCCAGGTGTACAACAACAGCTAAGAGTTGTCCTCTTTGTGATGTGCCTTATGCAATGCGGGAGGGGAACTGCATGCTGAGACCAACATTCGGTGTGGCAAAAAACTCGGGAAAACTGTCCTGTGGTAAGTACATGGATGGGCTTGGGCTATGCTGTTAATCAGTTGGAACGGTAGGAAGGAAGGGTATTCTTCGATGTCAGTACCACGTTACAATGTTACATAAGGAGTTATCTTCTCCATAATTAGCGCACGGTCAGCCGGATCATTGCGTGAATCGTAGTCGTGATACGTTCTCCCTGGCCGCACGAATTACGAAGATGGGCACAATCGCTCCAAAGCCGTATACGGCTTTGAATCGTTCGTCTTGTTCATCAGGTTCTCGATCTTACCAGTTCAAGGTAACAACAAGTTTTCCGGTAGTAGTAAGCAGAACAGAAATAAGACGAGCAAAGTCTCAAATTACGTACTATTATTATCGTGTTTCGGGTTGAACACTGATATGAATGAATATGAACCGGAGCAACGAAGATAATCTTGACAAGTTAGAGCAAGAAACAAGAGCAAGTGCTATCAAGCAAGTTGCTGCATTACTTCAGGTATGTTAGTTTGTCAGTACTATTATTGCATTCGAACATCGTCGCTTTTCAAGAAAGTCACCGTTGATCAAACCTCTGTTGATACCCACATTGAAGAGGCCCGATCAGTTAGAACGTGTGGAGCAATATAAGAGAAGGCACACCAGGCGTAAAGCTGCTGTAGATGCTCATCTGAAAGCTGCTGTACAATCGCAACTAGATGGAGTAAAGAGTGGTCTCAATCAGCTCCAGTCCTGTCTCGAAGACATCAAAGTAGTTCGTACCAGGTGATTCATGAGTCTGTTACAACTGAATGTAAGTTTTAACACCGGAAGCAACCTATTGGAAGCCATTTTACGACTTTCAGCTTATCTGATATACACACTATATACGGATCAGTGAGCGGACTGAAGGAGAAACTTCTGGATGTATCTAAGGAGAGTTACAATCATCATCAGGTATGATCCCGATCTGATACTACGAACTAGTTAGTCCTACAGTCCTGTAACATTATGGAATTTACATGTAGCTGGCGTCAGCACTGGAGAGTTTCAAGCACATATCGAATGTTCCGAAGCTGGTTAGCCAAACGAATGAGTTCATCAATGAAGGGCAGCTGCTCTATGCTCACAGGCAGTAAGTTTAGTTTCCTTTGTTTATTGATCTATCATCTCCACTACACGTTTCCTTTCTGATATTCTACAATATCCGTTTACTGCATACCGCTGTATATCATCTCCCTGGCACAACTCTCTTTAGCTTGACAGACTTGGAAGTATCCAGAGACCAGTTGTTGTCAGAACTTCACCGATCTCGCTCCAAAACTGACCCAGATGACCATAAAAGTGAACAAGATACGCAGGTACTATTCCCCACTGGTCTCTCTCCATTACTACAAAAGCATTGCTTCTACCACTAAACACACTCTTTTGCCCAACAGTTGTTGGTCGGCTATTTCAAAGATGTGAAGAAGCTTTCCGACAAGCTTGGTAAGCAGGTGATGCTGCTGCTGGCAAGAGTGCTGACCACAGTTAGAGTGAACCCCTCCGTTATTGTCACTGCTGTCCGCATCATCGAGCGAGAATGCAAGTGAGTAATTCAACCTTCGGCTTCACTGCCTACAGTAAATACTCTAGTAGAAGCCCTGGTATGGTTTGTAATAGGTCTCTGTAGGGGCTTATAGGTTTCCATTTTCATGGGCTACTGCGGAACTGCCAGCTTTGACAAGGGTATGAAATCACCATCTACCATTGGAAGCTGTGTGACTGCTACTGGAGCCTTGTGTTTACATGTTGGTACTCTGTGAATGAAACATCGGATACACAGAAATTTTAGCAGCCTCCAATAATAGCTATTATAGCTACTAAGCTGGAGATGCTGAACTCTGTATACTCAAAGTCGCTATTTTTAGTTTTCATCAAAGACAAATCGCTAAAAATTCTAAACGCTATTATTCAAAATATTGCTATTTGGGAAAACGCTATAGTTTTAGATCGCTAAAATTCCTATGTATACAGTAGGTTTCCAGCCATTCTCAGGGCCTACTCAGAATTCGGAGTTGTCTTCACCCTGAGGGGAACACTCCATATAAGTGGTGAGGTAATATTTGATTCCATTGCCTAGAGCTGATGAGGAATGGAAGAAGAAATACGAAGTTACCGGGTTTATGCCGGAGGGCAGACCTAAGCGATGGCGTGATGGTGCCATGGCAACCCTCGCAGACGCTGTGGAGCAAAGGTACGTACTGTAATTCAACGATGAGAGGCAGGAAGTGTGGGCTGGGACAGACGTTTACACAGACCTGTATTGGCATAAGACCAGAATTTATAATTTTATCTAGTTTAGTCAGCAGTAAATCATTGTTTGTGTATGCATGTATACTGAGCATTCATATTACATTATTATCAATCGAGAAGTCAAAATTTTGAACACGGGTGAGGAGGAAAATCTCTCACACGTTTAGCTTAAGTGAAATCCTTAGTCTAGGAATGGAAAAACTATCGACAACACCAAGCCGTCAACTGTGATGCCAAACTTGCCTACGAACTGTGGTAATCATGTAGCCAGTGAGAAATTTCAATTTTCTCTAATGCTTTGATTGACAGGTCTGTGACGCTTGTGCCCCATCAGTAGTGTCGATTGGCAGCCCTGTGCCCCACCAGTAGTATCGATTGGCAGGTCTGTGCCCCATCAGTAGTGCCGATTGGCAGGCCTGTGCCCCACCAGTAGTGCCGATTAGCAGGCCTGTGCCCCACCAGTAGTGTGGATTGGCAGGTCTGTGCCACTACTATTATGTTCCGTTTTACTCCCAGGGTGGAAGGATGTCAGCTGGAGGTGAGGGAGCAGACGAGGCTGTGGCTCGGCAGACATCTTGAACTCATCCGTAGGAACACTATTGAGGACCTCGAGATAGTAAAGGTATGATGTACATATTTACCTGCTGCCCATCTACTAAACTATGTATGTATTGTTCAACAGTGATCTTCATACTTCAGAGCCTGTGCGAACCGTGCTTCTCTCCAGTCTACGACATCGTTCACTCGTATGTGAAGCTTTATCACACGGCTATATCTCAACACGTAAGCTTGAATACTATCCCCCCATGTGACTATTGCTCATTATCTCACCTCAATGGCCTCTTCATTATTTTACAGTTGCTCAAAGTCATTGGCGAGGGTTTAGAGAACAATGAGATTGTAACGCTGTTGAACTGGATCTCTACCTACTAGTCAGTGTTACATCAGCGACCGTCTTGTCATGAGTTCGTCTGCTTCGCTCGCTCACTACGATTCGTTTCCGAGTTTATAGTAGCGAAGAGTTTATGGGTCGCCAGAGCCTGGGTGTTGCTGAAGGGGAATTTGGTCCTCTGTTAGCGACGGACATCGTGGACGAGCTGCAAGGCCAGTATCTGAGTAAACTCCGTAAGAACGTGGCGGAGTGGATGTCCAACTCTGCGACTACCGATACTCGAGTAAGTCACGAGTAAGTGACAGCGGCATCACCTGTACGTACATTGCTAGGTGTTTGTGTGCAATATGGTAGTCCATACCACATGATGGAGACCATGAGATATATATCGATAGTTTCACTACACTGTCAATTAGTGCTGGTGGTACTGTAAAACCAAATTATTCTGCAAATTGAGAATCTTTGCGATCGAGCTGCCATTTGCTAATTCATGAGTATTCTCAAGCATATTTACTTTAGAGGTCATGATATCGAACAACAATTGAAGTAAGATCACAGAAAATATTGACATTAATAATTCCGTTTTACAGTACAGACATCAAGCATTGCAGCGAGAGGATAACTCCAAACATTTTATTTTCTCCTTAGGATTGGTTCTCAAACGATGAGCCAGAGTCAGACGGCAGAGGTTTCTATATAACTCAACTGCCCACTCACATCTTCCAGATTGTCGAACAGAACGTAAGTATTTTATCTATGTCCGCAATCGACGGCCAACTGCATTTAATACTCGCAATTATAGGCGAAAACGTCTGATTTCATTTCAAACTTCCATTTCATAAGATGGTAGAACATAGAGCGCAGTTATGCAGTATATCGTTTATGACTATTATTATTACATTTATGTAGTATATCGTTATTATTATTATATTTATGTAGTATATCGTTATTGTTATTACATTCATGTAGTATGTTGTTATTATTATTACATTTATGTAGTATATCGTTATTATTATTATATTTATGGAGTATGTCGTTATTATTATTATATT
>ERZ1740065.3068-NODE-3068-length-10437-cov-11.331535_pt1 | contig 10437 bp, 4 predicted proteins | sample MGYA00581738_ERZ1740065 | MGnify/ENA primary metagenome ERZ1740065 (study PRJEB43018, sample SAMN04849749) | marine metagenome | isolation source: floating plastic debris | place: Pacific Ocean | collected 2008-09-01 | study: EMG produced TPA metagenomics...
CCCCCCCCCCCCCCCCCCCCCCCCCCCCCCCCCCCCCCCCCCCCCCCCCCCGAAGCATAGCGGCTGAATCTATTGACATGTGATGGGGGAGATAATGCATCGATAGAGCAGGCACCTTGAGGAAGTTAGCGTCGAGCTGGCTGGCGACGGCGCGGGCCAGGAGAGTCTTGCCAGTTCCTGGCGGGCCGTAGAGCAGCACACCTTTAGGCGGGTTGATGCCGACTCGCTGGAAGAGCTCCGGATTGATGAGAGGCAGTTCGATGACCTCACGTAGCTCGCGCACCTGCTCGCCGAGCCCGCCCACCTGGTTGTAGTTGATGCTGCCCGGGTCTTCTATAGACATGTTATAGACTAGAGGATCCACCTCGCGCGGCAGGTACCTGAAAGATAACAAAGCAAGCTCATCGCTGGATCGTATGGTAAGCATCAGCGGAAATAAAGCAAGCTTCACCTTCTGCTCAACTAGATGTTACAGTCACTGTGCCATAAAGGATAGGCTTTGAAACCATCTACTAATTCCAATTCTAGACTCAAGGTTTACATCACATCAGCAATGTAACACCCACAAAGGACTCCAATCATCTGGTAATATATTCATCCTAACGTGAGACACCTGCACACACCTGTGAGGTACCGTACGCTGGATACTTTTAGAATGTACGCCGATGAGCATTCCTGAGGTAATAGTACAACTTGGAATTTTAGCAAACATTGAATACTATAAATAGAATCAAATGACCAATCAGCCAGCAATTTCAAAATTTGCAAACAATATAAACTTCCATGATTGTAATGAGACAAAGAATTTATCAGTGTAGAGCACCAAAAATTGGACCGAGTAACAACACAGGATTGTAGAGAAGCCATAATATACACACGAGTACCTGCCACACGGATGCACCCTGAATTAGATAGCAGATAAGTATGCCCACAGTTATAAATGTTAGCAGGGATCTGGGGTGGCGGGCAGGGTGAGATATCGACAAGGAGTTGTTACCTCATGATAGTCAGCGTGGTCATGTCGAGAGCGACGCGAGTGCCCTGTTTCAGCATCGACTTGTCTAACGTCCTTCGGCAGCCGACGACGTAACGCGGTCCATTGGTCGCCTTGACTATAACTGGAACAGACAATAGACTAATTTACAATTCAACAAAACTCGCAATGACACCACGTATGGCCACGCCAGCACACCGTCGGAGTGATGAAACTGATCAGTTCATCTAAAGCCGCAGTAACATTGCGAAGATAGCCGCTGGTGACACTATGGTGACACAATCATCTCACGCATCTGCGCGGTATGAGTAGCTGAAGGAAAGTGCTGTGGTACAGTTCGGCTCCCTTTGGTCAATGCCCAGCCGATGAAAAATTCTATCGCTGTTCTCGCAAATGCATCAGGTGAAGCCAAATCACCGGCTGGGTAGCATTCTCACGCCACGCGTGAAATGATGGCTTAAGGCCCTCGACTGATATATCAATCCATTGCAGTATTGGAAAATAACCACAGTGTAATTAATGACTGCTAACGACTAGCAAGTATCACGTACACTTGTCATCAACAATGTACTGACAGTATTGACACATACTAAGGCAATGATAATTTATAGAAGGGGAAGACAATTCCTAAATCTTTGACTCATGACCCATTCTAGGACTTCGACCAGACAGGGTCTCGAGTTGAACTGAAACCCACGGTGTTAGCTTGTGCATAGAGGTAGGTTAGAGTGAAGTGCTGGATGACTCTCTGAGAAACAATCCAACCTCCACATTAGCAACTACTTTCCATCTGAACATAACATCACTAGGAATTCATGGAGTGCCGACCAACCACGAGAGGACAACTCCTTACTGCTCACAAACTAATAATTTCTTTGAGTGTGAATCTCAGAAATCGTTCAGTTCGAACTTGACAACAGCAGAAGGTTATTTAGTAGTGAAACTTGAATCTGTGTGCTGATCTGTCTGTGAGGTTAACTGCTTCCTAGCATTGTAAGTGACGTGTACTAGCCAGCGACGAGCCCTGGAGGGTAGGTTTACCTCAAATTTAGCCTCAACTCCTGACCATCGATGCCTTCACTCTAATAGCAGCATAGTCAGGATTTTCAGCTTCAATGGTATTTCAGAACACTTTTTTTACAAGCTACCTGTGATCATCCGAACATCAGAACCGTGTTACATCCATCCAGAGTAATTGTTTCAGCTGAATGGCTGATATATCTATGACCAGTAGATGTGCTCTTTCTGATGGCACATATTATTATGGATTAGATTGGACTGGAAAATTGACCCTGGTTGCTACATTCCTGATGTCATAACTGCACCAACTGCCTGGTACTAAATCTCAGTGGCGGCATGTCAGCCTACGTATCTATCAACATCTGTAGTATGTACCTATAGGTGTGAGATATGGATAGAATACTTACATTTGTCTTCTGTAAGTTGACGCAAAACCTCACCAACTATCTACAAATGGACACTTGTGTATATATTGGTGAACAGCACACCATAAATTCATGATTACAACACTAGTAGCACCAAGTAGCATACTAAACAGCAACGAACCGAATTGGTAACCAATGGATAGTGTCTACGATTATTCAACATTGAAACATCAGATAGAGTAAGAATAAAACAATGATACTTCGATCAAAGAAAAAGACAAAATGCAGCATCGTATAATGTACATTTCAAACAGCTAAGGAAGGAGCACTTGAGACAATGGCTTAGTCCTACCTGTCCAACACTTTGCAAAGCTTTGAGATTATCTTCTGACTTATCATATTCTTTTGCTAGGTCCTTCAAATTCTCTCTCACTTAAATCGAAACAGATAGCTTAAACCAATGAGCAATGAGGGAACGAGACATGGAAAAAGGCTGAGTCAGAACAAGTGAAATGAATGAGCATATACATCACGGTCGAACTACAGCAGATAAGCGAGTTAACTATTCATCTGATTGATAAGGAAGGCAGTTAAGAACGTGATGAATGGGTTTTACTTACTTTCCTTCAGCCTAGCCTCTAAATCTCGATGCTCAAGGAGCTTCTTCTTGTAGTTAGTCAGAGCTTTTTCTCTCTCACTGTCAGCGGCCATTTTGAAGTAGAAAGTGTATTCCGCAGTAGAAATTGTAATCTATATCCTGTTTAGTTTACGTCAATACTACGTAGGATATATGAGTGGAAAACAATAAATTAATTTTAATAATAAAGATAATTCTGGCTATATATGTAGTAATATACTGGATAAACCTTTGTCAAGCGTATTTTTCTTTACCGTATATTGTCACTGTTATCATTCATCGCAATATCGCACGTGCAAATCATGTGACGAAAATCACCTCCGAACGACTTCGTTTTTACTAGTAGCGGCACTGTCGATCACGGTACAACTGAGCTACCATCAGAGATGGCAGAAACCCGACTGAATTGCCTTATCGACCTGCTTCTAGTCGTAGGCTCTGACAATGCATCAAAGCTTGTGCGACGTAAATCGTCTAAAGTTCGACCGAAAATCAAACGAACTTCTGAAAGTAGAAATAATCCTTCAGCGCGTTCGCCGCTTGCACCTCTTGGCGAGGAAAGAGAATCCAATTCGAACTCTGATTCTGCTTCAGCATCAGGCTCCTACGATGCCAAAGATTTCATGCTGCAGTTAACCGATCCAGACATAGACTACAACGCTCAGGTAAGTAAGAATATGTTTACGGATAGCGTTGTCCATTCCGTTGTTCAACAGATTTTCTCCCATTAGCTCAACTAACCTACTACCTTCTACCGCAGGTTCTTCAGATTTTCAGCAGTAGACTCGCTAATTACCCTCATAGACCTGATAAACAGCAGCTCCATACCTATCCTCATCATCTAAAACATGCACCACAGAAGCAGCTGTCGCCGCAGCCTGACATATCGGAAGAGGAGGATCAAGAACTATTTGATAGGTATGTAATATATCCTCTGTAGTCTCATACCTACATATAAAACTGTGTATCGACTAACACTTATATCATGCACCTTTCTTCACAGCTTTGTATGCTCTAATACTTGTTCGTTGGAACAGCCCTGGGCATGCCTTGCTGATTCCTGACCCTGGTTTTCAACCTGAGTCAAAAAACATAAAGCATAGACCTGTTTATAACTCAAATTTCTTACTTAAGAGTAGGAGATAACTCTGTGGTAGAGCCTGCACCTCGAGACACGCAAATGTTGAGAGATTGTAGGTTTGAATCCTACTACCGTCCTCCTGCTGGGTTCCTATGCCACAGCCGTGCTCTGACCTGCCTAGAAACCGAGAGCAACCTGGCGCCGCATATGGCAGCCTCATTCCTAAGGCACTGTAATTTTTCAGTGTGTGGACACATGAGACATCCTTCCGATTTTAAATTTTTTAAAATGTCTTGTACAGTTTATGCCATTTTTGGGACAGCGGATATAGGTTTCCTGGAATCTCCAGCCAGTCAGAGATTGCGCTGAGAGATGTCCCAATGGCAGTGTCCGATGTGTTCTCTTTAGAAGAACCTCTTTGTTTGCTCATTACCAGCCATAAGAACATTTTTTGTCTGATGTGATGCGGACCCTTACTGAGCTTGGCAGGAACAAGGAAGTGTTTTGTTTCCCTGTGCTCTACCACTTCTATGATTCATCACAGCACTGACAGTCCAAAAACTCATCACATCGATCAGCATGTACCTATAAAGAGTGTGTTGCCAAGCATAGGATCTGCATTTCTACGCCTAATATATTTTTCTACTTCCATAGCCACTATCAAACTGAACAGAAGTGAATCACGCACTTGGCACTGTCTTTACTTCCTCTAGCTCGTCACAGCTTCAATCCGTGTTGTGAACTTGCAAACTGAAGCTGAAGGTTATTTCTGAGGCCTTTATCGTGTTCTTATCACTGCTAGATAATTTCACAGCCGTTACATCTCCCCAGTTTATCCATTTTAAGGCTCTACTGTCAACCCGACCCATCACTACGAGGCATTACAGTTAGAACGCATGCTATGTTTACCAGCAAGATGACAGAACACTTGGTTCCAAAGTTGTTCTCCAGCATTATTCTCAAGCTATGCGTAGTATCTGACCTCTCATTCCAAGGAAAAATATCCTCTTTTCACTCCACTAGTGCTGAATTCAGAAAGGGAAAACACTGTAAATCCTGGGTAAAACTAAGTTGATGCCTATACTCCTCACAGTAGTGGCTGTAGATCTTCCACGGCAGATGCCATTCCCACTGAATGACCTTCACATTTTCTAGGTACATGAAGATATCAAGGAGAGGCACTGAAGGATTACGGTCTATCTGTGACAGCAGTGGAGGTTATGGACGGCGTGCCACTCTTGGTGAGCTTGGCCTCAACCAATGCGGTGAGTCTTCCAGCAGTAAATAACTAATCGTCCAGCAGTAAATAGCTGTCCAGCAGTAAATAGTCATCCAGCAGTGAGTAGTCGTCTTGCAGTGAATAGTCATCCAGCAGTAATTGGTCATCTTGCAGTGAATGATATTCTATGCTAATCCTTATTCAGTACCACATGCATCCTAGTCGGCTAACTTTTTCCACTTCCTTTGCTTCAAAGTTTCCAGTTTCTTTCTTCTTTTACTCAAGTATGATATTACAGCTAGATGTGACATATGTCTCAGTGGTAAGTGTACTGTGTCTGCTCACCGTCGCCTTGGCAACTAGTTGAAGACAGCTTTACACTGCAGAGCTTGTCAGTTTGTGTTGATTATTTATGACAGTATGTGGTGTGATTGCATGTATTCAGTAGTTCCTGGTGCGCTGTTGATGTCACTATCACAATCTCTGGTCTCGTGCTAATTTTCTGGTTTACAATATTTGCACTACCTTTAGGGTTGTACTGACAGCTATGAGCCATAGAGATAACAGCTAGCCAATGTAAGAGTGATTATAGGTACTAACCACTCCCACCTAACTGATAAAAGACAATGGTAACAGTCTTATGTCCGGTTGATAGCTTACTTACTATCTCTCTCTAGAGTTCCTTATCATTGAGGTATGGTTGGTTTTTGCTAGTTAGTAGTTTTGGGTGAAAATTTCATTAACTTTCTCTTAGCTGGCAAACTCTATATTTGTTTCCTAAAATCCATCGCGTTATCTAGCAACTTCAAAATGGTTGACACTGACATTTCTCCTGTCCGTTCAGAGATTATCAACCATCGCTAGTTAAAAAGTGAAGATGCATCAAAGTAAGGATCTATTTTTGATTGAGCATAACTGGTTAACATAATTCCTAATCTAGGAGGAGTGTTGGAATGAAATTTTAGCGCAGAGTGAAGTGAAATTTGGCATAGGGGCTATATAACGGGAAGGTACCGTTAAACCCTCGGTTTCCTGATAGGCTGCCATTTAAAGAAGTGAATCAGCACAACTTTCATATGATCTGTACTTTCCACAGCTGCCATGTTTACGATCATGATCCTAACAGGAGTCATGTTCACTGTTTGTTATTGACTTCCTTGACAGCTAGCAGACATCATCACTGTTGATCAATCAGTAAGAGCCAGAGTGATACCGCCAATGGGAAACCTGTATCAGTTCGCATCTGAATGGAGGAACAGGGCGAATAGGAAGCAATAGTTCAGCGATTGTCTGGAGAGGTTGTCTTAGTCATATGATGATTCAATACCATCAGTTTACTAACATCTCTAACATCTCCTATGACCTATGACCTATGACCTATGACCTGGCATTGTGTGCGCAATTGAATTGAATACCGGCAGACTAAAAACTTATCTAGTTTCAATGCAATGAACTGTTCACATGTACTACTGGCTAAAGGCTAACACTAAGTGGCAATACTAGCTACAAACATGCTGCAAATTATAGGTCAATGATTATGAATGGGTGTTATGTGTGCGATCTTCATTTCATCAGTGATTCTGGATCTCTGATGTCATGGTTGTTCTATCCAGAGAGAATAGCTCCTGTTTTTTCATCACGTGATCTATTCCGATGTGAATGAGCTAGTGTATAGACTGTTAACTTATGGAGGGTCATACTGAGTGAGGCTGCCTCAGTTATAGCAGATATTGTAGTCGCAAGTAGCGTTATTTCCTTGGAAGCATAAATTATTCAGAGATCATCGATGAGGTAGCTGGTCTCTGAATTGATGATCAGCTGATCAGCAATGAATGGAATACCATCAGGCTGGTAGCTGAGACAAAAATAGCTGTGGACTGGCCAGGCTGGGCTCAAAGGTCGCCATATTTTGATGATTGTGTTGATGTAAGCTGTAATTTAGGTCATTCAGTGGCTAGCAGTCTTGGCCCTCCACTCCATACTTGAAATGCAAAGCAATACTTGCGATAAACCAGTCTGCTGTCAGAGATTTCAGAAGATTACGCTCATTCTCTGCTGATATATTGATGCCGTCTTCTATCCAAATCTACTTTGTTCCACCAAAAGCACTTTTCTGTCTGAAAGTTTTTCTGTTGCATTGGGAATTGTCTTCTTCCTCATATGGTGCACCCGATCCACTGGAAGCGGATACTTGCCTCGTTCAGTGCACCACATAGAGGGGAAGACAACTCTTATTGTATTATAATGTCGGCGTCTTAGAAAAGGAGGATCACTGGTGACGGTGATACTCTATGCTTACACATTTGCCATGTATCGGCAGTGACATGGCTCGTCATTTGGTCTGTCACATGGTCTGTCACACGGTCTCGCCGAGACCTTGCTCAAAGCATGATTTGTTTCTGTGTTGCACCAGCATGCATTCTGTCTTGCATGATTACCTGCTCTGTCTACCACACAAAGCTAGTTCAATGTCTGTCTATACATGTGATTACGTGGTGACGATGACGCAGCGGTTTTGAGATATTTTGTGTTCGTACACAGCCAAGTCTGACCAGAAACTCTCCAAGATGTTGAGTAACACGCTGCTGTCGGCTCGGTCACCTGACATGCCGCTTACTATGGATCAGATCAACGCTCTCTGTCAACTCAGCTTCCCGGACGGTTTCAGGTCAGCCAATCAGCAACGTCTGTCTGCCTCTATTGTTTTGTTTCTTACGAAAACCCTTCTATGTTGAATACAGAAAATCCTGTGATATAGTCGACGTGTGATATGAGCTGTGTTCCTCCCAACTCAGTATTGATGCTAACTATGTGTGATGGATGAATACTGTAAACATAGAAATTTTAGCCACCTCACAATAATAGCTGTAATAGTGACTCAGAGAAAACGCTATTAAAGTTGACCGCTACATTTCCAATAGCTCTTTATGTCATATACAAGCTGGAAAGACATTGCAAAAAAATTCCAGTAGTTATTATCAGAAATACTGCTAATTTGAGGAAAAACCGCTATAGTTTGAAAACGCTAAAATTTCTACATTGATAGTATTTAGTTTTGGATTCTACACCAACGGAAATGTCATTGGTGAGACTGATTGAGGGAGAAGAAAGCTTGAATGAAATTATGTCACCATGCCAAAGCATGTACTCATTGAATTTTGAGGGCTATACTTCCTGTTTAGTATATTTTCTCTTATATTTTATTACCTATTTACTATATTCTTATTCTCTCTTGTATTCCATTATATTAAAATTTTAATTTACATACTTGATATGTAATTTTGATGAGTACCAATTGGCAATGGCATTTAGACGTTTACTTTAGCTACACCACTATCTCCATACTTACCATATACTTACTTACTTACCATAGCTGTACTACAAAACCTACTTCTATAGAAAATAAAATAAATCACGCATATTGAATATCATGAATCAATGTGAAAAAGGAATTGCCTCGTTACTCGCTTTGCGACCATCGGATGCATGTTGTTGCAGGTGCTCTGCCACTAGGGTCCAGCCAAGCCTCAACTCGTACGTACTCACGGACATTGATGGCGAGAGGTTCTACGCCGTGACCCTTACTATCTACTTACATTACGAGGTGACATCAGACGAGACTAACGACAATGATGACATACCCCGTAAGTCATCTTCATAGACCAGACCAGTCACATCGACCTGTGATCAGCGATAAATGTGGTGAAAAATGAGGTTTGACGGACATGCATGAACATGAGGATAAACATGCTAGTAGAAGGCAATTTTATGTTTCCCTGCCCTGAAATTTGTGAAAACTTGAAGCCTTAAATAGCTCCCTTAAGAATTCTTAAAATAATTTTGAAGAATTCTAAGAAATCTTCTTTGATAATTCTTAAGAATTCTTCAAGATCTCTTGAGAATTCTTGTCACGTTTTCTTTTTGTTGATTAGTGGTTCTGGCCATTGCAGGATATAACCTATCCTGCCGTGAAGGACACTCCTCGAGTCATGTACAGGAGAAGACGACTCTCGCCTACGTTCCGTGCTGTGTGGTGCTCGTTTCGTCCCGCCCTCACTACAACACGTTGAAGGTTAGCATGGATCAATTCCCAGTAGCATGAGATCCTACATACATACATGACAAGATTGACAGCGGAGAAACAAGATGGAGAGCAGTTTTCAGCTTGGTGGGCGGTTATACTGGACTCGCTAGATTGGAAGTTATCCCACCCTCGATGTACACCATTTTAATATCTTAAACATATCCATAAAAGTATGCTGCTTACATCAGATCATTAACAAGTGGATAAACTTAAATTACAGTGAGGATGTGTGAAGATCAAGACTATTTGACTCTGACATGCAGTGCTATAGAACTGGATTTGATAGCGATGGTGTAATGGCTGCGAAAATAGCGGCGAAAAATGATCAATATCATTGGAATCGGCTATAAAAATTATGCCCATTATACCTTATATTGGAGTTGTCTCCCCATTTATGGAATCGCTATTGGTAGATCACTATCATTTTTATATCTGGATGATTTTGAAAGAAACGCTAACTTTTATGTCGCTATCAAATCCGGTTCTACAGTATGCGATAGTTTAGATACGCCCAGGGGCTCCTGGCAAGTCTCTCAGATCATGGCTTGCGTAGCAATCTCTTCATGTACGATAATCAATGAGAACAGCAGCGAGAACAGCAGCACCATTCTGGGTATTCAGTGTATTAGAAGTGGCAGCAGCAGCTGCTGGCAGTGTGTAAACGCTTCCGTGCCATAGATATCGTGTGACATCCAATAAATCTTTGCTGGAAATTTTGGTTTTACGAAATTTTGGGTGTGTGAAAATTGCTCGCAGTGTCAATACAATGAAGTAACCGATAGTTTCAGCAATTGTCTATTTCCCCGCCCTAAGAGTTCTTCAAGAATTCCTTAAGACTTCTTAAGACTTCTCAAGACTTCTTATTTTGAGTATTGTTAGGGTGAAATAGACATCTGCCATAGCTACTTGCTGAGCTAAAATTTTGCATTCTTATGTAACTGGAGAGCGAGATTTAGTGAGAGCGAGGTTTAGTGAGAGCCGGTTTAGTGAGAGCGAGGTTTAGTGAGAGCCGGTTTAGTGAGAGCCGGTTTAGTGAG
>ERZ1740065.3069-NODE-3069-length-10433-cov-11.987666_pt1 | contig 10433 bp, 4 predicted proteins | sample MGYA00581738_ERZ1740065 | MGnify/ENA primary metagenome ERZ1740065 (study PRJEB43018, sample SAMN04849749) | marine metagenome | isolation source: floating plastic debris | place: Pacific Ocean | collected 2008-09-01 | study: EMG produced TPA metagenomics...
AAGCATAAGCATAAAGTATAAATTCTATCCATAACTCAATTAATTGCTGACAACAGATTTCGTTCAATTGGTTTATTTTTCAGTGATTTAGGAACTAATTGGCTCATGAAACTAAAGGCTTTCATTGAATGCTTCATATTTTACCATTACTGCATTATCTTTTCGTTCTACTATACTGTTCTACTATACTATACTATACCTAAGAAGAGATTTGTGATCATATACTTTTTTGAGTCTCAGTATTTTTCATTTCATGGAGGAAATTTTGGATGAAAGAAAATTTTTTCTTTCTTCCTGGTTTAGCATAGATTTAGTGTCTGATGAAGTATATGGAACAGTCTGATATGTGAATCTGATGCATTGTGTTCGCACAAAAAGACAGACTGGCTTAATTCCATATTCACAATGGACATCGAATTTGGGCTAGACGGAAGTTTAACAAGCGAAGTTCATATTCGTCTTCTCCTAATGTGATGACTGCATCCGGTCAAAGTGTCTTGTATTTTATGGTTGATGATTTGTGAATGCAACATGAAAGACAATAGGGGAAGACATGGAGACCAAGAAAGCCATGGGTGTCATGTGCCAGTCAGGTCATGTGATGATGTAGACTAGCGAAATCACCTAGCATAATAGCTGAATCGACGCCATCTACTTAGGATCTGAAATGTCTATTTAGTATCTAAAAGAGCCCCACGTAATGTTTTACACTTACGGTTAAATTGAAAATTGATTATCCAAAAACGCCCTCAGAGTCACCAGATCAACTCAGGTCTGCATGTGGACTAGTAATTTCACAGCGGGCGGTGGTTCTTCCCAAGCTGTCTGTTCAGGGTGATTACTCCAGTATAGAGGGTTACTGTAAACATAGAAATTTAAGCGTTCTAAAACTATAGCGCTTTTTCCAAAATAGCAGTATTTTGAATAATAACGTTTAGAAATTTTAGCGATTTCTCTTCGATGAAAACTAAAATTGGGAGTCATGAGTAAGAAAAACCTTTGCCATTGCCCGGATTCGAACCCGAGTCTCACTCTCATAAGACAGGCATGATAACCACTACACCATGACATTCAATAGTTCATTTCTCGCTAAAAATAAGCTTTTTGAATATATAGCGTTCAACATTAATAGCGTCTTCAGCTTAGTCGCTATTACAGCTATTATTGTGAGGTCGCTAAAATTTCTGTTTAATCCCTCTCTTCTCCATCTGGCAGTTGCAGTGCTGAGCTCTCTGTTGAGATCTACAGCCTGTAGGTACCCTCATCTGTGTCGTTCCAGCTGTGTCTGGGAGTTACCCTCATTGTTGTCTCTCTCTCTTTCGCTCTCTGTTGGCAGCATGTTTCCACAGCTGACCAGGTGCCCCTCAAACATGAGGGAAGAGCTGCAATACCTACTCAGCAGGAACAGATAGCTTTAAGCAACAAGGCTACTTCAATAGGTTGAGAACTGTTCTAGCTTTATTATTCCCTGAGATATAAACGTGTTAGTGAAGGCATGTTCGGCCCTTGAAACATGGATAACATATATAGCTTTCTGAAGTATTTTTAAACTTTATTTGCCATTTCCAACCAATTCAAAAATCCACCTTTTATTTGATTTTGTCAGCACAGGTGACATTTTTATATCTAATACTAATACAAACAATCCTACAACACTCATCTGACTTAGGCTAGCATACTACATGTAGTATGGTATTGCATTCCACAAAGCCAAGGCACAACAATGTATGACTACAAGACTTAGAGGGCTTCAAAGTTGTATTGAAACAGCAAACTAAGAGGCTGAAAAGTCTCAAACCACAATAAGAAAATATTAGCAACTAATCTTATTAACTCTGTCTCACATATGCAAGTTGAAGGCTTGAACGGTAGCTGAGAGCAGAGTTAAAATTTTGTCAACACAAACTATTTTGCAAAAAATGAAACAGTCATGAGGCAAATGCTAATGTGAATGCCCATAAGATTTAAAATAATTTGAGTAAAGAAAGCTCTATAAAAATTTTAATCTTCAATTTTCATTGCAATGGCGCTGCGATTGTCTTTACATAACTCATCCATAAGTTCTGAGTCTGATGAAAGGTCAAAGTTTGATTGATTCATCTGGTTGCTGCATACCAAATCATCATCTGGAATGTCTGAAAATAGATCTGCTATGATCAGCTCATCTGCAGTTTTAATAGATACATGTGTACATAGAAATTCAATAGGATTATTGTTATTGTGATGTTGAACTGTACACCAACCAAACTGTGTTTGAGATCCAGTAGCCTGACTTTCTTCCCTAGGGGGGTTTGTAAACTCATCCTCCTGATCCAATACGAGAGATGATCCGCGTTTAGGATTTGTTGGGTGTGCTTGAAAGTTGATGAAAGGTGCACGACGACATTGATCAGGACTAATGGTTGTTTTCAGTAATTCATGGTGCAACTCCTGAGTGAATACAGAGTTGTCTAGTAAATTGGCCACCAGGTCATCTTTAGGTTTGCCAAATGTTGCCACCTTGCTGCTTAGCTCTTGTGTGAAGGTTGAGCTATTGCTTACATCAACAGCTCGGTTACTATTTGATGGTTCGGGTATGGGATTTCCGTTGCTTAGCTCTTGTGTGAAAGTGGAGCTATTGATGACATCAACAACTTGGTTACTAGGGGATGGTTTTGGTATGGAATTTTTGTGGCTCAGCTCTTGTGTGAAGATAGAATTATCCATAACCATTTCCTCATCATCAACATGCGGTGTCAACACAGCTTTTGGGGTATGACATGTTTCTGATGAATCTTGAGATCGGCTTTGATCAGAGCCTGAAAATGGCGAAGGGGTGGATGATTCAATGCAAAATAAGAAATATTATGCTAAATTTGCAATAAGGAATATGCTGAAATAAGATGACGCAAGCTCAGGAGTTTAGGTGCGTGTACACTGGCTCCCAATCCACAAAAAAGCCATCCACTGATTGGTTGCAAAAACGTTTTGGTGCCTGGACAGTGTAACGTCAGAGTCCGCCAACTGAATCAGGAGCGAGATTTGAGTTTGATCAAAATCAAACTAATCCCGGAGTGTTACCTATTGTCCAATCACACGCCAGTATTTAACCGAGAAAAGACAACTGCCTGAAGAAACTTGACCAAAAATAAATAGTTGGTCAAGGTCAGGTCAGCTGTTGATGAATCACAACCTCTATTCCACAAACAAACCATAGCTCATATATTTGATCTACGAATGGCTGTGTGAGCCAGTACATTGCGGTTACATTTGCCTGTTCGAATCCAAGTGATTAGTTCCACAGAGGTAATGATCAACTTTCGTGGCAGTTTACTCACACCTAGCTGTAATTCTCAACAACAACGATTTTTTTTACTCATTCATGATCAAGCTGCACATGTGACTTTAGAGTGGAACTCACTAGTGACACGGTAGAGAGAGGAAGTCGCTGGACTATAATTGACCAATCACTGAGCACGTGACGTTTATAGCGCGAAGAATCAATCAGCTGCACTAGTCCATTTGACGTTATGTTGCGCAAACCTTCAGTCCGCAGATGTTTTGGAGCCAGTGTACACGTAGCTTTATTTCACAATGTGTTTGCCCTGTCACGTGGTTCGCATTATGTGAGTTGAATGTGGCTTCAATAACACCTAGTAAATCAGTCTACTAGTACCACTAAGAGAAAAAAATATCCCTGGTGTATTTGATTATATCTATAATGTTAATATCGAATCGCCCAATTTCTTTGCATGCCTACTTATTTATTTCTATAGCAAGTCTTTTATGTCTATGCATTTTAATTTACTATGGTTAGAAAATTCTTATCCTTCATAAATTACAGAACATATAACTACTAGCTGTTGTGGTAAGTTATCGCTCATTTGACCTGGTAATCAGGGATCAAGTATTAGTGTGTGTTTTGATAGAAAATAGAATGAAAAACATAGAATTTGCTTTTGTTAGAGTTTGCTCATATTTGAGGTGTTTTAAGTCGAGCTCAATTTATTGCTACATTTTCTGCATGCTTTCATGCAATTATTTCCATCAGGAGCACGGGTATTCATCTGATTGAGTTACACTAGTGGAGGATGTTTGCTGCTGGATGCTCCACCTGAGGCAGTAATAGACCGTGTACAACGTGTAGAACATGTACAGGAGTGTGCCAAGAGCTATGACAGGTGGATCATGAGTGATTACCATTACTAATCAATGGTTGCTATCATGAATTCCAACCTGATTTCATGGGGCAGACGAATCCTTTCTTGCCAGGGCGTTTGAGTGAGGGATTAGTCGAGGAAGAATGGGGCTGTTCTTTGACAGGGGATGGATCAAGATGCCGCCTTGAGACTTTTGATGGCATGTTGAGATGAAAACTGGGAGCTGGGCTCAGTGACTTAGGCACACCAGACATGGACTGAGAACTCTGAGATAAGATCTGTTCTATCTAAAAATAATTAGTTTATAAGATTTTACAACGATTAGGAAGTTGCATTCATGTGTAAGTTTTACATACTTTATCCAATTCCTTGTCCACACTATCGCTTGGTTCTTTCTCAGCGTTGGGTCTCTTGGTATCTGCTGGCATTAACGTAAAATATCACATTTGAGAACAATAGGCTTGGCAGCTTAATTATGTCCATCAAAGGTACACCGTTGCAAACAGTGTTACCAGCACCAAACGGAATAGAAAGAAAATATTTCAATGCCATATAAATAGATACATGTATTTTAGTGAAAAAGATAATAGTGTAGCCATTTGCTCAAATCATCAGTATTTTTAATAATATAATAGCGATTTTAGCGATTTCCTTCCATCTTGTATGTAACATGAACAGCTGTAAAAAATATAGCATTCAACTTAGTGTTTGCAACTAGTCCCTATCATAGCTATTATTATTGAGATAACTAATGTATGAATACAATTTGCAGTAAACTAAAGATGAAACTACTACATACTGATCTGAAACTCATTTTATGACCGCTATGGTAGTGACTACTCACGAAACAATAAATTGCTTTTAGGGTGCTTGTGGTGTGTACAGAGAGCTATTCAGAGACCTACTGTGGTAAACTGTTACCTTAAATAATAACGAAAAGTTGCATCATATAATTAAAGTCGTGGAGTCCGCAACACTGGTCGCTACATATATTGATGTTGTTATTTCCTGATTTATGGATATAGTGCTTAGACCATTACAGTGATCTCCTATTATGTAGCAGGGCTAGTGATATGTTTAGCCTCACTAGTTCAGAACACAATGCACTCAAACCTTCAGCAGAAGGCTTTCCGTCACCCTTCATATTCCTTGCAGCAGTCTTTGGAGATGAGGGCACCTCAATAACTTTACGCTTCCGCTGTTTCAACCTTTTAGAGCTTGAGATATTCTCTCTGCCTAGGATGGTAATGGGAACAATTAACATGCCTGCATTACTTGAAGACAACTACATTGCCAGCCTAAAATCTCTAAAATTGATTATTACAGCAGATAACACGTCAAGAGCATCGCTGAGAGATGAAGAATTAACCACCAACATGTCCCACACACTGCAGGTATGTACAAATGAGATAATGCACATTTAGCTACATCACTTATTGGTCAAATCTGCAGGAAGTGGATTTAGACTTACTTGTGCAATGACTGCTGGCCTTACTCTGTAGTAATTTGGGAGGACATTGCACAGTAAACCCATATTTGCGCAATCTGCTGGCTAATGGTAGCTCGAGGGCCTGCTGTGCAATCCTGTGTGCCGAACGCAGCCGTTGACCTTGGTGCGATGTGCAGGCCTAAGGACACAATACAGACAGCACAAACTTAAAATCAAAGCAGTCAAGTTCAATGCATACGTAAGAATTGAGCTACAACTATTTTCCATCCATCAATGTGAAGGCAAAAATATTGTATTCGGCAGTGCACATGTATCAGTGCACATTGTTTAGAAATTGGTTTTCTACATATGATCACCATCAAACAGCTGTAGTTTTTGAGCAGTTATCAAACGTTACCATGGTCTAATAGCATGATACAGTATGTTTTCTATAATGAAAGCAAGCCATCATGTCCAAGCAAACCCTCTCCACGGGTAGTGCTGTGCTTAGCCAAACAGTATAGCTGCATAAAAAAAGAAAATCTACCTTTGGTCTTTTGTCACCACTGTACTTTTGTACATTTGCGGACCGAACCCAAGCCCGACTTGGTTTTTCAACATCAAAGAAAGTCACATGATACTCAACCTACAAATTTAAATAATTCTCATGCGGGAAGAAGGCTAGAGAAAAGCTCATGAATTGCACTTACAGGAACATAACGCCTGTGGTCATAGCAGAACACAAATGTCTGAAGGTCAGGATCGACTTCCACAATTGCTGGCCACCAAGGATAGCCATCTAACTTTGCTAGAACGATGGTGCCCTCAGTGAAGGTGTTATATGTCCAGTCTGCAGAATCATCCCAATGCTGCATTGGCTTCTCACATGAGTTGTAGTCAGAATCTTAATAAGCGGTAAAGATAGAAGGATATATGGCTATGAGTAAAATCTCTATTTACATGGATATATCACATTTGATTCACCTGTGTTCATCGAACAAAGCCATTCTACATCGATTAACTCTGATGGGTCATGCTGATCAGCCAGGTATCTCCACTTACAACATTCCACACTACAGCATTGTATCCACAAGCCTGAAAATAATACTCCAATAAAACACAATTTATTCTGCATTTGCAATTATTGTAATTAGATAGGTAGTGAAGCTAGATACACCTGCACAAAATGGTTACAACTGGTGATGACTAAAGATTGAATGAATTTTGATGGAAGTCTCAGTGATTAGGTTGACAAGAAATGAACTAAGATTTGTATGCAAACTAGAACGATTACCGTACATGTAAAAATAATTGCGATTGAGCATTAAATGAGATTTTCAAAAAACATGTTTCTCTGCATTTGTTACGCGTTGTATTTATTTTCCATTTAATTTATTGCAGCAGTTGCAAGATCGCAATTTTTACTCATCACATTTATTCCACAATAGGCTTTATCGTAGTTATGCGTCTCACATTTATTTTTAGTTAATCATACAGTATACAGTAATCTAGATCCGCTGCTGAGGTGAGGTCAACTCCAAAGACTGTAGACTGTCAATAGCCCAGATCCACCTTGAATGCAATACGGAAATTCTGGTGGATCTGGGCTCCAGTACATTATCTCCTACATAAGAAATAGGCTCTCACCTTTTGTACATTCCTGAGTAAGGCTCCACGCAAGCTGACTGTGTTGTGATTCAGGATCATCATTGCTCTCCAATGGATAAGATTTCTTGAGTTTAACTTGAACTGCTGATCCATTTGCATTCATCCAACTGGGTTTACTAAAGATAGAGTGATTTTTCATCAAAGCATTGCAATAAACACTATTTGATGACCACAGTGACCATACCGTGCTTTTGATGCAGTTTTCATTTTGTCTTCACGATCGTCGAGGCTGAAACCAGTAGATTCCTCAGCATAGAAGCCAGTAGTAACAGGAAGTAAAGAATAACTGAGCCTCTGCGACTACGACTGATAGCACTGAGCCTCTGCGGCTATCAGTCATAGCATGTACACCTAGGTAGGGTTTTGGTGTACTTGCTATTCAAGTCTGACACCATATTTTTGAAAGCTCTGGACGTTATATAAAAACGCAAAATAAATTGCTAAACAATTATACACAGTATTATTCAAAATATTAATGATTTGAACAAGACTCTATAATCAGAGCTGTGCTAAGACACTGATTTTCAAGCTATAATTCATCACACGTCAAGTCTAAAGTAAATACTGCTTCACAATTCAAGTCAACAAGTAAATCAAGTCATAAGTCAAAATCTAATGACGTGCAATGGTAGATGATGTCTTGAGTCTCCCTAGCAAATTCTCAAGTCATTTTGACTGGGTAAGTCTCCAGTTACTCAAGTCACCAGTCTATTTCTGATGTTGATTGAAGCAAAAACATTTTCCTCGTACAGTGGCTTTACAATAATACGCTTAAAACTTATCCCATTTTCCTGAGCTTTTTTAAAGCACTAGTTTTCTCAAATGGAGGTTCATGAAGATTGATTTCGACTTGATAAATTGGCTTGAAATACAAACAAATCAATACACAATGAACTGGTCAATTAAAGTCTTTGATAGCATCAAGCAAGCGGATTTTGCTAATTTGTGACTGAGTCTTTGATAATGCACACAGCTCTGCTTAAAACATTTTTCCACTAAAATATCCATGTGTAGCGTAATCCACCAAATTTTTCTTTCCTTTTTTTAAGCAGATCACATACTGGTGACCAATCAAGCGCTCGAGTACCTATAACATGGTGTATGTTTGGACAATCCTGCCTTCCGTTTTCCTTGCCTCACTTCCTCTTTTGCCTCCTGGATAGGCTTACTTACTTGCCACAACTTTTTTTTGAGGTGTTGTGAAGCTGGTACCAGATAATCATTACTAAAAAAGAGGATGTAGGGATATATGCACTCTTAATGTTCCCGATGCCAAGTCATGTCGCAAGTCTAACATCCATTTACATCAATAAGATTTTCGGCTCCAACAACCCATACAGCAATCAACTAAGACAAAACAGTGTTGAAAGAAATACACAAACTAGTAGCCTTTAATCTCTTCTCTAATTGTATTGAGTAGTGATGTAATATGCTGATCAACAGCTGACTGTGTAAGGTGCAGGTATATACTTCTTATACTGTAGAACATGATTACATAGCGACAAACTAACAACAGAGAAAAGAGTGATGAAAAATTGTTGCTATCATTAGATTGCACACTAGAAGTTACACCTTTTAAAGAAATTTTCTTCTCATTTAGGGGATCACAATAATTTTGATTTTTTGAGGAGTTTGAAGAAAATGCTAAATTTCTTTTGCGATCAAATCTGGTTCTGCAGTAGTTGCTGAGCAATTGCAGCTTTGTGCAAAGTGCCTTTATGAATGAATATACATGAACTTGTTCCCCTGCAGGTGAGCACGATTCCAAATACTGGGCAGTGGTTGAGGGTGGCTGGAAACCTATCTACTGTAAAACCGGATTTGATAGTCTAACGGCTGCGAAAATAGTGACAAAAAATTATGACTGTTGTTGGAATTCGCTAAGAATTATACCCATTGTGCCAAATATAGGAGTTGTCTTCTCATTTATGTGATCAGTATCATTAGATCACTATCCTTTTCATTTCTTGATGATTTTGAAGGAAATGCTAACATTTGTGGCGCTATCAAATCCAGTTTTACTCTATTATGTACAGCCAGCCATCCAAATTTGCATTTTCTACTATGCAGTGAAACTGGCTTGGGTTGCCACTATCAAAATAATACAAACCCAAATATTTTAGTGGACGAAAGATTATAGTGTTTGACTCGAAACAGCAAAATTTTTACTAATAGCACCTAGAATTGTTACCTATTTCCTTCAAGCTTGTACATAACATAAAGATCTATCAAAATTATAGCGTTCAAGGTTTTCTTTGAGTCGCTATTATAGGCATTATTGTGAGGTTGTATAAATATTTGGGTTTACAGTTCTTAGAAGTGTATGTTACTGAAATTTTGTTCCCTCTGATTAAGTAAGCCAGTATCAATTGCTATAGGCTTACGTAAATACTGATTACAATGGAGTCAACTCTGATCAATTGTAGGTGGAAGCGGCATTTGACGTTCAAGCTGAATATCACAAGGTAGAACTAGATACTGACGTGATGCAACTGTGAATGAATTTGAGAGTGGAAGATAGGTACTTACTGAGCAGCATTATTCTTGATGATGGCACTCTGCAAGAAATAAAACCCTTCAACAGCCACATATCAGCGTGCATATTAGGGAGTATATTCAAGGCAATGAAACACATACAGCTGACTCAGATGTAATGGGATTCTCTTCATTGATTTGTAGCAAAACCCGATCAAACAGCTCCTCGTAGTCCTCATCTGTCATCCTTCTGGAGCTTGATTCCTGAAAGCAATAGCTGCTGATCATACAAACTCAATTAATTTACAGCGTTTGACGCATTTACCACCACTCATTTAATTGAACTAACTTTGATTACCTAAAATAAGGCTTTCTACAAATAAAGGAATCAGAAAAGCACTATGTACTACTGTAAGTTGGTGTGTTAACAAAAATGCCACAAGAAAGAAAAGCCAAGAGAGGCTCAAAGTTCAACTCAGACTTGGGCTTGAGGTTGTTTAGCTTTTCAACAAGAAAAAATCACAAAAACTCTGGGTGTTAAATGGGTAAACATGGTATTGCTCATGTGAAGTTAAAAGCATTTTATAAGCATGAATGATAATTGTACTTGTATCATACTTATTGCGGGATAAGCTATAATGGGAAAGGGAGTGGGAGGGAGAAGGAGATGAGGGGAGGGAGGAAGAGAAGAGGGAGTGGAGGGAGAGAAAAGGGAAGAGAGG
>ERZ1740065.3070-NODE-3070-length-10432-cov-11.683242_pt1 | contig 10432 bp, 10 predicted proteins | sample MGYA00581738_ERZ1740065 | MGnify/ENA primary metagenome ERZ1740065 (study PRJEB43018, sample SAMN04849749) | marine metagenome | isolation source: floating plastic debris | place: Pacific Ocean | collected 2008-09-01 | study: EMG produced TPA metagenomics...
TCTCTCTCTCTCTCTCTCTCTCTCTCTCTCTCTCTCTCTCTCTCTCTCTCTGAATTTTTGCTGTTTTAAAAGTGAGAGGCGTGGACCTGCAGAGGCTTTGCGTCATGTGTGGCTCAAGAGAGCGTCTGCTGACAACAATGGCACCCCGTTGGATCTGGAGGCCATGAAGGCGTTCCTCACTAGAGATGAACAAAAACCCACCAAGGCTAGTAATAGTTATATGATACTGTAGAACCGGATTTGATAGCGACAGAAAATGGCAGAAATCTAATAATAGTGACCCCATGAATGAGAAGACAACTCCTATATAAGGTATAATGGCCATAGTTTCTGTAGCACAGTCTAATGATAGCAATTAATTTTTTGCTGCTTTTTTTGCTATGGTTAGACCGTTGCCATGAAATCCGCTTCTACAGTATGCCAACTTAAATAATGTCAGGTGATCTCATTGACTGACCTTTGAACCTGAACAGAAGTCTACCATGATCAATGATGAGCATGCTGCTGAAGCAGAAGTCATAAGGGAGAAGTGTGTAACTGCTGCGGAGGAGGCGTGGCTGATCGATTGGTTCTCAAACTATAAACATGATCACAATACGTACCTTGTACCTGTACGTGACCTTGACCTTCCATTGAGGCTGCGTGAATACAGGAAGACCTTCGCGCAGGTTCGTACTGATGGATCTATGTCAATTTAAATGTCCTACACTCAGTCCTAGATTGAAACTTTGAATCTTGAATAGGCTGGAGATGATGATGCGAAGGAGACCATAGTAAGAATCAATGTTGTCGTCTGCTTTGATGTGTTTGGCATTGTTTTGTCAATACTATTTGTCTCCCACGATCATGGCGCCAACTTGAGAATTTTGATTATTTGCTGGACACCACTGCCTTTGTTTTCAGGATGTCGCGGATGAATATGACATGCACTGGTCAAGAAGGACGCTGCGCACTCGTGAGCTGCCCGGCACCTCTGAGGAGGAGGTTATGAAAGTCAAACTGACCAGAGATGACCTAATTAAATTGGCCAATCAGGGATTAGCTCACATTGAGAAAATGGCTTCCGAAGCTGCTGCTGCACCCAGCCAAAATAAATGTCAGTCGTTTTGTATTTCAAATTATGGCGTTGGTACCTCACAGTACTTTTCTCCTCAAAGCTTTTTTCTGTTTTCCAGTGCCCTTTATATTCCGGCGTAAACTGGAGACAACTCCTTACTGTGTCGGTGAGATGGCCGTCATGGAGTGTAAGGTAGAAGGAGATGACTCCAGTACACGGGCCTACTGGTACCGTAATGATGAGCTACTGATGGAAGACGTGGAGAAGAACACAGTGCTTGTCAGGTGACCTGTATGCCATTATCTCATAGAGCGTATCATCTATGTTTATAACATTATTGCACCATTGACTTCAACCTATCAGTACATTTGATCACTATACAGTGCAAGTACCTTGTCAGAACTCCAGGTCTATGAGTAATGCAATTTACAGTGACAGATTCACCTTCTCTTATGCCAAAGATGGCAAACAAAGATTGGTGATTAAAAGTGCTGTGCCTTCGGACGCGGGCGTCTACAAATGCCAGCTTCGTGGTAAAGACAGCGCCTCCCTGGCGACTAAGGCTAGACTGCTGGTCGGAGGTAAGCATCACTCAATCATTCAGCATTGGCATTCGGCATTCGGCATTCGGCATTCAGTACATTAGCCCCTGTTATTTGATAGACGTACCTGATATGCCTGGACGACCTGTCGCCTCAAAGATATGGGACTGCCAAGTCTACCTCGTCTGGTCTGAGCCCGTCCACAACGGTAACAGTCCTATCAGACACTACAGAGTCGACTGCAGACCTCAAGGTAAAGGGAGGACAACTCCTATTGCTGCTCTGTTTGGCCTAGGATTGATCTGATTATATGATATTGTGCACTATGGTTACTGACCTGACCTTGACCTCTGGTGTTGACGTGCCGGCAGGTGGAGAGCGGTGGATTGTGTGTCACTTCACGCAGTGCTGCTCCGCTGTGATTGATGGACTTTCTCCAGTGACCATCTACAGATTCCGCGTCTCCGCCATCAATGACTTCGGCTACAGCTCCTACAGCTGGGCGTCGCCAGAAATCAGAACTCACAAGGAGGGTGAGTTGTCGACTCCTGTTTATGCCCTCGCTCCTATCTAGTAGCCCTGACCACACAATGGAACACACTAACCACACGCTACAACCCGCAACCCACCACTACCACACTACCAAACAATCTACAGCTGTGTCGAACACGATCTGAAACGTTGAACGCATGAAAAAATGCTGGGAAACGCTAAGCTTCATCGTAGACAAGAGTAATTTTCCTGGAGTATATACGTATGATAGTGACGGAGTGTTCAATCGCAGTCGTCGAATGTTCACTATCCTTATCATTCCACTTAGTTCTGCAAAATTTTGGAATTTTTTTTGGAAAACTATCGCCTTCGGGTACGTCGATAGTGTAAACAGATGAGCTCTGACTCCACTGTACTGTAGAGCCGGATTTGATAGCAACGGTCTAACGGCCGCGAGAATAGCGACGAGAAATGATCGCTACCATTGGAATTCGCTATAGAAATTACACCCTTTATACCTTATATAGGAGTTGCCTTCCCATATATGGAATTACTATCTTTAGATCGCTATCATTTTTATTTCCGGATGATTTTGAAGGAAACGCTAAGATTTCTGTTGCTATCAAATCCGGTTCCGCAGTATTTTAAATTGAAATATATTTCTCTAAACCTCTGAGATATACGAGCGATACTGTCAGTTGATCTTATGTCATCAGGTACATCGGAAGTCTCCTACACTGCGGACATGGACCAGTCTATCAAGTTTAGCCTCACTCCACCTGTGGAAGGAGCTGGGGCTGGGCTGGAGGTGCCTCTCATATCGCCAGTACAGAGTCGAAGGAGCTCAGTCTGCGATAACATTGAAGACATCTCAGTCAACAATGGCCGAGCAGCTGACCTCTACAGATTCACGGATCAAATTGTGCAGAGGTCAGTGACAATGACTGACTCATCCTATGCCAGATCAAAGACCCTTTGTAAGATGGTATGGCGGTAAGGAAAAATGCAATGTATATGTACTCAGCCTGTATCACTACGCCTTGTCATCTTAGAAAGGTGAGGGGATGGTGTATTCATGAAGTTTGCTGTTTCCTTGTCCGCACAGTTTCAGCAATGGTGCCCTGTACAAGTGCAGTCGAAAGGACACCAAACGCCAGTATGTCGCATCAGTCAGAGGACACACCGATACCGCTGAGAAGGAGTTGTCTTTCCTTAAGAGTCTGCAGCACAATCACATCCTGCGGCTGTTTGATTTGTACGACGGGCCGACTCAGTACATGCTGGTCTTCCATTCGGTTAGCAGCGAGAATATTCTCCAGAGGCTGGCTCGCAAAGCCACTTACACTGAGAGTACGTGACATTTACTTCTGACTCTGACCTTGGCTTTGACCTTCTTAGTCTTCTTAGTCTTCAAAGTCTCCGCTATACGGAACACACTCCATGCTTCACATATTTCAGGATTCGTGACGGAAACCGTTGCTCAGCTTTGTAATGCAGTGGAGTACCTCCACCACAAAGACATCATTCACGGAGTTGTCCACCCTTACAACATTGTCATGTCATCGATGAATGGCAATCGTTGTGTTCTTACCAACTTCTCTCAGGCGAGGAAGTCTGATGAAGCAGCAATCCCTGCTGCATCAGTCTTCACTGAGTTTCTGGGTAAGTTTTAACATATCTTTAGCATAGTCTTGAACTGTCAGTTCAGTTTCAATGTGAATCGCACATTTTTCCAGCTCCAGAAGTTGTGATGCAAGAGGTCATCACCAAAGACACTGACGTCTGGGGAATTGGACTCTGCACTCTAGTCCTGTAAGTCTGACTCTAAACAATAGCCTAGTTCTACGAAACGGATGGGAATGAGGAATGCCATCGCTCATAAAGAGATTGTGTTTCTTACACTGCAAACTATCACTTCACTTTTGTGCAGCTAGAGAAGGCATGATGACATCACTGATGATTGTGACTAGATAGTGGAATGAGCTGTCACACATGTATACAAGGTTTTTGAGTGATGAAGAGGCATATAGGTGCCCCTCCTCACATTCCTTTGTCCCATAATCTCTGTAGATTTTAATGAACTATTTTATTAGCGTAAAATTGCACAGAAATGTGACTTGAATTGAGATGTCACCTAATTTAGCTCTTGTGGCCTTCTATAATGGAGCCTAGATGCATAGCTAGTGTGAATGATATGACAACGGAAATGAGTAAAGTGGATTCAGTTGACTCATGGCATTCAAACTGCCAGTTGATGCAGTTGTCAAGTAAAAGTGTTGCTTAGATGAAACTGTGACCAGAAAGCGTTTGACACTAAATATCTTGCATTTGGCGGGATTGAGGCCTGTGAATTTGAACAGGGATTCCATTCCTGCTAAAGGAGGCTGTAGTTTTCTTACAGGAACTGCGTTCATCTCATTCCCCCTCGTTCTTCCTCATTCTCACTCAATCCAACCCCTGCTGACTACAAATGAAAGCATTACTGCATGTTTATACAATTTTGTTGGCAGAATTTTGACAATTTCAATACTTGTAGCTATTGTGTTGTACATACAATGCATATATGCATGTCTACGATGATTTGCTGAATGCCAGATTTCACTTCCTGGTACCGTTTCCTCGATGTCTTTGCCAATCTTACAGGCTGAGTGGCAAGTCGCCATTCCACGGTGAGAGCGATGAAGAGACGATCAGTAAGATCCAGTACCTCCGCTTTAGGATATCAAGCGTCCATCCCAGCTCCTCCGAAATGTCCCACAAATTCATATACAACTGCCTCAAGCGTGTCCCCAGGTAAATAGCATCCAAGAGAGGGCAACTCCTTATCTTAGTGATTAGGAATGAATATCCGTTATGTAAACAAAGTTGACTCCGGAGAGTTTTGGGTGTCATAGACGACCATCGTCTTTGATAAAAGAATGCTGGTGGAGACATGGAGTGTCACTGGCTTGTCAGCGGCAGACTTAAGAAAAGCGGAAGCCCTATGATGTAGCTGCAGCTGATGTGTATCCTGAAGTTTAACACTAGATAGCAAACTGCCAAAAAGCAGATGGAATGAGACAGCTTGATAGAGGGATGGCCAAAAAGCTGAATAACTCTGCCAGACCCACTTCCGGGCACCTTTGCGCTAACTGCAGTCATACAGGAACAATGTGTAGTTAAAGGTCAAGGGGGTCATGCGATGTATCAACATGGATATCAATCTTGATATTGAGTTCTCATGAACTTAGACACTGATTCCTAGTCTCTACTTCATTTCAGCAACAGGTTGGATGTCAATGGAGCTGTCGATCATCCATGGCTAGATATTGGCCACACCATCAAGCTGAAGACTGATGAAACGGTTTTCCCTGCTGTTGCGTTCTCTGCCCTGGTTGATCGGTTGGACGCACTGAGGAGGGAAGCAATCAAGTGTGAGCCGGTTGTTTGGTAGTGGCAAAGCTGAAACCTATTCACTTTCCTGATCGTCATGGAAACGCTCTTCGCCTTGCGGAACAATGCCTTGTGGCAGTGCCGTGTGTGTAAATATGTGCCTTGCGCTTTCTGTTTGTTGGTTACCGTAGTAACTCTCGTACACACACTGCTATGCTGTATGGACGAAGCGGCGTGAGTAATGAACCTTGCTGAGTATCGGATGGACAATCACCTAGCAAGAACCTGGCAACCCTCTATATACAATCAAATATCTGAACTTAAGTAATTGCCGGAACTAGTTCGTATCTTCTAGGAGCAACCTTCATTTCATGAGCATTCTAAATGTAGTTGTTGGGAGTGTCTTCTTCCCTACAGTTTATCTATCGTGTCATCACCATCATCTATCTAAGCGTAGTGAATGCTTAGTCGGCCATACTGCTGTGTCTAATAGTCAACTTTCGCGTGTATCAACTTCGATCAGTATTTTCCTAAATCTCTCCCGCCTGCAGACTGTATTTCTCCGTAACGAATAAACTAATAACTGCACCCAACTCTTTCTTGGCTCGTGATATTCAACCGCAAGAGGATCAGCATGTTTGTCTCCTCTGTGCCGGCGGCTGTACTATTTATTCTCTTATCACCCCAGCCTTAGCAGTGGCCGCTATGACAGTACGTACTCGGACAGCTAATCCACCACACTGGATCGGCACTCTAACCACCCAGCCACCTTATCTACAGTTCACTTTGCAAATCTCTGTACACAACAAACAAGGGCGTTCACCTATCAGAAATTGTCTTCTCTTTCCCTCTGCTTAGCTCACTCGCAGCAGCGCTGTACAAGGCTGAGTGGATCGGATTACAATGCAGGCATACTTGAATCAGTAGAGCTGTTTGTTAAGCTGACCTCATATCCAAATAAGGGCAGCGCTAATGACTTAGCCCATAGCTTTGCTCTGTTACATCAGTCGTAATGAAATGCTAATTGTAGTCTTAGATCCTCTCTTCTATCATTGCCGGCTATGAAGATGAAACCACGAACTGAGTTTTTCTATACATTATTTCAAACATCTCTCGACTAGAAGCGTATCGAGGAGTTTTTTAGCTATGCCCATGAAACAGTGTTGTTGTGTGGAATGAATAGTCTGTCATGCTACAACTATCATTTTAGACTGTATCAGACAGACCTCCTTTATTATTGTCAGGTGAACTTGAAGTTCTCCCCGGTGCTCTCACTACTAAATTAGCTTTAAAAAGTTTCTACAATGATTCATCAACGCCGGCTTACGCTGGCAAGTGCGCGCGCTATCGCTTTACTTATAGACGGGGTAATTCCGTAATATGATTGGTCATGCAAAAACGCTCTAGCCAATTAGCTGGTTTGTTGTTTTATTTCAGCGGTATGGCGGCGTATGATCACCATGGGATAAGCTGCGCGACTCGGAGCACTCACGTTAGTAGGCTGCTGTTTCCTGCAGTAGAGAGAGTAACTGGTGTCCAGATCAGTATTTATAGACTGTACTTGTATATATGGACTTGAATACTCGAATCAATAAGCCGTCGTAAGTTATTCTCTACTTTTATGTGAATGAGCTCTTTCAATGTCAAAGTAAGAAACGGTCAATCGCCGAATTCTTCGTCGCAAAATTTTCATGTTTTTCTTCTTAAGTTTGACATAATGTTGTAAAAACCGAAGCTAGTCTAAGTTCGAGAGTTTTTGACCTATTAGTTGCCGGGCAGTATCAAATTATACCTTCGGTTCATCTAAGCTTTCTAACAAACTGAGCGTCATACTAGGTCAGTAAATATTTGAATACGAATGTTTGGGCTCTTTTCGAGTATGTGTGAAAGGTGACGCACGATTACTCTACTGAATGAATTAGGGAAGATTGAGGACATAGGGAACTGCTTGGTTCTGTGCTTTAGTCGTGCGGTAGTAGCCCATATTACCTCCTTTTGATAGCTAATGTTTAGATTCTTTTGTTAGTGATCAATACTGATGAAGATTGATAGACAATTTGAATATCCAAGTTCTCATTTCAGTCTCATGCAGCCATGCATTATGTATGCACTTGTATCATTTAATCGCTGTTTCAGGCATTGAACTACTTAAACTCGGCAGTCAGTGGCCAAGCAGCGGTGTGCGCTGTCTATCATGGATTACGCTGCTCTCCTACTACTTGGGTTATGTATTTACACTACACAAGCGATTAGCTATGATGGTACGGCAGCGTCATGGACCAGCTATGAGAAATTGAATTTGTGTCCCAACGCAGATGCGTCCCTCTACCTCACGTTTAAGACGGAGGAGAGAGACGGGCTGATCGCTTACATGGACGATGGTGGTCAGTCGGACTATCTGATGGTCCTGTTGAAGAACGGACGTGTCACGCTAAAGTACAAATTCGGGGAGGGCGCCGATGAAACGGTGTTTGAGCGGTCAGACTATGACGTGACGCTCAACTCTGAGACTTCGATCGCCATCACCAGGCAAAGGATGACGATGAAGTTAGAGATAGAAGGCGATCAGGGCACACTTCACCAGATCGCCAACTTTGGCTCCGATCTCTGTTTTGGCGACTGTCTCGATGGTTATGCCATGTCACCGAAGATCAGTCAGCTGTACGTAGGTGGTGTACCCGCTGCCATGAAATCTCAGCGTCTCACCGGCGTCCCGTCATTTACTGGAGAAATTTATAACCTTGAATACAAGAACTGCGACTGCCGACCATCCAACCCCCTCGTTGTCAGTGTGGGAGAGGCGCTGACGGAATCAGCTCCTCAGGACCCATGCTTCAACAAGACAACCGCCGAGCCAGGATCGGGCTGTGTATGCCGCGGAGATCGTCAGAGCAACACGTGCTCGTGTGGATACGAATGCATCAGTACCTGCACACGTAAGTTATAGCGCTGCTCCTACAAACTGCTGCCTCACCTGACACCTATGACACACTCATACAAACAAGCTGATAGACAATCTCTGCTGCTATGACTCAACTAAGACATAGCCCCGAGTCAACTGTTTTTAAGTAGCTCATTGTATCGGAGGGTAGAGTGCCACCCAGTTAGCAGCACCTCTCGGTACACTAGGCAGGGTCAGCAACAGGAAGCCACTGAGTTTTCATAAGTTTAGTAAAGCGGTCGCAGTGTTTCCTGTCTGCGCAAGTATGTCTGCTGCTGTTATGACAGACTCAATCAAACGCCCACCTCTTGTATCACCTTGGGGTTGAAGTTTCGTTTCACAGTCACCTACCAATTGATGTCGCTGTCGCGAGATTGTTAATTCGATTAACTGACTAGTTACATCGATTAGTGTGTAGCGGGAGGGGTGAGTGGGACTGCATTGACTGAACACGGCATTGTCTCTGACCAGTGGGCAGTAATGTAATCGAACTAATCCCTATAACTCCCATAAACGCTCAAATCTAACTTCTCTTTTACAACTGAAGATAAACTTGCACTCATTGGCTGCTGCTGTTTGATGTGCTAACAGGTGCACCCCTGGGTGTATGAGATGTGCGTTGTATCTCACCGGCTCGGCTGGTCTGCTTGTCATTGTCACGGCATCCATCTCTCAGGAATCTGATTCCACTACTATCCTGTACTCATTACTGAGATAGTAGAGAGAGAGAGAGAAGGGAGGGAGTAGAGAGGGAGTAGAGAGAGTAGGGAGGGAGTAGAGAGTATGTAGAGGGAGAATAGAGAAAGTAGAAAGTAGAAACGTAGAAGAGGGAGTAGGGAGGGAGTATAGAGGGAGTAGAGACGGAGTAGAGAGGGAGTGGAGGGAGTAGAGAGTAGGGAGGGAGTAGAGAGAGTAGCGAGAGAGTAGGGCGAAAGTAGACGATCTTTCGTTGATTCATAGGTATCTACTGTGTCTTAATGCCTGCCAGTAATAACAGCAGTATACCTGTTTACCAGTGGGCTCTGTTTGCTCATCTCACCTATCACTTTTCATCCATGGGTGAAGTTATGTAACCTACTGAAAACTAGTCAGCCAGACTGGGCCATGTGCTCAGTCTGGCCCCAGTATTGTGTTCTAGCGATTGTGTTGTTGTTCTGTAAACGGTAAATGCCAATTTAGTTGGCTTTCAATTAACAGCGTAATGAATCGCACCAACAAACGGATTGTTGCAACAAAGTTTTTGTTAAAAGCTCCTGTGCTCAGCACAACTGCGAGTACTTTGCTGTCAGTACAAGGCGTTCAGACAATCAGGCGTAATTGTGATCATTTTTTATTGTGTCTCATCTCATGAACTCTCCGACAACAATACCCGAACAAAGGGAGGAGAAACGTGTGCATAATGATATTGTCGGAGCGTCTGCACTATCATTCACCATAGGCCACCCACTCCTCATCGTTTTGTTGAATGAAAGTTATGAGAGACGTGTCATTGGGAGTAGTGATTGTTGCTATGGTAGCGTGGCAAACCCGTGTCACACACGCGGTAATGGTGGGTGCCATGGTGAAGTCTCCATGGCACGCCGGCGTCCTGTAGTACTAGCAGCCGAGAGCGGATGCTGCCTCTATCTATCTCTCTATCTCCCACTCTATCAGATCTCAGTCTCTCGCACTAATTGGCTTGGTTGTTGCATGAATCACGAGATGTAGGAACTTTGCAGCATTTGTATGGAGCGTCTGGCATTGCTGGACGTAAACTGAACACGCATCTCTCCTTCAGTTCAGTGTTTAGAGCCCCGACCTTGTACTTGTGTAAACCAATATTTGACTAGGCATATAATAATGCAACTTCTGCTCTGACAGCGGCTGTAAAAATAGCTGCTCAATCGCAGGTAAATCCTCTGACATTCCGCTCTACACCGCTACAGGCCATTAGGATTCTTTACTGCGACCTGCATATCGTCATGACGACCGGCTTTCCCCTTACTAGGCGACCGGTCACCGGTAGAATCGCTCTGATGCAGAGTTTAT
>ERZ1740065.3071-NODE-3071-length-10431-cov-11.616133_pt1 | contig 10431 bp, 11 predicted proteins | sample MGYA00581738_ERZ1740065 | MGnify/ENA primary metagenome ERZ1740065 (study PRJEB43018, sample SAMN04849749) | marine metagenome | isolation source: floating plastic debris | place: Pacific Ocean | collected 2008-09-01 | study: EMG produced TPA metagenomics...
TTTGTGTTTGGTGTTTGGAGTGAGGAGTGAGGAGAGAGGAGTGAGAGTGGGGACAGCAAGAAAGGGAGAGGCAGAGAGAGGCAGAGAGACGCAGAGAGATGTAGAGAGAGAGAGAAAGACGAGAGGGAGGGAGGGAGATGAAAAGAGCGAGGAGGGTGAAGGAGGGAGAAGGAAAGAAGAAATGCAGAGGGAAGGAGAGAGGTAAATGAAGGAAATAGAGAGAAAGGAGGGTGAGATGGCGGAAGGGAGATGGCAAGGGAGAGAAAGTAAAGGTGAGCATAGTACTGATAGCATCAGTACCAGCAGTAGGGGTGGGCAATAGTGATGTCAGCTTGCTTTGTCCCACTAGACTAAATTCCCTCTATTACTAATCATCCACCATGGGGGGGGGAGGCAGCAGTACCTGAAATCTTTATCAAAGTGTCTCAGGTCTATCTGGGTGGCATCAGATGCAGAGCTCTCACCAGAGACCCCCTGCTTCTTCTTGATGAGACTCAAGCCATCGCCAGAATCTTCCTCCTAATGGGATTCACAGGTCTGTGACAGATCAGTTATCACGCTAGCATCGAGCTGAGGTGGTCTGCTTTCCATCACAACAATCCACAAGCATCATTACCACCAGAATTATGTAACTTTCTACAGCATTAGGAATGAATATTTCTCAAAATTACTATGAAATTTCGAACAAGCCAAGTCCGATGCACCTGCAGCACACAAATAATATGTTCATGACATGTGGGTTGCGTGTCACCAGTATTGTACTGTCAGTGGATAAGTATAGATGGCAGAAGTTAATGTCAGCTTAGGGCTGGGTAATTGATCATTGCATGACTCAAAAATCTGTCTAGAGTAAGTAAGGCTCGGCTGTTACATAATAGATAGTACAATCCGAATCATTATTTCAACTCTGGAGTTCACCACATCAACATCGTATTTAAGAATTGATTTATCCGGAGGGAGAATTGAATAATTCATGCGAGTGTATCACTCGCTGATTGAATAAAAACCCTGAGCTTGATGGGAGAGGGTAAGCAAAGCAGCCGAGAGGAGATGGTGTAGCTTGTGTTTTACGGTCAGAGCCTTCCGTTGGGGGCATTTACAGGGAGCCCATATGACTGCGATTGTTAGCCCAGTTGATCATTAAACTCGGAGCAACTTTGATTACAACCCGAACATAAAACAGCCTTCCCTCTCATTAAACTCCGTCAGTAACAGCGCCGGGAATATACAACCATATTAAACACTACATTTCCTGTTTTCACAGGCCTTACAAGGCCAGTAGCCCTGGGTTTGAAAGTGTTGCTAGACTGCAGTTTTAGCCTCTTCAGCTTGTCATAAAAGCTGAACTTCGATGCCTCAACAATACATGCAGCCATAAAAGCCGCCATGCAGTAACAAGTTCACCTGTGACAAGTTTAACGCAGGCAGCCTAACCTGCACTGTGGCGAGGATATCAGGTCGCCTTTTGGACACTTTCTGCTGCAGCACACTTTTCACCTTGTCCAGCTCCTCGGTCAGATTGCCTACCTCCGTCTGCTTACTGAGTAATGCCTCCTTGACCTCGGAATATCTCGTCTTGTAGTCCTCATTCTCCCTCTACATCAATTTTACATAGACATCAATGCAGATCATGATTGGTGGCAATGCTTCCTTCTGCTATCTGTAAAGCTTCCAATGTTAAGGTGGCGGGTAAGGATGTTCAAGACTCAGGATGTTCAAGACTCGAGTACATTACAACACAAACAGATATACAGATCTGCGTAGGTACATGCGAGTAATCTGGTAAACAACCACTAGGCAGCATCTCGTACAAACTCATTCTACGGCTCTCCTACACATGGATCGCTTTCATACAGTGACGATGTCTACACACTCTACACTCTACATGCAGTGACGAGCCATGTACCTTCAGCAGCTCAATCTGGTCGTTCAAATCTGACAGCACTTTCTGTACTGTGGCCGGATTGCACTTCTCTCCATCCAGGTTGATTCGGCCGTTATGATTCCCCATTGCAGTCCAGTCACACCTCTGCACCTCCACAGCACACCGTTTACACCGATCGCCACATAGCTGGCTCACTGCAGTATACTGAGTTTGTCTCCTGCTCGATCTCCAACCTGCCTGCTTCGAGGAAGCCTCACTTTGTACAGATAGCCAAGGGTAAACATCTGTAGCCTATGACCGTTCAGTAAATGTTTGCTTTAAGCTGATTGGATGATATCGATCCACAGTGGTCATTAGGAGTGTAAAATTGCTAGGAAGTAAATGATGAGTCCGTAAAGTGAAAACTCACCTCTCACTGGCAGACCTTGACTCACCTCTCACTGGCAGACCTTGACTCACCTATCACTGGCAGACCTTGACTCACCACTTGCTGGAAGTAGCTAAAGATGGAGAGCTACTTAAGTAAGATGAATCTATGAAAGATCGGAAAGAGGAAATCAGATATCAGTGGAATGGTGTGTCGCTGGTAGGCAGTACATTAGCGCTTTCATCCTGTGGCCAAAGAAAGATATGACCACTTCATCATTGTGAAGCTGTTTTCTGGTACTAGTGTCTTTGTGGTCATTAATAAATGTAGCGATGCATTGGGTTTCATGATAGATCTATCCGTATCGTGAGCAGACAACTCCTCAACATGAAGTTTCCAGTAACAACAGCGAACTGAGTAACTGAGTGAACTTACTACACACTCACTCGACCAGACTTGGATCATTTAATATTACTCTAACACGCAATTATTTTTCCGTGAATTGAAAATTTTTGCTCTCGGTCACTAATTAGAAAATAATGTCAAGATATATTTGTATTATATTATTTATATGTTATTATCTTCTATGCCATCATACATAACTTGCTGAACCAAGATCATGTAAGATTGTAAGAAAAATTGTAAGATCGCAAATATTTTACTATATGCTAAATCACAAATATGGTCCATGCATAAAAATTCCGTGTAACAGTAATAATACTGGTAATAATACTAAAACAATAAAATGATAGTAAATTTAATACATTTGCTATTCCATACTTCAATGCCAAACATGAACGACTGAATGATTTCAGTGATGGCCTAGTCAGGGCTCACGAGAAAGCAGGTTCCTCACTGAAACTGTCCTCCCCACCTCAGCTCCAACAGTAAAAACTTGACAGCAACATCAGACTTGTCAAGTTCCTGAGTAAAAAAACCATACCACTTGGCAAGTCTGAGTGACATGAGCATGAATCATACATTACCGGTGGGAACCGATCAGGTAACTGGGACTGCTGCCACTACCATACACAGCCAGTCTCCCGTATATCAGCCGCCAGAACTTAGGGTCAAAATGACTATTATTGGTTTTCTAATATTCTCTTGCGGTTTATTGCTTACATCTTACTGAGCTGAGCTTAAATATGATAGAATCCTAGCTGTAGGAGGAAGGGGTTCCGTTTTATGACTTCTCCAGTATTTTCAGTCTGAAAGGTTGACAGGTATGGCAGCCACTAAGCGCTACTGTCAGACCTGTCAACCCTCCCATATTTCCCAGGAGACTCGAGTAATTTAGGTGGCAGAATTTGGGGTCAAAATTGTAATTATTGGTTTCCTAATGTTCTACTGTGGCTTATTAGATAGGTCTTGCTGAGCTGAGCTCAAATATGCTGGAATCTTAGCCTTAAGGGGTTTGAGCTATAGCTTCTCAAAGTTAAGAAAAATTGAATCTCCAGTATTTTCAACCTCAAATATCAACCAGTACAGCTACTGTCACTGTGAGCTGGGTGAGCCGGGTGAGCCGGGTGAGACACTACCATACATCAGCTGCGCTAGTCAGTAGCTGATAGGCAGTAGCTGATAGGCGCTTTATGATCAGACCGGCTGATTATAACTACTCAGCATGTATCAGTATGTGCGTATAGATTAGTAATTATTGCAAGGCATCTTTTCATGAATACAAGTGCGACACACGATACCGTGAAGTACATATTGTAACACTTACACTTCTCCAGTCAACGGAACCAACACAGGTAGTTATCAACAGATATAGATGCATGTCTGTACTCTCACAGCACCTATCCCTTTCTGAGAAACAGTATGGTTGTCCTCTTGCTTTCCTTAGTCTGATTTTACTACTAGCAGTGGCACTACAAGGAGATCAGAAATCTATGAAATTATGAATAAAAATCGAAAGAAATGTGTTCACTAGCGTAGCTGAGAGATGGAATTGTTTCGAACTATGAAAAGCTAGTCAACTTTGTGATGGTAAGAGTAGAGGAGTAGAGTAGAGTGGTGATCAGTGCGAGTAACAAAAACAGATGGAAAAGCAGAATAAAAGCCTATTACAATAGAATCCTCAGTATTTCTATTTTAAGATAGCATTAGCTCAATACTCCTTCATCTAAGCCTAGTCCTAAAGCGGCGACCAGCGACTGCAAATTGTACTGTTAGTAGCAGCAGCAGCAGCAGCAGCAGCAGCAGCAGCAGTAGTACTAACCTGCGCGTATAGGGTAATATTACTATAGCTGGTGAAAATGGGATGCAAACTAAATAGTAAATAACATAGTGCTCTACAGCACAGCAGCCCAGCTGTAATAGCAGTCTAGCTGGAGCAAGATATATGGGAATACTTATACTTACTGGTATATTCTTGTTATTATGCAGTTACTAGGTATTACTGGGGGCTACTCCATTATAGATATAATAATACATGTATATCTTCATTATCTTATGTCATACACGAGATGCGCTCTTTGGCTTTTGTAAAACGCGGGGAAAAGGCAGAAATGTAAAAATTAGATCGTCTAAAGAATGCAAGTACGCGCCAATCATATCGTACCTTGAAGCATCACAGCGACCAATCATTTTCCAGTCATCGCGCAAGATGGCAGCGTTCATAGTTTACTTGTTGCCGACTAATGATAATATTGATTTTTTCTCTCCACAGCAAATGCTGCTGACGATATCAGAGCGAAACTCTGATCCAGAACGAAGGTATGTAGTGCGGTATCTATGTGTTTATACGGTCTATATTAAGCCACTATTTTGCTTCTAATCATAATCAGTTCAGACAATTATTACCTTGCATATTGATAATCAACTGTTACTAAATTTGACGCTTATTGAATAGAGTAGAAAACTAACTTCGCACTCTAATACTCGTGGCATAGAAGCACACTAGGTAATTTTCAAATGTCCTTGATCTTACTGAATTCTTTAACTGAATTGCATGCAACGATTGTCTATAAGTAGTGATACTGTTACTAAATACTAAAACAGATCCATCCCTTTCACATATGTGCCCTCGCCTCCGTTTGGAACGCATTGATGATTCTAAATGCTTCTCGTCCCGTTATTATGTATATTCATACATATTGCATTTGTGTAGGCCTACCCAGATACATATACACACAGTATACATGCGTGTATATGCATCTCAACCTCCTCAGAAAGTGCTAAACTTATTATTTGATAGTCTCTATTTTTGTGCCTATACTCTACCCTTACGGCTAAAATCACTAGCAGCGTGTTGTATTTGAGTTCAGCAACATCTAGTAACCAAGTGGCCATTGATAAACTGGTGCTGACGTGTGTCTAAATCTGTGAGGCTCCTAGAGATAGTGAGATCTCATTTCATGCATGCTACCATCTGAAATTCTGATGTCATAGAGCTGTTAAAGAGTTGCTGTATTATTAGGGTTATTTTTTATGCCATACCTTACACTCTCCAATCTGTGTCTTTCCTATCTCTGATTCCTATCTCTGATTCCTATCTCTGATTCCTATCTCTGATTCCTATCTCTGATTAGAAGGCTGTGTTTGTTTTTTAGTGACTGCAGAGAAGATGAACGTGGCTGTGTATGTAGTGTGTGCGGCAGTAGTCGGTGCGTTGTCAGCACTCTACATGATTGAGATGACGCCTCAGTCAGAAGATGAACTAATAGAGCTAGGAAGTACTCAGGTACTCCTGATCGCTCAATGCAGCACAGTCTTCAAATACGTGTCGCACCTGTCCAACTACGCTCAGGTAAGATCGCCATGTAGTACCTGATGTATGCTAAGATTCATTTACAATCCTCGATATGCATACTATTAGATTGGCAGAAACTATTAGTAATGCAATATCGACGCATTACCAGCTGATTTTCACTTGTTCAAAATTGGGAGTTGTCCTCTCTTACAGGGCATAATTCCATATAAATTACAATGAAACTATGGTAAGATTGCTAAAGATTGAGCGATGGCACAGCTCTGACGGATTCTACTAGTGCTTGGATTGAGTAGCAACTCCAGATACATAATTACTTCTGGACACAGGATTAATCCAATCAGAATTAAATCGGTAATTGATTGTATGAGGAACTAATCTGCTATAACAAACTTACTTTACATCAGATTCTATTAGAGCTGGCCAATCACAAAGTCTCTCACTAACACTAAGCTAACCAATCACAGTAGATATTACTTTAATTCTTACCCAATGATTTTTCATGTTACTGTTATTATTACTATTATGATCAGTATTATTCTATGACAGTTGTTTCTATTCATAGTGGTTCCCTGGTATAACCAACATAACAGAAATACAGTTCGGCCCGATGGAGACAGGCAAACAGTTCGAGGAGATTGCCACATATCCTATTCTAGGTAATTTATTACTGTCCATCCTGATGATATGTAACTCTGGTTTGCTTCAGCCCAGACGTTTCCTGTGTTGAAGGTGACATCACGAGGCTGATATACGTGGCCGAGTACAGCCCACCAGAGAGAGTCCGGTTTATCTACGATGATTGGAACATGATCGAGGTCGCCATCACGGCTTCCCAGAAAACCGAGGATAGGTGTCGCATTGGTTTCCACGTCGGCACCAAACACACTAGCTATCTATATCATGTAAGTTGTGATGCTGATTTCATCTATGAGATCAACTTAGCAGGCGATCCAGATGTCTGCGATTGTGGCCTCGGTGTGAATATAGCATACTTGTGTCCGAGGAACTGAGGTTATCCTCTATATTTGTTAACTAATAGTTGCTTGTGAGCCTTCCATCATGCGATATAGTAGGATAGCTGATACGCTGCCTGCGTGATTCCATATAGATGCCATTGCAGTAGTTACGGATGACTGAATGGAGACTAGCTGCTCTGTACATATACTTTCCATCAGCAGCCCGGCCATTCTCGGTGTAGCGAACTATAAATAGTGCTGCATTTCTTAAAAATAATTAATCTCGATTAATCTTCCGATTAATAGTTTTAATCTTGAATTAATCTTATGTTAATCTTGCCACTATAAACTAATTCCTGAGCTTTAGAATTCACAGCAGTATCAGTGCTACCAGCTGCAGCGGCTGGCGTTGACATCACTGTAACGTCTTTGATGGGTCATTAGTAGTATTCAACTGCGCTGATGTCGAGTTTGCTTAGACAAATACGCAATCAGACTTGGTCACAGATATTTGTAGCATATTACTCTTGGTTTATCAGTGAGATTTACCCTCAAACTCATAAAATTAATCTTCCCACCAATTAATCTTGGTTAACCTTAGAATAGCTCGATTAAAACGTAGCACTGCTATAAACTATCAAACACTCTACTTCTATTTTTTGTAGATTTTTGTGGGATTCCCATACAGAGTTGTCTACTCCTTGCGAGGACGTCACGCGATGTTCACTATTAGATCCATGTTCAACAATGCTGGCATGGCTACAGGCCAGGGCGACTCCATAGCTATGTGACGACGCGACAGTGCCACCACCAAATACCCATATTAATCTCAAACAATAGAATTTCATCACCTTTCCTTTCCCATCTGTGATATCTGATAGATCGCCGATATTTACATATTAGTTTATGTTTACTGCCAGAGAAACTAGTGTCAATAGCGAGTGCCATAGTGCTGTCTGTAATCCGTCCATTCAGCTCTTCTTGTTTTCTGATAAATTTTTCAATACATCGCTGCCGCGGTGCATTGGTATCGTGCCTAATTGATTCTCGTTGCGTGCCTCATCTTTGGTCTCCTGTGATTAGTATTTGACCAATTAGTTGTCAGGGAAAACCGATGTGACAGGACAGTTCAATAGAGCCAGTGATGCAGTAGGAAAGCTTGAGTTGCCGTTGCCTGTACATCTTGGGAATGGTTGAATCAGCTGGTCCCAGCACAGCGACGGGCAGCCATGAGTTCACATACACTCGTCTGCTTTGTCTGCGCTGTCATCATGCTTGAAGGTATGCCATTTCCTATCTGATTCTATGACTGACTGTTTACTACTCTAATTATCTACATCTATCTAAAAGTTTCTTGTATCGTACCGTCGCATTTCAGAGCTTCTTGTGCCTCATGGAGACTAGAAGCCACTGCCCTCACTTTGTAAACAATCCTTTACACTCGCGCATGTGACAAACTAAATATCTGCTACCTCTCACTCTGTAGTGAAGTCTTGTACTAGAGACATGCCGAATCCAACTGTCACGGCCAACGTCGTCTCGTATCAAGACTGCGCAGGCATCAGGTGCTACAACGACGGAGTGTGCTCATCTCCACCACGACAACGCTGTCTCTGCAAGACTGGTTATGGCGGTGAAATGTGCACTGAATGTTAGTAAGATATTTAGTCAGACTATCGCTCAACATCGATATTTATCAACAGTTCTATTTCTCAGCGGTACAGTTTTTTAGCGGTACGGTTTGTCAGTGGTGCAGTTTGCCAGCAGTGCAGTTGTCTGTGAGACTATTTGTCGGTGGTACGGTTGCCAGCGGTACAGTTTGTCAGTGGTACAGTTTGTCAGCAGCACTATTTGTATGTAATACTAACCTATACAACTTTGATTTGGCAGTGGTGGATGGTGTCATGCCCAGATTTACTGGAGTGAGCTTTCTCCAGATCCGAATCGCTGCACAGCCGCTGGCCAGACAGCTTGTAGTCCATGTGGAGATAATCCCAAAGTCTGTTAGCGGATTGCTCTTCTACTCTGGACGTGTGAATGAGGATTTTGTTTCGCTTTCCTTTGTCAAGCAGAAGGTTATATTTAGGCAAGTATCTGGTATAATTCTTTGCGCATCACGTACCGTACCGGTATTAGCTGTATCATCGAGATGTTATTTCATTTTCATTATGTGTATCTTATTGTATTGTATACCTTTGTTTAGTCACGCTGTTTCTATTGTGTGATGATCTGACAAAGACCATCAGACTTGGTGTGGTTTGCGTATTGTTAGATACCATATTAGCATGAGTTTAAGAGGCCCTTGGTTGATCAATATCGCGGCACTACGCTCTGTAGATCATTTGTCAGCAAAGCAAATATCCCATGTGGCAAGCGGGTGAGCTACCTCCCATAGACATCGTAAAACCCATCGCTCATTTGATGTGTACGAGATGTACGCAAATCTACATGTCTGTGTATTATTTATATGGCCGCTGATCAACTATCTTTATGACGCCACTGTAGGGTGTGATGTTGTCCTCGAGTAAAAAATAGTTGAGTTTACGCAGGTATTTCACATGAATTATAAATAGTTTTAGCCTGAGGTACTCTTGCTGCAGGTACAATTGTGGATCTGGTGTGACTAGTATATCATCGCAGGGACGTCTGCGAATCAATACCTCTAATACCATCATATTCGGCCTGGAGGGCTGCAGTGGCTGGCTATCTATCAACCAAGAACCTGTCTCCACCTCCCTAAATACAGTAAGACCATATGACAAGACCCTAGACAAGATGGCTGCCTATAAGTTGCAGTAATCTCATCTCACTAACCGTTTGACAGGGAGAAATGAGCGAAGTTAATTTACCGGACAGCGTGTATATTGGAGGTCACAAACGGACAAATTCTATCGCCACACAGACAGATGTCCCGTCAGGCTTTGTCGGCTGTTTCCTGTCATTAGAAGTCAATGGAAGACGCATCGACCTGCACAACAAACCAAGCATTCGTAACGTCATCGACAGCCTGGATATAGGTGGGGAAATTGATCTCACAGCGTCTGTTTGCTGTAAAGTACGATTGAATAGTTGTTGTTACGTTGCCATAGTGACTGCTGTTATAACACTACAGATGATCATTTCACTCAAGTCCTTATTGGGTCAAAATGGTCCAATGGTATCAATTGCAGCATCTGTGAGCCATATTTCTGCCATACCAACACCAACCAAGATGTTTCACTATTACCCTACGAATGGTTTCCTTGTTCTTGTTTCCAGTTAGTACATACTCCCATTGCGGTTACTTGTCTTCTTCCTTTTTAGTGTATATTTTCTCAGGATAGGCTCGTAGTTATCACTTCGTTCTTCTATACCATTTAGTCGTGCCGGTGATGGCGGTCGTCCTTATATTGTTATCCTTCACTCCTGTGACCCATAAATGATAAATCTTAGGACCAGAAATACTGAGACTCAGCCTTTCTAAACTTTGATATTCCGTAGTTCAGGACCCTTACCCCCCCCCCATAAC
>ERZ1740065.3073-NODE-3073-length-10424-cov-12.467740_pt1 | contig 10424 bp, 7 predicted proteins | sample MGYA00581738_ERZ1740065 | MGnify/ENA primary metagenome ERZ1740065 (study PRJEB43018, sample SAMN04849749) | marine metagenome | isolation source: floating plastic debris | place: Pacific Ocean | collected 2008-09-01 | study: EMG produced TPA metagenomics...
CCCCCCCCCCCCCCCCCCCCCCCCCCCAGAACAGACTGAAGAAGTTTTCACTCCACATGAGGCTTTTCAATATTATACACATTGTAGAACTCGAAAAAAATCTAGAAATTTGCCAACAACAGATGATCTCAGACCGGCAACTCTGACACAATGAAACGGTGAATGGCTCCCTGTAACAGTACATATCATCATACACCCATTCAGTTAAAAATTCTTACCTTTGGCACTCTTTCACCACCATCCAGGGCTTTGGCTACGTTGTAGACATAGGACCTTGTGACACTGAGCTTTGTATACATGTCGGCCATCTTGCCTTGTAGAAGCTATCAGTTCGAAACCAAAGAGTATAAACAGCAAGATGCCATTCCAGCCTCCAGTAAGGAGTTCACAATAAACGAACTCTCACCTGATTGGTGCCGATCTTCTGACCGAACTGCTCCCTCTGGTGGGCGTAATCAAACGCTACGTCGCAGCAAGCCTGCATTAAGCTGCAATGATAAATGTGATGAGGGATTGATGGCCTCTCTAACAGACAGACACGAGCTGCCGCACCTTGGCTACTGCGATTGGCTGACCACACATCTCTGCGATTTTCAACTCAATTTGTGACAACGGCTCATATGACAATCCGAGAAATACCAGCAAGGATTTAAAAATTTACACTTCTAACCGTTGGAGACCATTTTTGTACAAAAAAAGAGCATCATTGCAGCAGAAACTTCTGCCAAGTTGAAACTTGGGCACATTTTGCTGATGAATTTTTAACTTTTGAATCTTATTCCATAAAATACAAGCACCATGTAGAACGGAATTATTTTACAAATTAGCAATTTTTGCGATCGAGGCGTTCACAAATTGTGTCAATGTGCATTTACTTTCGATGTCATTATCTATAACTAACGCTGAACCAAGAACGCAAAAAATTGTAAGATTGCAAATATTTTGCTACATGCTAAAACACATAAGAATTCCTATAGTACTCACTCGGAATAAAGACATGCGTCGAAGGCAAAGTTTCCTCAATGTCGGGACACCTGTCGTCATTCCAAGGCCATAATGATAGCCATGATTAAGAAATCGGTAAATTAATAATGCACTCGCCAAATCTTTGAGCTGAATAAAGAGGTTATAACTCTAACTGATGAAAACAAAGCCATAGGGATATTTTCCATCTATAAGGTATATACAGAGATGATCAGGCAAACGGCCAGTTATCAGGTAATCGCAGTACCATAGATGGTGCCTCGTCGTCATAGTGATGTGATGCTCACCCCAGAGGCCCAGCAGCCAGGATTGCCCTCTCTATGTCCAGACCACTCATCAATACGTAAACTCCTCCACCTATCTCACCCATCACTTGGCTCTCTGACAACAGAACCAACACCGCGTCACACCTGGCTATGACTCCTACTTTTGAGGGAGGAAGTTTGGCATTTCGCCTTTGAGAACTGGGTCTAAACTTGACTATCACATCTTCTAATTACAGTGAAAATGTGTAAACTTATCAAAATTGCATGGCACAAGGGTACAGAGTACAGAGGCACAGGGGTGCAGAGGCACAGGGGTAATGAGTACGGTGAAGTTCGCAAACTTGACATATTTGGGATTTTCGAACATAGGTTGATATTGAAACGTGCACACCCGGTCAGAGCAGGAGCTACTGTAACTCTCATAGACAGTCTGTCTGTTAGTCAGCCACTCACACCAAGACACACATAATAAAAATAATAGCAATACCGTATAACATATATCGGCCTGCTACGATAGGGTAGAGAATATATTTTGTATTCAACGGAATTGTATTCTGCATTCACATAAAAGTGAGTAGTGACCTCTAAGGCTACCAGTCAGCGATAGAACTCGGTCTAAGAGTCACATACATGATTGTGGTACCAGAGACACAATTCTGTGAACAAATTCTGTAGTCATAAGAAACAGAGAGAAAGACACGCGCAGGAATAGCTGTACGGATATCCAGTGACATACACAGCACAACCACAACATAACTTTGACTGAAACCTCAACCCATGAAATTTCAGCAGAAAAATCTCATGCTCAAAGAATAGTTCGCTAAACAACACAAATATCCAACCCATACAGTCTGCCTGTTACAGTCTGTCTGTTACAGTCTGCCTGTTACAGTCTGCCTGTTACACTGGCGCAACTGAACCTAGACATAGCTCTGCTGCTGCTGGACCTCTCTCCCTCTACAGAAGCAGAAGTAGCAGACTTACCCGAGAGGTCCAGCAGCGCCGAGAACTCGTTCCACATCCAGGCCAGACATTAGTATGTACACACCAGCACCTTCATCTCCCAGCACATTGCTGGCTGTCACGTCACGCCAATATGTCAAACTAAACGTCACACCGGCACAACCTCAGTCCGCATACATCTTACATACCTGGCACTTTACAGTTGTCGAATATCAGCTCTCCTGTGTTGGATCCTCTCATGCCCAACTTGTCCAGCTTCGGGCCGACTGAGAACCCCTCCATACCCTGACAGCAATGCATCAGAACTCGCTCTATAGCCACACATACTGGCAAAAACCCCTTCTCTGAGAGCAGCAAGACGTTTTACTAAGTTACATTTTTCCCCTACTTCACTTAGCAGCTACTTAGATAAGGATAGGCTATGATAATATATCAATCAGAGGAGAGACGGACAGAAGCCTTTCTGTACCAGAAAGTGAGTAGCGCTGCCAATTGAGAGAGGAGATAACCCTAACTTCATTACAAAGGCATGCTGTCTTACAAAAAGTCTTTGATGATAGAACATTGCCCTCCAGAGGAGGAGGAAAAACAATCTATGGTTGCTCTCAACATCTCATGAATACAGTAGAATCATTTCATGGTAGTCACTCCTTTCCTCTCACCTTCTCAATGATAAAAGTGGTGATTCCTCTCTGGTGTTTGGACGGGTCAGTCTTGGCGTAGACAACCAAAACGTCAGCGTCGGGGGCGTTTGTAATCCAGAACTTACTGCCGTTCAGTACGTAGTAATCTCCTGCAAAGCATGGCTTGTGATTACAGCGCGCCAGTCAACCTATCAGAGTCCGGTACTCACCTTTCTTCTCGGCCTTCGTCCTCATAGACACAACATCTGACCCTGACCCTGCTTCACTCATAGCCAGGGCTCCTATATGCTCACCGCTGCACAGCTAAAAACCACAAGCTATACAGCTACACAAACCTTATACCAATTGACTGATAGCTCACATATATAGACTTATGCAGCAGCTCGTACGTACCTTTTGTAGGTATTTCTCTTTCTGAGCTGTCGAGCCATTCTTGGCAATCTGGTTGACGCAGAGGTTGGAATGCGCGCCGTAACTTAGAGCGATGGAACCAGAGACCCGAGACATCTCCTCCATGGCTATACAGTGCTCCAAGTAGGAGGCTGCTGTGCCGCCGTACTCGGCTGAATGACAAGTATTACAGTCATGCCAACATAAGCCAATATCACGGCATCAGCAACTAATGCAATGCGCTGGGCAAGATATCATGAGTGGTGAGGCAAATCCTATCAAATGTTCTTAGTTTTCTATCAAATATTTTTAGGCTATGAGGAAAGCATTGATCCTCAGTTATTAATAGTTCCATGACTTTCATGACCAATAGTGGGCACATCTGTGTGTCCCTAAATAATGCAGATGTAGATCAATACTTACGAGGCGCTGTCATGCCTAACAAGCCCATATCTCCCAGCTTCTTCCAAAATTGCTTAATAAAAAGGGAAAACGATGCTATAAGAAGTAGGTGAGAGTTTCCACTAGGCTCACAACCAGTGTTGCCAACCCTACGATTTTACCCGTAGATCTACGACTTTTTCAGCTTTTGAGGCAGCTAATTTACCGCATTAGGTCATGTAATTGCTTTCTTTGTCTACCACAGGCCCACAGAAACCGACTAATAGTATTTGGCGAGCAGTAATATACTGAAATAAAGGCCATAAAGTGGATTTCAAAGCAGTATATGGGGTTTCTATTTTTAGATTACTGAAATCTACGATATTTTCCCATTTGGGTTGGCAACACTGCTCACAAAAATTGGTAGGCTCGGCTGTCGGTTCTTTCTCACCTTCTGATCTGGCCAACCGTTGTCTTTGTCAATGCTGTCTGCATAGGGAGCGAGTTCCTTTTGACAGAAGTTAAACAGGGACTCTCTCAACTAACAGAGAAATATCAAAAGTTTAGATTAGTCTGGAATATATGGGAGGTATCAAAGTTATAAATATCGAATAGAGTCCACGTACTGTAAAGTCGACTAACTAACCTGTGTGTGGTCGTCAGTGAGACCAAAGAATTTGTCATTGATAGGATAGTGGGACATGGACCTTACAGCCAGCCATTTGTGAGAATTTCGAGCTGTCAATGTTGCTGTTCTGACAGCTGCAGCTAGAGACAACGTTGCCATATTGCCCTCACTCCTGGTTCCTTTCCCGTTAAAAAACTCAGTTACGAAAAGAGTTACAGAGTGCAAACACTGACTACCACACAGTTACACTCGACTGTACTGCTACCGTACTTTAGTTGTATTGTAGATATCAATGGCCAACAAAACGAAAACTGAAACGAATTACAAGTAAAAACGACTTTTCGTAATGACGGAGTTGCTAACGAGAGCGCAGGGCTGCGAGAGAGCACAACTCCCTTGCTACTAGAACAGCCTAGTTGGTCATCATTCCGCCATACTAGAGGTCTCTGACCATACCGAAGTCTCTCCGTTTGATCAGACCATATCAGATCTAGAGCAATAGTGCTGGAGTTCAAAGGCAACTAATTATTTGTAGGGGACAAGCATAGCTGTAGGAATCTTTCAGCAGATCAAATGCAAAGCAAATGTCAATGATGTAAGTGTTAGCTGCATTGCTGAGTTCAATAAAAATTAAATTCCTACATGATAATCATAACGATCATGTTCTAACATAGCAGGACACTTATAGTAAAAAACATTTGAACATAGTAAGCTTAGGCTAATAACATATAAACGGGTCTTTTATCATGACATATACAAGTATTTCCTTGAGCAGAGTAGCTTTAACAGAGAGAGGGAGAGGGAGAGGGAGAGGGAGAGGGAGTCACGTTATATTATATCGATCACAGGAGTATGTGCATAGACAGGGTGCAGAAATCAATTACTTCTCGCCAATACAAATAAAAACATCAAATACACATAAATGAAGATGCTGTTCATGAAGATGCCAGTTGATTCAATGTCAGAGAAGTTTTGATTGGTTCAAATACTGCGTGACTAGATCCCTGCAATCACTGGCTGTACTCCTTGTTGAGGGCTCGTCCAATCACAAGTCGCCTAATCTCGCTTGTCCCCGCCCCAATCTCATACAGTTTGGCATCTCGCAGGAACCGTCCCGTTGGATAGTCATTGATGTAGCCGTTACCGCCTATGTAAAGTTTTGAACGTAAAAAATGTGATGGACCAATGGAAGACCAAAATAGAAATTTGGCAACTCACCAAGTATTTGGATGGCGTCCAACGCAACCTTGGTTGATTGCTCAGCAGCAAATAGAATGGCAGCAGCGCAATCCTAGAGATAAGGGGAACGGAATAATGTACATGTGTTTGATATGGATCATCGGGCATACTGGAGTATGAGGACATGACATGATATACAAATATGTCATCAACAGATAAATCAATGAGTCGGATATCTTTGGGGAGAAAGCGGTAGTTCCTTATAGCAGATTGAGACGGAGACAAAACTGAACGTAACGGTAAAAATGTAAACATACACATCAGCAACGAAAATGTCTGTCTGTATTTACGCTTAAAAGTCTATCATTTCATTGACAAGCTTGCCATCACATTTCACCTTTGGAATTCTCTCTCCTCTATCAAGTGCTCGAGTGACATCATACACATACGACCTTGTCACACTCAGGGTGGTGTACATGTCAGCCATCTTGCCTTGTACAAGCTGTAACAGAAATCTATGATGTAGACTGATCATCCGTGCGTGATTCGTTTAAAAAGACGGGTTGAGCTACTTGACCTGGAAACTTCCAACTTTTTGGCCAAATTGTTCTCTCTGATGAGCGTAGTCGAAGGCTACATCACCCGGCGTAATGCATTTCATGGTATAAAACATCACAGAAGTAAATAGCTTTAGGTCCCCTCACTCACCCCACAGGACCAGCAGCTAGGAAAGCTCTCTCAATGTCAAGGCCACTCATGAGGACATAAACTCCACCTCCAACATTACCCATGACATTGCTCTCTACAAACAAACCACGAGATGTCCTAATAAAAATGGTATGCTCCAAATATTTACTTTTGGACATCTTGAGTGTTCATAGAACTTGGTTGCGGTTTGAGGTTATGATTCCTTTCTGACTGGCAGTCGAATGTCGTGACACCGTGTGGAACAGTAGTGATGGACAGGAGAGATGCAGCAAAGCATACCTGGCACTTTACAGTTGTCAAATATCAGCTCTCCAGTGTTAGAGCCTCTCATTCCTAGCTTGTCCAGCTTCGGGCCGACTGAGAACCCTTCCATACCCTGACAGCAATGCATCAGAACTCACTCTATGGCACAATGTCCTCTCACCGGAGACAGAATAGTTGGCCATAGATTGACTTCTAATTCTGTGGTAGTCTCGCTTCTCACCTTCTCAATGATGAAAGCGGTGATTCCTCTCTGGTGCTTGGACGGGTCAGTCTTGGCGTAGACAACCAGTACGTCAGCGTCGGGAGCGTTTGTAATCCAGAACTTACTGCCGTTCAGTACGTAGTAATCTCCTGCAAAGCATGGTTTGTGATTACAGCGCGCCAGTCAGCCTATCAGAGTCCTTTCTTCTTGGCCTTCATCCTCATAGACACGACATCTGACCCTGCTTCACTCATAGCCAGGGCTTCCACCGTATCTCCTGCACACAGCTAAAAACCACAGGCTATGTAATGTTTATTGCAGGTAAGGCCCACTATTCTTCAAAGATGTACCGTCTCCATACGGTATTTACAGCTGGTAAATATCTTTTTTTCTGCTCTTCTGTCCCATGTTTAGCGATTTGATTGATGCAGAGATTTGAATGAGTGCCATAACTGAGAGCTATGGCAGCAGACGCGCGAGACATTTCTTCCATGACTATTATCTGATCGAGATATGACCCTTCAGAACCACCATACCTCGCTGCACAGAAACATGGCCACATTGATAACGGTCAAGTAATGATACTATCTATTCTCTTACCAATCACTGACCCGGAGCAGTAAGGCCCAACAAACCAATCTTCCCCAGCTTCTTCCAAAATGCCTTAACAGAAATATCGGAAGTTACCTCTTCCGTGGCTCAGTTTGGGGACCTAATTCATATATGCTGATGACGACGTGGAGGTTATGACTACAGATCAAGTCACACCTTTTGCAGTATTCATATTCCTTCTCTGAATCGAAAACATTCCAACGCCACAAGATGATGGTTCAGGACTGAGCACTGAGTATAGCCGCAGCTAACACCATATGGTAGAGAATCACTCACCTTCTGTCCTGACCATCCATTTTCTCGATCAATCTGATCAGCATATGGCGAGAGCTCACTTTGGCAGAAGTTGAACAGGGTTTCTCTTAGCTACAATAATGCATTCTGTTTTATACTGTTGTGTAGTACATATGCAAAGAGTTGTCTAGACATACCAGACTTTGTTCCTCAGTAAGTCCAAATAGCTTATCGTTTACAGAAACATGCAACAGTGCTTTCATGTGGCATCCCGTAGACGTGGACCCAGTAAAAGAAAAGACTTCTCAACCGCTGGGATGAGATCCGTGCAACAGAAGCCATGCTGGTCTGTTATTTCGAAGCGATAAACGTTTGCTATGATAAAATAATTGGAAGAAAATCATGAACGACCGATTCAAAGAGTAGAATTGAATGCTAGTATACTAAATGTAGCGTGAAGTCATAACATCAGCTTGGTAGTCGCTTGGGTGGGCTGCACATGCCCAAGGAAACATTGAGCCTGTCGTGCCGAAGATATATTTCGTCTACAAAAACGGTGCGAGTGAACGCCCTTCTAAGCCGGATGTTCTAGTTTGCCATTTCTAACGGATTCGCTGTAAGTTCGGAACAAGTGTAATCTGGGAGTGGTTATCTGTGCGATCGACTCTTCTTGTTGTACAGTGGCAGTAATGATGGATTAGTCAACGTTTTAGCTATTTTAACGCATTCCAGTACGTTATGTGTTTTCATACACCAATATTTTAACTTCTACCATGATAATTTGCTTCGTTTAGATATTAAGTATGTATGCCTTGAGGAAATTTCTCTACAAACCTAAGGTGAGTCCGTCACGATATCAAGATATCGTGATCTTTTGTTTACGTGGTGTGTACAGTTTTGCACTTACGACTGGTGTATACTGTCACTATCATAGCTTTTGTCTTATTGTATTCGACCCATATCCATCTATACTTGAAGGTATTATTGTATAGGTGTATCTAACGGGTGTATGTGGCTTGTACATGTACATGGACAGTGCCTAGACAACTCAACTATCAGATGCCTAGGCTAGGCGGTTTTATGTCAGATTTATTGAATATATATGATAGTTGATAACGATAAGGGAGAATGTAGAGCTTTGGAACCGTGTGATGTTGATGATACAAGCTGTATATATGAATGTTACAGCTAAGATTATCATAATTCCAGAAATCTGATCCATCGCTGCTCGCACAATTCTACTATGCAGACGAGGACCTTTGTCTCATTGCTGCCGAACTAGACACATTAGATGGCAGAAAGAATCCTACCAAATGTGCTGCTCTCGTGGCGCGGCTACGGCAGGTATGGTTCTGTCGTTTAGGTTATTGCCGTGTTATGTAATGTATAGTAAGTCCGTAGTTGTGCCTTTACCAGCCACAATGTTCAGACTTGACCCCGCGAATCCTCGGCCTATGATTGCTTCATTAGTAAGGTATCAGCATGCCAAACACAGCAATGATTGTTGTTGAGTGCTGACACATACATTGTTTCAGTATCAGCATTGTGTACTACGACTGGTACAGCTCATCATTGACGATACGATACCCGATGGAAAGGCCTCTCGCGACTTCAGAGTGAAATACCCCGACGATCTGATCCAGGAGGGACTCGCTGGCCAGCTATGGTTCGGTGCCGAGGTGCGTTAAGATGTAACCCTCTTTTCTACCTGCTGGCTATCCCGCCCTCATCAGTGACTCAGCTAATGCACCGCCATCTTTGACTTGAACATGATCCTGACTCCCGATCATTTAAACTTTCAATACATAGCTTACATCACTGGTGAATTGATAGTAGTGAATCACCAGGTTGTGACCGATCCGTCCACCAATGACTGAGCAGTGAACTATTTTGGTTGGTGATTACGAGCCACTTCCCTCTGTTGAGTATCAACTTATCAACTGCATCAACACAATCCAAGTATCCCTGCCTCACTGGCACGTGTTGACACTTCAGCTCATGTTATTCTCCTGCACTGTAAAGTCAGCTGGTGGCGTTGTCCGCTGCCGTTACATTACGCCGCGCTGTCAGTGTTGTTTGCATGCAGTGTCTGGCGGCGGGATCCAGCATTCTGAACCGTGAGGTGGAGAGCGAGAGTATGAGACCGCTGGCCAAGAGTCTCACTAAGCAAATAGACCAGCTGAGAACCCTGCTGAGGGATCAGAGTCTACGCGACCCCCTTTCCTACACGGACAGGATCAAACAGGCGCTCTCCAACTTTGACGCCACGTTTGCCGAGTTTGAGCTCAGGTCTGTCGACTCTTCCTCTGCATGCCAGTCACTTAGTGATATTTATTTATCCGTCTCTCATACAACGCCCTGCTATTACTCAGCCCTATCAACTAATTCTATCTCATTGCCATGGTAACCAGCCTATCCCTGACTGATCAACTAGCCGTCGGGGTGTGTCAGCTGCCCCCCCCCCCACCCGATATGAGCGTAGCTCTGGTTTTGCAGCTATGTGAGCGCGATGGTGCCAGTGAAGACAATGAAGGAGTATGACATGATACAGGAAGTCACTGTTCTATTCAGTGAGACGGTTGATAGGTGCGTATATAATATCACCTAATCCAACGAGTCACATGCTCAGACTGATTTGGAACAGGCCTGCTGATTGGGTGTCATCATGCAATGGTTCTCTTAGCTAGTCCACTCCTTTCTGCATTCACATGTTGACATAGACATGTGGATTCACCGCTTCTACCATGTTCTGCCAATCTCTGCCATCAAAGTATATCTCCATGTGTATTCATGTCAGATTTCAGTAGCCCAGCCCGTAAAATCATTCAGATGGTCAGATAACTTTGTGAATTTTTTTGTTACAATGAGGAAATGGTCACTATCCTCATCCCCATCCCCATCTCCATCTCCATCCCCATCTCCATCCCCATCTCCATCCCCATCTCCATCCCCATCTCCATCCCCATCTC
>ERZ1740065.3074-NODE-3074-length-10424-cov-5.296653_pt1 | contig 10424 bp, 23 predicted proteins | sample MGYA00581738_ERZ1740065 | MGnify/ENA primary metagenome ERZ1740065 (study PRJEB43018, sample SAMN04849749) | marine metagenome | isolation source: floating plastic debris | place: Pacific Ocean | collected 2008-09-01 | study: EMG produced TPA metagenomics...
GGATGTCTGGATAGCCGTTGTTATCGAAATCAGCCATGAGGGACTTGGCATAGGGCACTGTGGACTGGTTCAGCACGTTGCGCAGGCAGCCGATGGCCGATTCGTCTTTCGTGTAGGTCCCATCCCCGTTGTTTCGCTGCAGCGTGATGCAGTACTGGTTGGGGCTGGCGTCTCGGGCGCCTTCACCGATCAGCAGATCCAGATCGCCGTCCAGATCGAAGTCCTGAACGAACGTCATGCCACCCAGCACGCCTTCTGACTGCCCAGCGGTGAACGTCTGCACGCCGTCCCAAGGGGTGAAACCGGCTGTCCAAGTAAAGGTGCCGTCCTGATCGTTCTTGTAGTAGCTATCGGTGCCCGTGATGTCCTGACGGTTGCTTAGCGGCACCAGATCGGGCCAAGTGTCGCCATCTACGTCAAAGATCACGTAGGGGAAGTTGATCGGGTTGGTGTCCGACCACAGCAGATCGCCCGTCATGGCGTTGGTGACGCGCACCTCGCCAGTCGTTCGGAGATAGGACAGCGCGTCCATAATGCCATCGCCGTTCGCGTCGAAAGGCATGACCAGCGGCTTCCCATCCATCGCCCCAGGGACTTTATACTTTGTGCCCCAGAGGAACGGCCCGACACTGGGGTAGAAGGCCGGCGCGCTGCCATCGCTGTCGTCGCCGTTGATATCCAGCAGGCCATTGCCCGTCCAGTCGTAATACCGATCGTTCGAAGTAATACGCGGTATTTCGGGGCTGGATTGCACATATTGCGCCGTTGCGTTGTCTACTTGCGTCCACGTCTCGGAGCAACCAGCCGCCACGTCGTGGCTGAACAGCGGGCGAAACTGGCCATCAGAGTGAGACCCGTAGGCGATGTCGTAGCAGCCGTCTTGATTGAAATCGGCGAAGCTCGCTCGCCACACCGTCAGCCCAGCTGGCCAGGTGTATTGCGTCTGCTCCTCGAAAGCGATCGTGCCAGAGGGTTCGGGCGCCGGCGGCGGTACCGGGTCAGGATCGGGCGGCACATCTTGCACCCACTCCATCGGGTCATCGTCGTCTGTGCAACCAACGTCGTCAGGAAAATCAGTCTCGCCATCCCCGTTGTTGTCGATGCCGTCTCGACAGTCTGGGACGTTGACCTCTACTGGGTCAGGCGGAGGCGGGCATACAGGGCAGCAGGAGTCACACGCGACAGGCGGCGGGCAGGTCTGAACAGCGCACTCCAGTGTCTCTGATTCGCCTGGCTGAAGCAGGATTTGTGCGCCCGCGCCTGAACAAACAACCAGCGCCAGTAGCGCGACTAGATATTTCATTATCCGCCACCCGGAAGAGTCTTGAGAATCTGCCCAATCCCCTCATTCACAGGATCGTAGGCACCTTTAACCGTGAGCGTGAATTCGCCCGTTTCCTTGTTGCGCGTGACGTTGACCTCGCCCACGCTTTTACGGGACTTCACGTATAGCTCGCCCGTGTTTGAGTTGTACTTGTAGACGCTGGCGCAGCCGCTTAGCACCAACGTTGCAAATGCTAGTGACATGGCTCGCCCATACTTGATTCGGCAACATTCGTGGTTCAATGCAAAGCCCTCCGTTGTTCGGCTTCGATTTCCCGGTATTCGCTCAAAGTCACAGGGCGTAGCCTGCCGTCAGGTTCCACACAAACAGGCTGAACCCTGTCGTTAAGGGCCCAATCCCAGACGAAATGAGGTTTGCCAGAAATAGGAATGATTTCATCGTCTTCTATCTGATGCATTTCTGGCCCGATTCCATCCCCGCCAGCCGCCTACACGAACAGCGCGGTACATGATGGCCGCTAAGGTTTTCCCGATGCCCACCTCAAGCATGATTTGGCGGAAGTATTTGTCCGCCTGCTTTCGGGTGACTTCTGGGTATGCCTTGTCGCCGTGTGAGTACAGGTAGTCGTGGACTGCTGCCGCGTCACGGTATGGCCCCCAAGGGCTACCCACTACCCGCCAGAAAGGCCGGGGGATAGATGCCCCGTCGAAAACGTAGTGCTTCGGAATCCTGACTGTGATGTCTGGGCCTACCCACTCAAACGGGGCGGCGGTTTCCATTTCGTAGCGCCCTGGGATGCTTCGCAGGACAATTCCGCCGAACGGCATGGATGGCAACACAACGTAGTCTAGTGGCGGCTCTGGCGGCTTCTGCAGCCAGGCGTTTTTAGACATGTTGGCTACAATCAAAGTCGTTCCATGAATTTATGTAATGGCTTCTTTTCGTACTTCCGGCAGAGGAAATCGAGGGAAACGAACATCGGGTCGTAGGCCCCGTTTCGTACCTCGTGCTTCATGATGATTCCGCGCCAGTGTTCGTTGCCCTGTGGGCCTTTGTAGTCTTCGTGGTGCAAGTAACACGCGCCCGCTACAAGCCCATGCTGCTGCTGGTTACCCACGTAGCGCATGGCGTGATCAAGCGTCTGTGTGTGGCCCTGCGTGAAGCTGTGGCCGATGTTCTTCAGGCGGGTTATCACCATTCCGCCCCACGGCTTGCCGCTTAAGGGGTTGTAGAAATAGTGCGAGTACCAAACCCCGTCGATGTCAGCGACTTCTAAGAAGGGGTGAACCTTCCAGCCGGACTTTTCGTAGTCCAAGTCCTGAACGCCGATAGTCCCGTCTAGCACCGCGTCAAGCTCTGTGGCCCTTGTGATGCGGTGTTCGTGGTTTCCCAGGGTTATGTGCTTCTCTGGGCGGTACTGCCGGTTGTGGCTCTTGTAGCTGCGCTTACGGGCGTTGTATTCGTCGATGGGCCCGTTAAGGATTTCCCACGCTTCGTTCGCCGCCTGTATGTCGGCCTTGTACCTGCGCCCCTCGAATGCCCTTTTGCCCCTGTCGTAGGTTGACAGAGAAGGCATGTCGGAGTGATCACCCGCGTGGATGATTTTGTCTGGGCGCTTCTCAAGTAGATATCGGCCTATCCACTCAAGGTGTTTTGTTGGAACACCCGGTTTTGCTTGGGTGTCCGGGATATAGCAGTGAATCACGGTTATACCCCAATGGGGTAATTACTCGTATTCGCCGTAGATTTCTTCGTTGTCTTCGATGAACTGAAGCAGGCGGGCGTCCGTCGTGTCCATTTCGCCAGCAACCACGGCGGAAGCTGAGCGGTGGAAGATAGTCAGCACCAACGGTGAAACCTGCGGGTTAATGCCTTCTTCGGCCTTGGCCAACTGCCGCTCATTCAGCAGGGCGGTGATGTTGAAGTAGCCATCAGCCGTCTCGAAATACCAGCCCTCTGGCGTCCCTTCGTCTTCCGTCTCAACGCCAACAACCTCAAGCAGTGCGTCTAACTTATCTTCAATTCGTGCAATGGCTTCAGCGCTCATGGCTTTCCCTCGGTGTGTGTATTAATCCGGAACTGGATAAAAACCTCGGCACTTTTGAATATCTGTCCGAGGTTTTGTATCAAATCTGGTACACGAAAGGCCTTCATGCACCGTTTATGTGTCCCCGCTTGCGCTTAGCTGAGGCTAGCGGGCTTGTGAGAAATCTTTAGGCGGCGATAACGTCTTCGTGACGCTCCCAAGCGGCCAAGAATTGCCCCTCGGTGCCTTTGCCTTTCGGCGTGTTGTAGTAACGCTTCCAGTAGGCGGCCATGCCGGCAGCGTCGCCAGCTTCTGGCAGCGCTTCAGGAACGCGCCAGTAGTGAAGCCGCGTCATGACGGTTGCGTAACGCAAGTCAAACGACAACCAGTCATAGCTAAAGCTATCTTTTTCGAGCAGCCAGCAAATCCGCTCATAAAGGGATGTGCCCGTATCATGCTCTAAGTACTTGTATCGATTGTTCCAAATCCAGACAGCCAAATCGTCATGCGTATTGGGTTCCATCTGGTACACCCCCAGCGCTGGGCCAGTCGGGTGCTGCTTCAGGAACTCCAGGCGTGACTCGTGCAGCGCAGTTGCCAGCAATAGTTGAACCGCCGCCTCGCTATTCTGCGGGCCGCCTATCGCCTCAAGGGTTGGGCGGATTACTAAATCCCGGAATTGGGTTGCGTTAAGCCCCATCTTTCGGCTTCTTCCTGACGAAACCCCACAGGACGCCAGTGAGCGTTGCTGCCGCCATGACAAGGTAAATGGCGTTACCGAATGTCACCACGACTGGCTGTGCGCTAACGGAAAATGAATAAACCACGAAATCCAAGATGTTCGTTGGCTCCCTTACCTGATCGGCCACCTTTACGGCGGTTGCGCCACCAAACCCCACGGCTGTCAATATTGCGGGGGAGTTCGACGCTGGCATTGGAATCCTTTCCTTTAGGCACAAAAAAACCCGCTCGGGGGCGGGTTGCGTGGACACGAAGTCCAGAATGCCGTAATTATGCCGCACGATTGGCCAATTTGTCAAATTGGTTTTTTTCTGCTAAGAGGCCGCCCAAGAATGCCACCCCTTCGTCGCGCTTGCGGCGGTAAAAGTCATAGCGCTTATCCTTCCACGCAGGGCCTTCAACCTCGACGTCACGCATGACGTAGTTGTACCTTTCCACCTGGCGGGACATGCGGGCACGCCCCCACAAGGCTGACGTTACGACAGCCCAGCCCATAGGGGGATCTAGGAAAATCATTAGCTGAATCCACTTGTCTAGGCGCTCAACGTCTGACCAGTCATAGGCCGGCACCCTGTCGATATCATCGCCAGGGTTGGGCTTCATGATTCGCTTGAGTGTGTTTGTCGAAGGGTAGCCGATGCCCGGGTCTTGTCCGTGGCGGTGATAGTGCGCCCATGAGCGAAGGTATTCTTCGATAATCTTGCGAATGCTGGGCGTCATAGGGCTATCACCTCAATCCCGCGCGCTTTGCCACGAACTAGGTTAATGGCCTTCTTCTTATGCAATGCGTTCAAATGACATTCGGCGGCCCATGGCGATGCAAACTCAAAGTAATCGCAGATTTCCTGCCTTGTCGGCGGGCGGTGGTTTTTGTTCGTAAACAACAAAATGAACTCTAGGATTTCTCGCTGTCTGGTTGTCAGCTTTTTCATGCAGCCACCTCGTAAACCCTCTGCAGCGCTTCCTGCGTCGTTGTTACGACAAAGCACGGGCCCTTCCATTTCGCGTGCCATGTAACCTGATCATCGGTGAGCTTTCGTTTACTTGGGGGTTGATCGGGGTCCTTTACTTCCAGCAGGATGTTAGCGCCGCCCCAGCTCACCAGAAGATCGGGAACCCCGTCACCCATGCCCGCAAGGGATTGCACCTCTACACCCGCCTCACGCAACCCCTTGACGATTTCGGGCTGGTTGGCGTCTATGCGGGCAGCGCGGCGCATTACCGAAAGAACACTTCCCAGAATTCCCGGAAAAATGGCGGCTGGTTGATGTCGCCATTGCGTCTATCCCTTGCCCTGAGGTTCGCGAGCCGAAAAGCAGTAAGGCCGAAGACTGCGGCAGCTATTGCCAAAAACATTAAAAATCCAATCATTCAAAAGAATCCCCAAAAATATCGTCCGCGCACTGAAACTGAATGGCGGACGGGTTATTGGCTGGCCAACTGAAACTGACAAGCTCATTGCAGGGGTTGGCCAGAATTAGGGTTAGCAAGAGAATCACAGCAGCGGCAGTTGCTTGGTGCGAACCTTGCGGCCCTTGAACTTCCGCACGCCGTCTCGCTGAACCTCAACCAGCCCGGCCCGTTCGAGCATCCCGATAATCCGGGTTATGTCGTCAGGCGGAACAGACGGGCAACGAATCTTGATTTGTTCCATGCTGAGAAAGCGCTTGTGGCACAGCGCGCCGTTGACTGTTTGCTGATAACTCATGCCGCCGCCTTCAAATGCAGTAAGTCTTCCCGCACCGCGTGCAGCACTGCGTCGTAGTCCATAGACGGCGTGATTCGGTAACTGCCAACCTTTTCATACCCCGGCAGCTTCCCCCAGTTAATCTCACCCGTAGGGGGATGCCACCAGATGTCAAAGCCGTTGGTTAGTTGATCGGGGCGGATGTTTGCCGTGATGGCTGATGGGGGGAATTCTTTGATGTTCATTCCGGAACCTCGACTTCACCGTGCATTGGACAGTCGACACACCACCGGCCACGCTCTGTGTAAGGGGCACAATGCTGCTTTAGTAGCTTGTTGAAGCGCCCGCAGTTGTCTCTGCAGTCTTCGTTGTGATCGTCTACAGCCGCTTTCAGCTCGCGATACTTCCGTTGCCAGTCAGTCCGCATGCATCAACCCCCTCACGGTTTCCCGCTCGCCGTTACTGAGCCTGTCCCACCGCGCTCTACGAACGTCCCGTGGAATAGACTCGTCTTTGAAGTAAACCGCCAAGTCCCGTAGCCATGCACGGCGCTCAAGCAGTGCTTCGCTAGCGTAGACGGTGCCGAATTCGCATTGGTGGATAACTTCACGCCGCTTCCTTGTCATGCTTATGGGCCGCTGAATGACACTTAGGGCAAAGCCACTCAACCTCCAAAGGCTTTGAGTAGTCCGGGTGATGGCCATGAATAAGCCCAGTGGCCCCGCAGCTTTCGCAGTTGTCCGGCTTAATGAGCCTGCCGTCACGCACCGCGTTGTTTACTGCGTGGTGCGCCTTGCGCTTCGCCACATTGTTTTTTGCCCACTTTTCACATGAGGCTAACTTGACGGCCTTTCCGCGATCCGTCTGTTTATACTCAGATCGCGCCTGGACGCGGTGAGGAAGCATGGCCCTGCCTCTGTCGTATTCCCTGTAGTAATCAAGGTTCGCCGCGCGGTTGGCACGTGTATCCTTCTTCGTGCATTCCTTGCACTTGTTTAAGTGCCCGTCTTTCATTGCGCTATGCACATAGAATTCCGATAGGGGCTTGGTTAGCCCACACTTGAAGCAAGTCTTAACGGAAATCAAAATGGCACCGAATCCGAGTCGAAATCAGACTGCGGGGCCTGCTGAGGCGGCTTACCCGCTTCCTTCCCGCCAAGCATTTGCATTTCGTCGGCAATGACTTCCGTCGTGTAGTGCTTCTGCCCGTCCTTTTCCCACTGGCTGGTTTTTAGGCGGCCTTCGATATAAACCTGGCTGCCCTTGCGCAGATACTCGCCCGCGATTTCACCCAGCTTTCCGAACATGACAACCCGGTGCCATTCGGTTTCGTCCTTCCATTCGTTGGTTTGCTTGTCCTTCCACTTCCGGGAAGTCGCCACGCTGATATTGCAAACGGTTGAGCCGCTGGGTAGTGGGCGGGATGCTGGGTCTTGGCCGACATTGCCAACCAAAATGACTTTGTTTATGCCTTTGCTCATGCGGCCACCCCTGCGCACTTAATCATTTCTTCCTTCGTGCATTCGTCGGCCAAGTAGTCAACGTTGAATTCCGCCTGGACACGGAAGTATTTTGGCCTTGCGTTGGACCGTTCTAGTACAGCGACGGTTATTACTTCGCCATTGCTCAACGGGTAGTCGTCCATATCCCAATGCTCGCCGAAGTCCATAGCGGCAAAGTCAGCCGCGAGGGCCTCAAACTTTTGTTCGGTGTCTTCCCGTGTGTAGTGAGGGTCTACAAGCCAGCAGATGTATTCGTTCATGCGGCACCCCCGAAGCAGAAGGCTTGCCACGAAGAGGGTGCGGCGGGGCTAATACGGTAGGTTTTTGCCCACTGCCTTTTCTGGACTACCCGACTCTGCCGCCCAGAGACTTCAATCATTCCCTCACCCTCAAGGCGGGCCAGCGATGCCGCAACGGTGTTTCGGTTGACGTCCAGCCGGGCTGCAATTTCATGGGAAGGCAAGTCAGGCTCAGACGCCAATAATTCCATTACCCTTTCTTTTACTGGTGCTTGTGTCATGTCGTTTCCCTATCTTCAGAATTTCAGCTTTTCTTTCAGCTTCGCTATCGCTGCCCTTGCCGCATCAGCATTTTTGGCGGGCAACCGCTCATACTTCGGCTGTGAGAAATCTATTTCTTCTAGCGGGCCACGGTAGGCGCGGCAGAAGGAAAGAAACTCAGCCAGCGAAGGTGGCCATGTCGGGCATTCAATCGGCGCTTGATGGGCGGCGTAGTCCACCGCTGCAAAGCTGAAGTCAGCCAAAGCGGACGCCCAGAAGTCCGGGTTGTTTTCTTCCCGCCGCCACTTAGTCCCCCACAGGGCGTCGAATCTGCGGAAAAGGGTTTGGATTGCTTCCACCGTGGCTTCCGGGTTGTCCAGCAGCGTGGATTTTTGCAATGCGGGACTGTGCCCAGTCGTCAATGTTGTTAGATGCTTCACGTGGTTTTTCCTTCGGCTCAAAGACACCCGTCCAGCCGTTTTCGATTGTGGTTTCCAGTACCGCCACTGGGTTGTGGCCAGCGTCGCGAAAGCGGGATAGCTTTTTGACGATTAGCCGGGTGGCGTCTTCAGTGAGGGGTTTGCGGATTGCTTTTCTGTGGGCAACAAAGGACGCCCATTTTTCGCTGGGCAGCCAGTCAGGAATTTCTACTTCCTGCTTGCGCTTTTTCCTCTTTGGCTTGTTACTTGGCTGGTTAAGTGGCTTGTTATAGTCCCGCCCATGGGACTGGTCCGGTCCCATCAGTGGTACTGGTCTAGTACCGCCCATGGGACTGGTCCCCTCAGCGGTACTGGTACCACCCATGGGACTGGTTTGGCGTGTTCCGGTGTACTCATTCCTGCCGCCTTTTTTGCGGTTTACGGACAGGAATCCGGCTTGCTCAATCTCTCGAATAACCCGCATAACTGTCTTCCGATTGAGGCCGGTTTTCTCAACCAGTTTTGCTACACCAGGGAAGCACTGACAGCGCTCATCCATGTACCGATACAAAACGTGGGCAACGTGCCTAGCAGAAGGCGCTAGCGTCGAATTCATCACGTCGTCAATCCAGTCATGGCGATTCATACTTTCCAACTAACCACGGGTCTCTCAGTCGCCCTAAAGAAAGAAACAGTGTGTTGTTACCGCCCACGTACTGCTTGAGCGTCAGAGGCATCTTGACGCTACTGCTCACAGCCAGGTTTTGAATGGGTTAGGCAAGAAAGCCCCCGCAGGCTGGGGAGGTGAATACCTGCGGGGGCCAGGTTGGCGCTTGTGCTCTTGTTGGTTGTGCGCCGAGAAACTGTCACTGGGGTATCCCCAGTTTCTTTTCCAAAGACTTGATGTACTTCACGGCAGCAACAAATTGCGCCTGTGCTTCCTTGTTCTCATCTTTGGGTGCCCGCCAGCTTGGCTCTGCATAGCCCGCATTGCTCGCTTGGAAGTGAGCGATGGTGTGGCACCCTGCAAGGCCCGCTTGGCGGCTGATTTGTTGTATCTCTTCTGGATCGAGCTTTTGCGCCCTATCCCTATTCAGACAGTCGTTAAGCTTCTCTGCGGCCTTTGCAGGCGTGAGAGAGGGCCACAAGTCATGGCCCACTACCTTTGCCCCGCCAAGCCACTGCACGGCGTGCCTGATGGCCTCGTAGATGTCTTCAACAAACAGGGGTTGTTGGTGGGACTGCATTAGGCGGGCACCCCCCGTGTTACTGTGTTTTTGCCGAACTCAACAACACGGGGAATACCCATGACTAACGAAGACTTAGAGAACGCAGTGAAGCGACTGGCGGGGCAATTGGAGATGCTTACCCGGATCACTTCGAACGCTCTTTTCTGGAGTCGTACGCCAAAGAATCAAACTGAACTTCCAGAGGCGTTGCGATCAATACATTCACGCCTCGTCGATGATTCTTCTGAAGACTCAGACCTTGATCCAAGGTTCCTGGACGGCCAGCTGAAGACGCTGCAAACAATCCAAGAAGAGATAGCGGGCCATCTCGCAATACGTGACGCCGACTAACCTTTTCCGGGTTAGTCCGGGGCACTCGTATGTACTCGTAAAGGCTCATAGGGATAAATTTTTTTAGGCGGCTTCCCACAGGTCAGGACGAAGGTCCTCTTTCGTCACGGCACCTTCGGTAACCGTCTCGATTTTTCGAGAAAGACTTGGGCTTGCGCGACGAATGCCGTGGCCGACTTGGTACAGGTAAGCGGGACTTGTCCCGATTTCCCGTGCCATGTCTTCCCGCTCAATGCGCGTTAATGTGTTCCAAAACGCTTTAAGGTCCATGCATTTATCTTATCGTAGTGCTAATAAGCATTGCAAGCGTGATGTGAATAGGCGGGGAAAAAGCATGTTGCTACAGTCAGTTATCACCCAACGGGAGGCTTCAAGCATGGGCGAAACTGTCTACGACAAGCGTCGGGATAACCTCGAATTGCTGATTCATGAGCATGGCAGCCAAGGAAAGCTGGCCAACAAAATCGATTCTTCGGCGTCCTACATCAGCCAAATCAAGACGGGCACACGGGATATGGGCAGCGAATTTGCGAGAAAGCTAGAAGCCAAGCTTGGGCTGCCTGTCGGCTCGATGGACGACAACCTGCTGCTGAAGAAGGTTGAGGGCGTCAATGCCTATGACGACGCAACCAGCCTTCCTGAGTCTGACTATGCTATGGTTCCCTTAGTGTCTGGCGAGGTTTC